>WLWE01001541.1_pt1 | contig 16643 bp, 10 predicted proteins | sample 6718301 | NCBI WGS metagenome assembly WLWE01 (sample SAMN12718691, study PRJNA515312) | sponge metagenome | isolation source: marine sponge | host: Mycale hentscheli | place: New Zealand: South Island, Marlborough, Capsize Point | collected 2003-05-01 | reverse complement strand
GAAATCAAATGATATTATTATAGAGTATGAATACCAAGGAAACGAAAAAGAATATAATCCAAGCTGGGCACGTAGCGGTTGAGGAACTTATAAAAGTTGCTAAAGAAGCTATTGTAGATTCAGACGATGATATTTCAGCTGACAGGCTTAAAAATGCAGCTGCCACAAAAAAACTAGCTATATTTGATGCTTTTGAAATACTTAATCGTATTAATGAGGAACAAAGTATGCTAGAAGAAAAACCTAAAGAAGTTAAAAAAGAAACTACGTTTCGTGGTTTTGCTGAAGGAAGATCTAAATAATGTACGAGCAAACTTTATATAAAGTATTACCTAATTATATTAAACCTAAAATTCTTAAACGAATGAATAGGTATAAAAAATGGGAGTATGGATATAATGATGATCATGATATGATTATTATATCTAAAACTGGACAAATTGGAGAGGTTTATGAAATACAAAATCTTAAAATAGCTTTACCATTAGCAAACAATGTTTATAAATTTGAAGAAAAAAGATGGACTAGGTTTGATTATCCTAAAGTATTAAATAGAATAAAAACAGTATTTGATTGGAGAGAATATCCAGATGATTTTAAAGAAACTTGGTACGACTATATTGACCTTGAGTTTAAAAGACGTGAAGAAGGTTTTTGGTATATAAACAAAGATAAACCTATATTTATAACTGGTACTCATTACATGTATCTACAATGGTCAAAAATTGATGTTGGTCAGCCAGATTTTAGAGAATCAAATAGATTGTTTTTTATATTTTGGGAAGCTTGTAGAGCAGATAACAGATGTTACGGTATGTGTTATCTAAAAAACAGACGATCTGGATTTTCATTTATGGCATCTGGTGAAACTGTTAACATGGCTACAATGTCTACTGATGCTAGATTTGGTATATTATCAAAATCAGGTGCTGATGCTAAGAAAATGTTTACAGACAAGGTAGTACCAATATCAGTTAACTATCCTTTCTTTTTTAAACCTATACAAGACGGTATGGATAGACCTAAAACAGAACTAGCATATCGTGTGCCAGCTTCTAAGTTTACAAGAAGGTCTATAGTATCTACAGATAAACCAGAAGATCTTGCTGGACTTGACACAACTATTGACTGGAAAAACACAGGTGACAATGCTTATGATGGTGAAAAACTAAGATTATTAGTACATGATGAAAGTGGTAAGTGGGAAAGACCTAATGATATACAAAATAATTGGCGTGTTACTAAAACAACATTAAGACTAGGTTCTAGAATTATTGGTAAGTGTATGATGGGATCAACATCAAACGCTTTAGATAAAGGTGGTAGAAACTTTAAAAAATTATACGATGACTCAGACGTTACAAAAAGAAATGCCAATGGACAAACTCGTTCAGGACTCTATTCTTTGTTCATACCTATGGAATGGAACTACGAGGGATACATTGATTCTTACGGCTATCCTGTCTTCGACACTCCACAAAAGAAAGTGTTTGGACCTCATGGAACGCCAATTAGACTCGGGGTTATCGAGTATTGGGAGAATGAGGTAGAAGGTTTAAAAGAAGATCAAGATGGTTTAAACGAATTTTATAGACAGTTTCCTCGTACAACTAAACATGCTTTTAGAGACGAGTCTAAAATGTCTTTATTTAATCTAACTAAGATTTATCAACAAATAGATTATAACGAAGAAGCAACAGCTGCTTCTGTAGTTACAAGAGGTAATTTTCAATGGGAAAGAGGTATTAAAGATACCAGAGTTATATTCTCACCTAGTAAACAAGGTAGGTTTTACATAACATGGACTCCTCCTATTAATTTACAAAATAGATTTATAATTAAAAATGGTACTAAATATCCAGGCAATGAGCATATGGGCGCTTTTGGTTGTGATAGTTATGATATATCAGGGACAGTAGATGGTAGAGGTTCTAACGGATCTTTACATGGGTTAACTAAGTTCAGTATGGAAAAAGCTCCTGCTGATCATTTTTTCTTAGAGTATATCGCTCGCCCACAAACTGCTGAAATATTTTTTGAAGACGTACTTATGGCGTGCGTATTTTACGGAATGCCAATATTAGCAGAAAACAATAAACCAAGATTATTGTATCATTTTAAAAGAAGAGGTTATAGAGGATTTAGTATTAACAGGCCTGATAAGCTTTATGCTAAATTATCAATAACAGAAAGAGAGATTGGTGGTATACCTAACTCTAGTCAAGATATCATACAAGCACATGCCGCTGCTATTGAGACATATATTGAAAATGCTGTAGGGTTTGATGGAGAAAACTATGGAGATGTTTATTTTCAAAGAACATTAGAAGATTGGGCTCAGTTTGATATAACAAGAAGAACAAAGTTTGATGCATCTATTAGTTCAGGACTTGCTATAATGGCTTGTAATAAAAGTAGATATGCTCCAGTAAATAGAATAAAGAGACAACCAGTAGATATTGGTATAAAGAAATATGATAATAAAGGTTTATTATCTAAAATAATCAAGTAAATGAATACATACGCAAATCCAAATAGTGCCTTTCCAAGCCAAACTGTGCCAGACGCTGAAAAATCTTCCTTAGAATATGGAAGACAGGTTGCACAAGCTATTGAAAGCGAATGGTGGAGACAAGGTGGTAACGGAACTAGATTTGCTACTACTTATAATAGATTTCATAGTTTAAGATTATATGCAAGAGGAGAACAACCAGTTCAAAAATACAAAGACGAATTAGCTATTAATGGTGATATGTCTTATTTAAATTTAGACTGGAAACCAGTTCCTGTTGTGTCTAAGTTTGTAGATATAGTTGCAAACGGTATGAATAATAAGCTTTATGAAATAAAAGCTTTTGCTCAAGATCCAGTATCATTAAAGAAAAGAACTGATTATGCTAATTCTATATTGCAAGATATGAGAGCAAAGCCATACTTAACAAATATGAAAAACACGTTAGGTATAAATCAATTTAATGCAGAAGATCCTAATACTATACCTGAGTCAGAAGACGAACTTGATTTGCATATGCAACTTAGTTACAAGCAGTCAATTGAAATAGCTGAAGAAGAAGTAATAAACAGCACTTTAAAAAAGAACAGGTTTGATAATATAAGAAAAAGATTCAATTATGATCTTGTAACTATAGGTATTGGAGCTGCTAAAGCTAATTGGAATAAAGCAAATGGAGTAACATTAGATTATGTTGATCCTTCTGATTTAATATATTCATATACTGAAGACCCAAACTTTGAAGATATATACTACGTTGGTGAAGTTAAAAATTTAACTATACCAGAAATAGCAAAACAATTTCCTAAATTAACAGAAGAAGAGTTAAAAAAGATTCAACAAACTAGAGGTTATCAAAGAGAGCAACTTTATGGTTGGAATGGTTATGATCAAAACACTGTGCAAGTTTTGTTTTTTGAATACAAAACTTATAACGAACAAGTGTTTAAAATAAAAGAAACAGAGCAAGGCTTAGAAAAAGCATTAGAAAAGCCAGACACTTTTAATCCTCCTAAAAACGATAGTTTTAGTAGAGTAAGTAGAAAGATAGAAGTATTATACAAAGGCGTAAAAATATTAGGCAATAATCAACTTATAGAGTGGAGGTTAGCTGAAAACATGACAAGACCTTTTGCTGATACTACTAAAGTTGAAATGAGTTATACTATATGCGCGCCAAGAATGTACAAAGGCAAAATAGAATCATTAGTTAGTAAAATAACAGGTTTTGCAGATATGATTCAATTAACACATTTAAAGCTACAACAAGTTATGTCTAGAATAGTACCAGATGGTGTATTTTTAGATATGGATGGTTTAGCTGAGGTTGATTTAGGTAATGGTACAAATTATAATCCAGCAGAAGCACTTAACATGTATTTCCAAACTGGTAGTATTGTTGGTAGATCACTTACTCAAGAAGGTCAAATGAACGCTGGTAAAGTTCCAATACAAGAACTAGCAACTTCTAGCGGTCAAGCAAAGATAGGTAGTTTAATACAAACTTATCAGTATTATTTACAAATGATACGTGATGTGACCGGTCTTAATGAAGCTCGTGATGGTAGTGCTCCAGAAAAAGACACTTTAGTTGGATTACAAAAAATGGCAGTTAATGCTTCTAACACAGCTACAAGGCATTTAATGCAAGGTAGTTTATGGTTAACACTTAGAACATGTGAGAATATTTCTTTAAAAATAGCTGATTCATTAAACTTTCCACTTACTTTAAATTCATTAAAAAATTCTATATCTACTTATAACGTAGCTACTTTGTCTGAAATACAAAATTTAAATAACCATGACTTCGGTATATTTTTAGAGCTTGAACCAGACGAAGAAGAGAAAGCAGTGTTAGAGCAAAACATACAAATGTCTATACAGCAAGGCGGTATTGATTTAGAAGATGCGATTGATATTAGAAGAATAAAAAATCTTAAACTTGCTAATGATGTTTTAAAACAAAAACGCAAAAAGAAACAAAAAGAAGATCAAGCTAACCAACAAGCTATGATCAAATCTCAAGCTGATGCAAACGCTGAAGCTTCTGAAAGAGCTGCTCAAGCAGAAATGCAAAAAGCGCAAGCGTTAACAGAAAGCACAGTTCAATTAGAACAAGCTAAATCTCAAATGGAGATACAAAGATTACAAACAGCTTCTCAAATAAAACAACAAGAGATGCAAATACAGTTTGAATACGATATGCAATTAAAGCAAGCTGAATTACAAGCTATGAAAGAAAAAGAAGCTTTAATAGAAGATCGTAAAGATAAAAGAATCAAAATGGAAGGTAACCAACAAAGTCAAATGATTGATCAAAGAAACAATGATTTGATGCCTATAGATTTTGAAAAACAAGGTACAGTATAAGTATCAATTAATTAATTTTATATTATCATATTATGTCAGAAACAAAAGAAACAAAGCCTGAGGTGACTAAACCAGTTGCTTCAGAAGGCGGGGAAATGAAAATGAAATCAAAACCTAAGCCAAAACAATTTAAAGCTACAAAAGAAGAACCAGTCAAGATTGATCTTTCAAAAGTAGATACTTCGCTAGAAGCTAACGCTAAAGTTGAAGCACCTATAAAAGTAGACTTAACAGAGAAAAAAGAAACAGATGCCATTCAAATCGGAGAAACAGAGACGGTGGATGTGGGCGAACAAGCCGGAGATGGCAAGATCGTGGACATTGGAGGAACAACAACCGTTGAAAAGCCCAGCTCGCCTATTGAAGAAGTTACCGAGGTGGAAAAAAAGCAAGTACAAGAACCAGTAGTACAACCTAAACAAGTTCAACTACCTGAAAACATAGAGAAGTTAATTGACTTTATGAAAGACACAGGTGGTACTGTTCAAGACTATGCTAGATTAAATGCAGACTATTCAAACGTTAGTGAAGATGCATTATTAAAAGAATATTATAAAAAAGCTAAACCACATTTAGACGCAGAAGAAGTTAATTTTGTGTTAGAAGAAGCGTTTAGTTTTGATACAGATATTGATGAAGAGCGAGACATCAAAAAGAAAAAACTCGCTAAGAAGGAAGCTGTTGTAGAAGCACGTGAATTTTTAGAAGACTTGAAAAAAGAATATTACGACGAGATCAAGATGAGACCGGGTGTAAATCAAGAACAACAAAAAGCCATGGATTTTTTCAACCGTTACAACGACGAACAACAATTAGCTACGCAAAAGCATGAGCAATTTATTGACAACACTAAACAGTTTTTTACCGATGATTTCAAAGGTTTTGATTTCGAAGTTGGTGAAAAAAGATTTAGATACGGTGTTAAAGATCCAAATGCAGTTGCAGAAAATCAGTCAAATTTAAATAACTTTGTCGGGAAGTTCCTAGACACAGAAGGTAATGTTAAAGATACGAAAGGTTATCATAAAGCTATGTACGCTGCTCAAAATATAGACAAAATAGTAAATCATTTTTACGAGCAAGGGAAAACAGATGGTATTAAAAATGTAGTTGAAGGATCTAAAAATCCATCAACAGCAGTGCGCCAAGAAGGCACGCAAGATATATTTATCGGTGGACTTAAAGTTCGAGCTATAGACGGGGTAAGTAGTTCAAAACTGAAAATTAAAAAAAGTAAATTTAACAATTAAAAATTAAAAAAAAATGGGTGTATTAAGTCCTCAATTTGGAAGTTTAGTACCTTCACTAACTACACAAACTTTAGTAAGCAATTACTTAAACTTTAATAGTGGTGGTGGAGTAGACTTCGCACAACAATATCTACCGGAAATATATGAAGCAGAGGTAGAGCGTTATGGAAACAGAACGTTAAGTGGCTTCTTAAGAATGGTTGGCGCTGAAATGCCAATGATGTCTGATCAAGTGATTTGGTCTGAACAAAACAGATTACATATATCTTACGAAAATGTAACTTGTGGTAATGGTGCTACAGATAATACTTTAACTATTCCTTTAGTTGCAGGAAGTGTTGCTAACACTATTTTTGCTAACATGACAGTAGTTATAATGGATCCTACTAATCCTTCGTTTACAGTAAAAGCTATAGTTGTAAGCTCTAATGCTGCGACTGGAGTTGTAGTAGTTGAACCTTATACTAGAACATCTGTTAACGCTGGTGGTGCTAATATAAGTGGTTTAAAAATGTTTGTATATGGTTCTGAATTTGCAAAAGGTTCTACATTAGGAACTGCGTCAGGTCAGTCTATTCAACCTCAGTTAACTACTTTTAGTAACAAACCAATTATCATCAGAGACAGATACGCTGTAAGTGGATCTGACACTGCTCAAATCGGTTGGGTTGAAGTAGCTGCTGAAGATGGAACTTCTGGATACTTATGGTATTTAAAAGCTGAAGGTGAAACTAGATTACGTTTTGAAGATTACTTAGAGATGAGTATGATTGAAGGTGAATTAGCTTCTGCTGGTCAAGTTCCTAATATAATCGCTGCTGTACCTTCATTTGCAGGTCTTCCAAATGGTGGAGCTGGATCAATAGGTACTGAAGGTTTATTTGCTGCTATTAATAATGGTGGTAATGTACTTTCTGGTTACGCTGGATCATTACAAGACTTTGATGCTGTACTAGAGAATTTAGATTCTCAAGGAGCTATTGAAGAAAACATGCTTTTCTTAGACAGAAAAACTGAGTTATTATTTGATAACATGTTAGCACAACAAAACTCTTACGGAGCTGGAGGTACATCTTACGGTGTATTTGAAAACTCTGAAGACATGGCGCTTAACTTAGGTTTCTCTGGATTCAGAAGAGGTTCTTATGATTTCTATAAGACTTCATGGAAATACTTAAACGACGCGTCAACAAGAGGTGGTTCTGCTAACTTTGTTAACGGTGACAACATTGATGGTGTATTAGTTCCTGCTGGAACTTCTACAGTATACGATCAGTTACTTGGAACAAACATCAGACGTCCTTTCTTACACGTAAGATATAGAGCTTCACAAGCAGATGACAGAAGAATGAAATCATGGCTAACTGGTTCAGTTGGTGGTGCTTCTACTTCTACATTAGATGCAATGGAAGTAAACTTCTTATCTGAAAGATGTTTATGTGTACAAGCTAGAAATAATTTTGTATTATTTACAGCTTAATATTTATTGTAATATTTACCCTCGTAAAAACTACGGGGGTAATTATTACTCTTATATTTTTTTAACTATTTAATTATATTATATTATGTCAAAAACAAAAGAGCCTAAGGCTAAAAGCACTTGGGAAATAAAAGATAGAAACTATTTTTTAACAGGAGATAAAGAACCTTTAACATATACATTAAAATCAAGACACACGGAAAAATATCCGTTGTTATATTTTGATCCAGAATCAAACACGCAAAGAGCGTTAAGATATGCTACTAATCAAAACTCACCATTTGTAGATGAACAAAAAGGAGAAGTTACATTAAAGCATATTATGTTTAAAGACGGGTCTTTATTTGTACCTAAAGAACAACAAGCTTTACAAAAGCTTTTATCATTGTATCACCCAGATTTAAACGGTAGATACGCAGAATTAAAACCGCAAGCTATTGCTCAAGATGAATTAGTTGATTTACAACTAGAGATCATGGCATTAAACGCCGCGAGAGATATGGACGTAGAACAAGGAGAAGCAATCTTAAGAGTTGAAATAGGATCAAGCGTTTCTGATTTATCGTCTAAAGAAATAAAAAGAGATTTATTATTATTTGCTAAAAGAAATGCTAGATTATTTATTAATTTAGCTAAAGACGAAAATGTAATGTTAAGAAACTTTGGCATTAAAGCAACTGAAGCAGGAATTATAAATCTATCTCAAGATCAAAGAACCTTTGTTTATGGTTCAAACAAACGTAAATTATTTACAATACCATTTGATGAAAATCCTTACTCAGCACTAGCTGCATGGTTTAAAACAGATGAAGGAGTAGAAGTTTATAAAACTATAGAGAAAAAAATCTCTTAACCTGTAATACTAATATAGGGTCCGTTTACTCGGGCCCAATATTATAATAAAAATATTCAAATGGCAATAAACGTAAACGCTGTATACAAAACAGTATTATTAATACTTAACCAACAACAGAGAGGATATATGACTCCTGATGAGTTCAACAAAGTTGCAACTCAGGTTCAGTTGAATATATTTGAAAAATACGAAGACGATTTAAATCAGATGTATCGTGTGCCACAAAATGACACTGAGTACGCTAATCGCGTAAAAAACATTGAAGAAAACTTACAATTCTTCCAAAGAACAGGCACCACAGCTGGTGCAAATCCTTTTACACTAGTGCCTACTGATATATATAGATTAGGTACTGTAATGTATAAAAGCGTAGAGCTAACTCAATATGCTCAAAGAAATGAATTAATGCAAATTCTAAAATCTCCTTTAACACAACCAACAACTACTTTTCCTATTTATTTATACGAGAATAATCAATTATTTGTTTATCCTACAAGTATAATAACTCCAGGTGATGTTACTTTTTCTTATTTAAAAACACCTGCAGACGTTGTGTGGGGTTATTCAATTGGAGCACTAGGACAATTTTTATATGCATCAGGTTCATCAACTAATTTTGAATTAAATATTTCAGAACAAACAAATGTTATAACTAGAATATTAGCTTATGCTGGAGTTATAATAAACGATCCTACTATAATACAAGTAGCACAAGCAGAGACACAGCAAGAAGAACAAAACTCAAAAATGTAAAACATGGCAAGACCTGATGGAGGATTAATCCAAGAAACAAATCTACAATATTACGCGGGTGCGCAGATTATATACACTTCAGTTGCCGCAACTACTGTTTATACATTTACCTTTAATACACAGTTAAGTTTAGGTAGCGCAACTAGTTTTGCTCCAACAGATCCTGATTTTGGTTTAAATAACTTTAGAATATACACTAGTCCAAACGGTATAAATAACTGGACAGAATATGTAACAACGTATACTTTAGTTAATAACTCTACTGGTAGTATAATAACTTTAGGTAATGGCCAAAATATAGGTACATATATAAAAGTACAATTAAAAGCAGATGCTGTTGCTAACAATTACGGTGGTTATCAATACACAAGTTTAAATGATATAGTAAATAATTTTATTGTAGGTTATGTTGGTCAAGATAAACTTATACCTAGAGTTAATAGAACAGATGTTATATTTCATGCAAAACGTGGTTTACAAGAATTTAGTTTTGATACGTTAAAAAGCATTAAATCGCAAGAACTTACTGTGCCACCTAGTTTAGGTGTTGTTATACCACAAGATTATGTTAACTATGTTAAACTGTCGTGGGTAGATGTATCTGGAGTTAAACATACTATATATCCTACACAATTAACCAGCAGTCCGTCAAACGCGCCCGTACAAGATCAACTAGGTAATATAATACAAGATAACTTTCAAGAAAACATAGATGGTACTTCTATAACAAACGAAAGATGGCAAAGTAATAATACAGCCAATATAACAGGTTTAGGCTTTGTAAATTCAAACGCTCCTGAGGTTTGGATGTATGATTGGTGGGGAGAAAACGCTTGGGGTGCTGGAGGTTATTATGGTCAAAGATACGGAGGTGATCCAGTTAACATGCAAATGAACGGTTGGTTTAATATAGATGAAGCTAGAGGTACGTTTAATTTTTCAAGTGATTTAGCTGGTAAGTTAATAATATTAGAATATATATCCGATGGACTTGCTTATGATTTAGACACTAAAGTACCTAAGATGGCGGAAGAAGCAATGTACCAACATTTACTATATAGTATATTATCAACAAGAAGAGACACTGTTCAGATAGCGCCACAATATAAGCAACAACGATATGCTGCTTTGCGTAACGCTAAAATAAGATTATCAAATATAAAGTTAGATGAAATCGTTCAAGTTATGAGAGGTAAGTCTAAATGGATTAAACACTAGTACATGGCAGAAATTAAAAACACTTTTCTCAAGCAGAAAATGAATCAAGATATTGACTCTCGATTATTGCCTAACGGTGAATATAGAGAAGCTATAAACTTAATGATTAGTAGATCAGAAGGATCAACTGTTGGCGAGTTTGAAAACGCTCTTGGTAATACTTCTGTACGTAGTTTAAATGGAGATAACGCTGTTATAATTGGTCATTATGTAAATGAAACTACTAATAAAGTTTATTTATTTGCTACTAATCATAATGATGTTAATGGAGTTAGATCTGTTGGTGCTGATCATTTTATATATGAATTAACTTTAGAAGGTTCATTTAATTTAGTTACTTTAGTGACTGGTAATTTTTTAAACTTCAATCAATCTTTTCCAGTTATAGGTGTTAATCTTGTAGAAGATTTATTATTTTTTACAGACAATTTAAATCAACCTAGAAAAATAAACACATCTTTAGCTAATCCTTCACAATTAACTGTTCCTACTCACTACACTAACGAAGATCAAATATCAGTAGCTAAGTACGCTCCGTGCGAACCAGTTGTTGTTATGGATAGAATAAATATAAGATTAACAGTGGCTGCTGTAGGTTTAACAACTAGCATAACTGTAGATACTGTCACTGGTTTAAAAATAGGTGATTTTATTTCTCCTTTTGAAACTATTAATCCTTCTGCTTTTCCTACTCCTTTGTCACAATGGAATAAAGCTAATAAAATTATAGCTATAACAGGTAATGTTTTAACCTTGTCAGAAGGTATGACTGCTCCTAATAGTTTTAAACTAATAGCACAAAGATCTACAATGACTAACAAAACGTCTGTGTTTGATTCTAATGGTGCTCAGGTCACGGCTACAGTAGCTGGTAATAATCCAGTTGCTTTAACCGCTACTTATACTTTTGATGTTTTAGGTACTAATTTTTCTCCAGACATAATGCCAACTCCTGGTGATATAGTTACAGGTACTGGAATTTCTGCAAACACAACTATTCTTACCGCTACAGCTACTCAATCAGTAACAAACTTTGATGGACAAAACTTTGTGACCTGGGTAGTAACATTATCTAAAACAACTACAATAGCAAATGGCTCAGGAAATGTTATACAAATAGCTATTAACCCAGACTATGATGCTGGTTGGCAAGGTGATGCTGCTTTTTTAGAAGACAAGTTTGTAAGGTTCAGTTATAGGTTTAAATTTGAAGATAATGAATATTCTTTAATGGCTCCATTTAGTCAGCCAATGTTTATACCTAAACAATACAGTGAATTTGGAGGTGGTCAAAACCCAGACTTTGTTGATATGGATAATGCTTATAAGTCAACCGTAGTTAATTGGTTTGAAAACAATATAGATAACATAGTGTTAAAAGCACCTATGCCTTATAACAATCCGCAGACTATGCTATCAAGTCTTTTAGCTACAGAAATAGATTTACTGTATAAAGAATCTGATGCTTTAGCAGTTAAAGTTTTAGACACTGTTAAGTTTGTTGATTTAGCTAGTAACGCTTTTTCGGCAATAACATATGTTGATCCTGTGCATGGAGATAATGTTAATCAGTTTTTTTATAATTATAATTACTCGTCTAATAAACCGTATAAAACGTTACCAGAAAATCAAACAACAAGAGTTTACGACAAAGTACCTGTAAAAGCTTTAGCACAAGAAATGATAGGTAACAGAGTTGTATATGGTAATTATGTAGACAAACATAGTAGCCCTGATTCAATACCGTTTAGTGCTTTAATTAGCGACAAAAGACCTTACAATGATAATTTCATACAATACCCTTATCATAACTTAAAACAAAACAGGACATATCAAGTTGGCTTTGTGTTGTCTGATAGATACGGTAGACAGTCAGATGTTATATTATCCTCTTATGATAATGTTGATGGTATTAATGGTTCAACTGTTTTTGCTCCATACAATACTGTAACAGAGCAAATAAACAACCCTATAATAGATTGGCTAGGAACTTCACTAAACATACGAATAGACTCGGCAATAGGCCAAGCAACTACTGGTGGTCAACCTGGAATATGGAACGCTACTACAAATCCTCTTGGTTGGTATTCTTATAAAGTAGTTGTAAAGCAACAAGAGCAAGAGTATTATAACGTTTATCTTCCTGGTTTTGTAAATGGTTTACCTATAACAGGAACTGATGAAGAAAACAAATCTTCTTTTTCTGTGTTACTTAGTGACAACATTAATAAAGTACCTAGAAATTTACAAGAAGTAGGACCTACTGATACAGAATATAGCAGTAGTGAAATGTTATATATTAGAATAAATAATCCAAACATAAATAAAAAATTAAATAGACCATACGGTTATCCATTAAAAACTTCTGCTTGGAACCAACAATATTATCCTGATTTTTTAAGCCAAGAAGTATTATCAATAGCTACCGTTAAAGATATGGAAATATCAGGTATACCTTTTAAGCCTAATGCTCCTGAAGGTGATTACGGACAGGTCGGAACTTTAGTTAGTGGTAACAATACTACTCCAGTTTCAATAGGATCTATTCCATGGGGAACATCACCTGTGTTACAACCTTTTTATAATTCTGATTTAAATCCTTTTGCAATTAAAATAGACACAACAGCTAACGGTAAAGTAGCTTTAGCAACAACAGTTCCTATTGTACCAGGCGGCGTTGGTGCTGATACTAATGCAGAAGATGGAACAGGTTCAAGTGATATTATTACAATGCAGCCTTTTTTAAGCGTGGCAGAAACTAAACCAGTTTATTCTTTATTAGAAATATTCTGGGAAACTTCTTTACAAGGAAAAATAAACACATTAAATAGTTTAATAAATTCTCAATACGCTGGTATAACAACAATAAGTAGTAGCTCTGCTACATTTTTAGAAAGCGCAGCTACTGCAACTCAAATTGGTAATTCACTTACTTTTGCAACAGGCGGTGGCACAACAGTAACAAATGCTAGTCATTTAACTGTTACGCTATTGTCAGCGTTTAGACAAAGCGATGTTACCCAAAGTACTGATGTAAAATCTAATTTTGATTTAGCTTTAAAAAGCGGACAAGCTCAAGCTGTTTATGATTTAGACACTGCAACAACTTTTTTCTATAGCAATACATCTCAAGCAAACCCTTCTACTGATGTTTACAATATAACAATTAAAACAGTTTATGACAATGGTAGTGGTGATCCTGGTTTTCCTTTTACAGACACACATAGTTATGTAGCAACGCTTGGTAATGTTGCTCCTTCGTTTACAACTAACCCTATGAATCCTACTGGTATAACAATAGCTAGCACTACAATAAAACAATATGCTGCTGTAAATGGAACTGCTAAAACATCTAATAACACAGATGAATTAGTGTTTTCGTTAGGATCAGGTAATCCTTCTTCAGTAACTAATCAGTTTACAATGAGTTCTTCTGGACTATTATCTACTAATAGTGCTTTGACTGAAGGAGATACTTGGGTGATTATAATTACGGCTACAGATGTAAATGGTAGTGGTCTTTCTACAAACGCAACTATAACTTTTACAGTAGGTGTTCAACATGTGCCTCAAGCTATATGCAACAATAACCAGCTTTCTAGTGTTGCCGCTTGTACACAAAGCTATGAAGCTTTCTTTGGAGCAAGTTCTTCAACTTCGTCAACAGGTTCTTACGGCATAATAGGTGGTATATCTTATCCAGGAAATGCTATACAGTTTTATAACGTACGAGCTAACTTTACAAATGCAACTACAGGAGCGTTAACACAAGGTGTAATGGCTTTAACTCCACTTTTAACATCTACTAATGGAGCGAGCGGTGGTAGTTTGTCAGTTTACTATACTGTTCAATACAGAGCAAACCCTTCATCAAGTTGGTCACAAGCAGTTGATACTGGTGGTAATAGTATATCATCAAGACAAATAACAGCTACAAACGGAAATCCAGGAACAGAGACTTTAAATTTTTCTATACCAGGAGAATACAGAGCTTTTTCAACTAACGTAACAGGTGAAGGTTGTGCTGGAAATACTGGAGGATTTAAGTTTAATTTTACAGACGCAACGTACAACGGTCAATGCGCTTTAGGTCCACTGTAATAATCAATAAAAACAAGTAATTAATATAATATGCCACTAACACTAGAAGTTTCTTATTTCAACTCATATTACGTGAAGAGATTAGCAGACACTCCTTACATACCAACAGCAGGAGCAGACAGAACAGCTGTAACAACTGGTGTTGTTAGCGCTGGAAGTAACGCTACATTTGCTAGTGGTGGTTTAGGTACTCCTGCTATAGGCATGGTTGTGTCAGGTGCTGGTGTATCTGCTGATACAAAAATAACTTCAGTAAATCAAACACAAACCGTAATGACGTTTGATAAAGACGTTACGTTAACCGCAAGCGCTTACACGTTTACTTACATATGGGTTGGACCTCAAGTGTCTAATCCAGACGAAGATTGGTATATAGAAGAATCACGCATTAGAGGAGGTTATAATAACACATCTACTGATTATGGTGTAAAAGCATATATAGTTGAAGAACAAGATGCCCAAGCACGCAGAGGAAACTCTCTTATATACTCTGGTATATTTAATTCACGAACAGGTACAAATCAAACAAACCAGTTTAGTGTAGCTGAAGAAATAACTAGAAGTGTAGATCCTATAAGCGGTTCAATACAAAAGTTATTTGCTGAAGATACTAACTTACTTATATTTCAAGAGCGTAAAGTTAACAACGCTTTAATAGATAAAGATGCTATATTCACAGCCGAGGGTTCTGCTATAACAACATCAGGTAGATTAGTTATAGGACAGATAACACCTATTGCAGGAAACTGGGGTATAAGTAAAGATCCTTTATCATTTGCTGTGTATGGTTATCAAAAATATTTTGTGGATAGAAACAGAAACGCTGTATTAAGATTAGCTGGGGGTAACATAACAGAAATATCAAACTACGGTATGATTGATTTCTTTAGAGATCAACTATCAGCTGTTACAAGCACAGGTGTTATATTAGGTGCTTATGATAATTATAATCAAAACTATGTTTTGTCTATACAACCTAATAATAGATATGAACCAGATGGTACTGCTTACAAAACTTTAACCTTTGACGAAAGATCACAAGGTTGGACTAGCTTTTTTACATATAAGCCAGACGCAATTTTTAGTTCACAAGGTAGTTTTTATTCAGCAAAAGATGAATCAGACAATAGTAGAATATTTAAACATTATACTAACCAAACTAGAAATAGTTTTTATGGCTCAACAAGTAGTTCATCTGTTCAATTTGTATTTAATCCATCGCCTAACAATATAAAAACATTTCAAACAATAAATTACGAAGGTACTAATGGTTGGGAAGTAACAGCGTTTTTATCTGACGAAACAGGGTTTGATGCTGTAAATGGTAATTGGATTAACCATGTAGATACAATAGTACAAGGAACAGGAAACAACCAATACAAAAAAATATATAGCTACGACGAAGGAGCTTATACAGAAGATAATATCCAGTACAGAGCTGGGTTTGATAGAAAACAAAATAAATATATGGCGGTTATACCTAATAATACGCAGACACCTATACCAGGTGAAGTAGTGTTTGGTAACCAGACAACAGGTATAAAAGCTTATTATGCAACAGTAACTATGAAGACAGACGCAACTACAGATCCTAACGGGTTAAAAGAATTATTTGCAGTTAGTAGTACATTTGCGTTAAGATAATAAATAAATACAAATAAATATGCCATTAGCAACAACATTAGGAGTAGCCTCAAGCGTGATAAGCGGTATTATAGGCGGAGCGGCTGCAAAAAAAGCAAAAAGAGCTGCTGCAAAAAAAGCTAAAGCTTTGTCAAGAAAACTAGATTTTTTAGAAAATAACAGACAGGCAATAATAAATCCTTACGAGGGTATAACTGATTTATCTAGTATGGCTACTGATAGATCTGGACAAATGAGTAATGCTTTTAATAATTTATCTGTAGCAACAAAAGCCGCTGAAATGCAAATTGAAGAAGCTGATATAGCTTTAGCAAATACGTTAGACACTTTAATGGCTAGTGGGGCAGGAGCAGGTGGAGCAACTGCTTTAGCGCAAGCTGCTTTAAGATCTAAGAAAAATGTAGCGGCTAGCATAGAGTCTCAAGAAAAATCTAACGAAGATAGAAGAGCACAAGGTGA
>WLWE01001534.1_pt1 | contig 16693 bp, 27 predicted proteins | sample 6718301 | NCBI WGS metagenome assembly WLWE01 (sample SAMN12718691, study PRJNA515312) | sponge metagenome | isolation source: marine sponge | host: Mycale hentscheli | place: New Zealand: South Island, Marlborough, Capsize Point | collected 2003-05-01 | reverse complement strand
ATTTGCTATTAAATATATAAACAAAGCAAATGGATGATGACAAGCGAGACTTAGCGTTAATTCTGTTTGGATTAGCGCTAGTACTTTATACAATTTTACTAACAACTAACTTAATTTAACAAAATGGAATCAAAAGAACCAACACAAGAAAAAATAATTGAAGCTGTAAAAAAGTATTACGGCTTAAAAATAGATGAAAACGCTTATCAAAGCGCTGATATATATGCTTACGAAGAAACAACAGCAGATGGTTATTCTGTGTATGTTGTAACTAACGATATGAATAACGTGTGCATAGCTGAAGATGTATATTACTATGAACATGATTTACCATCAGCTATAATGGAGCAAATAAATTATTCTAATGGAGACTGCACACTATACGCAGATCAATACTTTTTAGATGATATATACTTTGATGATACATTACTAGAATCATTTAGCGAAATAGCTGAAGATATATACAACGAAATTATGAATGAAGACAGTGATTATGACTTTGACATGGCAGAACTGCAATGGTTAAAGGAAGAATATACTGAATCAGAAGAGATTAATCAGACTGTTAGTTAGTTAATAGTAGTTTAGTTTCCACGAATAAGCGGTAGGTCAAGGTGAATCTACTTTCTTAGCAGCAGAGCGATGCAGGCTCGTACTCAAAAGGTACGGGCTTTTCGTGGTATGAGAGATACAAAATATAACGGATGGACAAACTACGCAACTTGGCGTATTAACCTAGAAATACTAGGTGACATCGAATTTGAAGAAAAAGTTAATGCAGATTATTTAAAAGAAATAGTAGAAGATGTTGTTTTTAACGGTAATTTTAATGAAAACTGTTTAGCAGCAGATTATGCTAGAGCTTTTATAGATGAAGTAAACTTTTATGAAATAGCTAAAGAAATAAACGAAGAATCTGAAGTTTTTACAACTAAAAACGAAAGAGATTAAATGAAATATAAAGTACTCAAACAAGTTATACCGCAAGATACTTTAGAATACTTGCAGTATTATACTACTGAAGCTATGTACAAAACCAAGCATTGTCAAGGTGCAGAAAGAGAAAATGGATCTGGCGTATATTGGGGTGGTATATGTATGGCTTCAGCTCTACCTATAGCTACAGATGAAGAAAATAAAAAGCTTTTTGACATATATACTTCTGATTTTATGTATAATATAATAACAAAGTACATTAAAAAGCCTTATTTATTTAACGATCAAATTGTAGTTAAAAACAAGGAAGTAAATATGAGGTTTGATGCTCATTATGACAATGCTTTAGGTCCTTTTCCAGATGACAAAAGCCTATTAACTATCAATTGTATGATGGTTTTAGATGATTTTACTGATGAAAACGGCACAATTGAAGTATATGATGGTAAATTTTGGATAAAATTATACCCAAAAGCTGGTGATATTGTACTAATTGAAGGCAATACAATACATAGATCAGAGCCAAACACAACTAAACAACCACGTAGAGCATATCTTTGTATATACTCTAACAAATCTATAGGTAAAGACTTTAAAGCAGGATTTTACTACCAAAGATTTACAAAACAAATACGATAACTAATGGATAATAATATTATGAACGATAAAGATATAAATAGACTAGCTGAATTATTATTTGAAAAAATAATGGAAAGGCAAGATAAGTTCGACAATGAATACCACGAACAAGTAGAAAGAATGATGGAACAAGGCTTCATGCAAGATCACGGTTTGACAAACGAAGAGTTTTATATCGGTGAACTTGCTAGACTTCAAACAATACTTATGCTATACGAAGATAGAGAAGAGTTTGAAAAAGCCGCAATAATACTAAACAAAATAAAGAAAGTAGAAAAAAAGTTAAGAATAGAATGAAAGAAATAAAAGCAATGCTAGCGCATAAATACAACGAAGATAAAGCAGATTACCCTGCGTTTATACAACCAAAACTAGACGGCGTACGTTGTCTATTTACCGCCAAAGGCGCGTTCTCTCGCGCTAATAACCAGTTTATGAATGTAGAACACATTGAACAGGCTCTAAAGCCTTTCTTTGCAAAAAACCCTACAGCTATACTCGATGGCGAGCTATACAATCACGGACTAAAAGATGACTTTGAAAAGATTATCTCATTAGTTAAGAAAAGAAAACCAACAGATGCTGACAAAGCAGAAGCTGCAGAACTAGTACAATACCACGTGTATGATATAGCTAGCATGACAATAGGTACTTATAGCACTAGATTAAGTTACATTACTACAAACTTAACTTACACATATCCTGTATGTAAAGTTGAAACTAAAGTTGTTATGGACTTTGATGAAGCAAAAAAGTATCACGCTAAAAACCTTAAACTAGGTTACGAAGGTAGTATATACAGATCATTTGCAGGCAAGTACAAAGGTACTAGATCATGGGATCTTATGAAGTTTAAAGACTTTCACGATGCAGAAGCTCATATCATTGGCTATGAAGAAGGTAAAGGTAAGCGTGAAGGCACACTAGGTAAGTTTATTATGCAAGATGATGATGGCAATGAGTTTGGTTGCCCTCCAGGTAAAGGCTATGATTATAAAGCACTTACAAATATGCTAAACAATATACACGACTACATCGGTCAGTATGCTACATTTACATATTTTGAAAGAACTAAAGCAGGTAGTTACAGACATCCACATTACAAAGCAATACGTAACTATGAGTGATCCAATAAGCTACATGCCTTGGCTTGTTAAGAAAGATGAGCCCTGGGCTAGTACAAACACAGGTTTTTACAAATGTGAAATGTGTGGAAATGATATAACAAAAGAAGATTACGAGTTCTGTGATATATGTCCAGACTGTTTAGACGAAGAAATATGAGAAGACTAATATATGATATGTTTTATGCTGATGAGATCAGTGAAGACGTTGCTTACAAACTAATTGATAAGCTAAATAAAATAAGAGACAAAACTAAATATAGTTGGGAAAGATAATACTAGCTCGCACTCACAAGGTGCGGGCATTTGTAGGTATGATAGAAAAGTTTATGATTAAAAGACGATGCTTATCACATAAAAGATATGTAGCACATCGAATGCAAGAACTGCAAAATGAAATATTTCAAGAAGCAGTAGATACTGGCCTTGTAAATATGGAAAAAAGAAAACAATTATTAAAATATAAAAATCATTTAAAAAATTTATGAAAAACTCTGATTGGATAATATATTATTCACAAAAATGGCTTGATGAAGAAATAAATTCAAGAGGTTATACTAACGAAAATCAATTATACTGGGCTACGTTACACGATAGGGTGACAGATGGGTCTAAAGATATAGAGTAAGGGGCAAATGTCACAAAGAAACTTAAAATACTTAAACGACAATAGAATTATATATCGTAGGTACTCTTCAGATATACCAACATCGAGCCATAGCTGGGGTTGGTACTATGCTGATGGTACTTATGGGTATTATGCTTTATTCAATACTAAAGCTAAGATAACGTCTATTAGATCACTTAAATGGCATTTATTAACTTTGTGGTATTTAAATCCTAACATGGAAATAAATAATTTTAATCAAATGTCTGAAGTAATATGTTATAAGCCAAATGGTTTTATTACTTTTGATGTAAGTGATAAACTGCTTGAAAAAGTTTTAAAAGATGTTTACAAACAAGATCTTGATTACCCACCTAAAAACAGATTACGTAAAATAGTATTTAAAGATTCTAGTGGGTTATCTATAAAAGAAAAATTACAAATAGTAGGTAGAATAATAGGCCAAGCTAAAGGTATAAAACAAGATGATATTTATGAAGCAATGCTTTATATACATGAGACAGAAATAATTACTATACCTAAAATAGCATCGGCTTTACAATGTACTACAAGAACAATATATAGAAATATGAGCGAAGAATTAAAACAAGAAAAAAAATTATTAAATAAAGAATATGAAAAAGTATAATGTACAAAACTACATAAGGCATAAAGAAGATATAAAACTAGCAATGCCTAAAGATAAATCTTATTCTTTTTATACTCGTAAAGAGCTTATTATTAAATTTATGCCTCTTGTAGAAAACATATCAAAGAAATTTGCTACTTCACAAGAAGCTTCAGGCGTTTTATCTATTATGGATATAATACAAGAAGGTTATGTAAACTTAATAAAAGCGGTAGATAAAATAGACTGGGAAAAACTAATTGATTCAGAAGATATTGAACTAAGCTTAAAATCTTTTTTGTCTAAACGTGTTAGAGGCGGTATACGTAGAGCTATTGATAAAAATAGAGGCACTATGAGAATACCCGAACACAAGATGGAACAAATACGTAAAGATGGAGGTAAAGATAAAAAGATGGTTGCTATGTTTTTTAATAGCATATTTTTAAGTATCGATGCTACTCCATCTAACGAAGATATGGTTTATCAAATACCAGATAAATCAGATCCATACAATGAGCAGTTGTTAAATGCTTACTTAATTAGTTTATTAAATAAATATTTGACAGAAGATGAAGCTTATGTACTAAATAAAAGCTACGGTTTAAGTGGTAAGAAATTATCCGCTAAACAAATAGCCGCAAATATAGGTATAAAAGGTTCATCAGATTATGTTAGAGTTTCTGAACTAAAAAAGCAAGCTGTACAAAAGCTTATTGATACGGTAGATCACTCGCAAGTGCTTGACTACCTGTAAATTAATAAATAAATATGTGATTATAATAGTATGACAATAAACCAAAAATTAACCCAAATTCAAACGAAGTTTAAATCGAAGAAAAGTAGATTTAACTCATTCGGTAAGTATTATTTCCGATCTGCCGAAGACATCCTAGAAGCTACAAAACCCTTTTTAAAGGAGTTAGATGTATCAGTTACGATCAAAGAAGAATTAATTTCTTATGATCCACCTGTAATGCAGGTTACTGCTAGATTATCTAATGGCGAAGAAGAAAAAGGTACAGGTAATAATAAATCTATTACAGCTGTAGCAATTGTAGGTGTTGACTTAGATCAGAAAGGTATGCAAATGCCACAGAGATATGGTGCAGCAAGTTCTTATGGTAAGAAATATGCACTAGGTAATCTGTTCTTGATTGATGATACTCAAGATGCAGATGCTACAAACAGTCACGGTAAAAAACAAACTATTACCGAAAAAGCTATCATATCAGCGCAACAATTGGCTAAAGCTAAAGATTACGTTAAAAGTGGTGGTAAGTTAGATGCTATAAAATCTAAATATAAATTAACAAAAGAGCAAGAGAAAGAATTAGCTACATTATGAAAAATAAAAAAGAAATACTAGAGAAGCTAAAGGATGATGAACATTATTACGGTGAGTTTGGCAGACAGTTTATATCTAACTCAGATATAAGAACATTAATGACAAACCCACTTGATTTTAAAAAGCCATCTGAATCAGCTCCTCATTTTCTTATAGGAGGCTATTTTCACACTGCTATTCTTGAACCAGATAAGATTAAAAATTTCAAGATAGTAGAAGCTAGCTCACGTAATACAAAAGCATATAAAGAAATAACAGACGGTGAAGTTTGTTTGTTACAACACGAGGTTGACAAAGTCGAAGCGTTAGTTGAAAAGATGATGAACAATAAAGTTTGTCGTGATCTAATACACGCTGAAGGCAATGAGTTTGAAGTTCCTGGTGTCTGCAAATTAGCAGGTAACTGGTGGAAAGGTAAAGCTGATATTGTCAACCATAGTGAGAAATTAGTTGTTGATTTAAAGACTACTGCAGACTTAGAAAAGTTTCATTGGTCAGCTAAGAAATACAATTATGATTCACAAGCTTTTGTATATAAGAACTTGTTTGGCTATGATATGATATTCATGGCTATAGATAAGAACACAGGACAAATTGGCATATATGATTGCTCAGACAACTTTTACAAAACAGGTTTTGAAAAGGTAGAAAAAGCATCTGAAATATACGATCTGTTCTTTAATAATAAGGATTTTGATCCTAACAATTACTTTATAAATAAAACCCTATAATATGGCAGGAATAATAAAAGCAAGTATCAATTTAAATGCAATTGATAAATCAAAAATAATCGAAGGCAAGAAAGGTAAATACCTACCTATTACGATTACAGTAAATGATGAACCAGATCAGTTTGGTAATCAAGGACCTGTTTGTATAGAGCAGTCGAAAGAAGAAAGAGAAGCTAAGGTAGCTAAAACTTATTTAGGCAATGTAAAAGTTCTATGGACTAATGGAACATTCCCTGATAAAATACCTTATGAAGGTGGAGCTGCACCACAGCAACCACAAAACAAACCACAAGCAGTAGCTGCTGATCCAGATTTACCATTTTAATTAAATATAATTGAACATAGAAGATAAAGAAATAAATGGGTTCTTAATCGATAAGTTTAATCAGCACGGCTTGGACGTAGGTAAAACGCAGGGGACTTGTCCCCTGTGTTCATCTACACGTAAACCTGAAAACCAAAAGAAAAAGTGTGCTAGCTACGACTGGGAACGAGGTATAGGTACATGTCATAATTGTGATACGCCTTTTCAGTTACATACATTTAAACGTAAAGGTAAAGCTGAACGTGATTATGTTGTACCTAAAAAAACAACTGTAGGTCAACTTGGCAATAAAATTGTAGACTGGTTTAAAACTAGAGGTATATCTGAGCAAACACTTAAACAATTAAAAGTTGGTGTTGGTAAAGAGTTTATGCCACAAACTGGTAAGCAAGAAAATACAATACAATTTAATTATTTAGTTGGTGGTAACTTAACTAATATTAAATACAGAGATGGTCGTAAAAACTTTAAGCTATATAAAGGAGCTGAAAAAGTATTTTATAATATTGACAGTATTGTAGGTCATGATGATTGTGTTATAGTTGAAGGTGAGATGGATGTGTTAGCTTTACATGAAGCTGGTATTTCAAATGCTATATCTGTACCTAACGGTGCTACACTTAACACGAACAACTTAGATTACTTAGATAATTGTATTGATTACTTTGAAGATAAGAAAAAAATAATCATTGCAGTTGATAACGATCCACCAGGCGTTGCGTTACAGCAAGAGCTAATACGTAGACTAGGTGCTGAGGTTTGTTTTATATCTACATTTGATGACTGTAAAGATGCTAATGAGTATCTATTAAAACACGGATCTAAAGAGCTATTGTCACGTATAAAGCAAGCTCATCCAGTACCTCTTGAAAACGTTACAACGTTTAGAGATATTGAAGATGAAGTTACAGACTTTGTTCGTAATGGTTTTAAACGTGGTTTTACAGTTGGTCTACATAACTTTGATAAAATATTTAGTACGTATACTAAGCAGTTTATTACGGTAACTGGTATACCTAGTTCAGGTAAGTCAGACTTTGTAGATCAAATGTGTGTAGGTTATAATAAAGAATATGGCTGGAAGACTGCATTTGCATCTCCTGAAAATGCTCCTACATATTTACATGCGCATAAATTAATGCGTAAAGTATGGGGCGATATGCCTAATAAAGGCGATATAGGAGGTTCTAAATGGAATCAGGTTGCACAACACGTAAATGATAATTTCTTTTTCATAGACATGGAAAGATACACATTAGAATCAGTATTACGTAAAGGCGCAGAGCTTGTTAAACGAAAAGGTATTAAATGCCTTGTGATTGATCCATATAACAAAGTAAGAGATGTTGATTGTCAAACAGAAGACGTCAATAAATATACTATGGAATACTTAACTAAAATAGAGACGTTTGCTAAGAAGTATGACGTATTAGTATTCATAGTAGCTCATCCTACCAAAATGTATAAGACACAAGATGGTAAGATTGAAGAGCCAACAATGTATAATATTAAAGGCGGCGGCGAATGGTACGATGCTAGTTATCACGGTTTATTAGTTCATAGAGATTATGAAGCTAAAACAACTAAAGTTAAAGTACTTAAATGTAAGTTCCAAAACTTAGGTGAAAACGGTGCAGAAGCTCATTTTACTTGGGAACCTAAATCAGGTTGCTTTGTGCCACACGAGATGCCAGACCTTGAAGAACAAATGCCTTGGGATTAAAAAAGTTTACGTTTGACGAGGTTAAATGGACCAAAGAAGATAAAAAAGCTTATAGCTGGTGTATTAATCATGGAATTAAAATAGGCGTAATAGCCGCCACACCAGGCTTTGATGTTGGATCTTGGAAAATACGCATCGTAGCTAACAACAAAGAGATGATTAGCCCAGGAGATTATAGTAGAACAGAGATATATCCTAAACTATTTGAAATGTATAAATATTATTACAAACGAAATACGAAGGACAAAGGATAACAATTATATGAGACAATTAACATTTAAAAATGCTAGTGAAGCTTTTGATTTTTACTATGGCACGATACCTTACGAAGGCGTAGACTTCGCAGGTACTAAAGCTATGTTTAATCAAGGCTTCATTATTGAAAAGCCATATGAACGCATTATAGACAATGATAAGCGTGAGTTCAATATGGAATATGCCGAAGCCGAATGGCAATGGTACTTGTCAGGTGATAGATCAACTTCTAAACTTGGCGAAATATATGGTAAAATACCTCAAATATGGCAGCGTATGTCTGATGGTAATGGCAATGTCAACTCTAACTATGGTTGGCAATGGGAAAGAGGCTGGCAGCTAGATAAAGTTGTAGCACAGCTAAAAGATAATCCTGATACCAGACAAGCATCAATATCTATTTATGATGGTAAAGAAATATCTAGATATAAGTATGACACACCTTGCACTTATGCTGTACAATTTACAGTTATAAAAGATAAATTAAACATGTGTGTTGTAATGCGATCTAATGATCTATGGTATGGCTTTTGTAACGATCAATACTGTTTTAGTAAGCTACAAGAGTTAGTATCAGAGAGAACAGGATATGAGATAGGTACATACTATCATTTTGCACATAACTTACATATTTATAATGATAAATTACCTGAACAAAACCCCTTAACATCTAGAGCCAGAACATATGGATAAAATAAATTATTATTTATACCACATACCGGGTAAAAAAATAGGTGTTACACGTGATCTTATATCTAGAGTCGTAGAACAACAAGGTTACGACTTAGACGAAGTAGAAGTTCTAGAACAAAGTACAGATATAGATTATATATCTGACCGCGAGTTAGAACTTCAACAGTCTTATGGCTATCGAGTTGACAGACAAAAATATAAAGATCTATATATTAATAAAATAAAATCTAATACAATGCACATAAACGCGACAGAGCAGACTTCTACGTTCCCTTGTCCAGCTACTAAATTAAAAGGTAGGCTAATGGACAATATGGGTAAAACGTGGGAAACAACACACGGAACATTTGAAATTAACATGCAAACTATTGAATGGATAATGAATAATGTAACAACATCTCAATATACTATGGAGAGATGTTATATATATAATAAAGCATTTGCTAAATACTTTCAAGTTAAAGATCACGCAACAGCAGCTAAGCAGTTTCCATTTGGTAAAGACGCTTACCAGGTCTATCTAGATGGTTTAACAACTAGAGCAAATAGTAATGGTAATTGGAGATATGATAACAGTGAAAGCCAAAGGTTTCAACTTATAAGAGACTGGGCAGGCGAAAGAGGTCTATACACTAAAGGAGATAAAAAAACTCAGTTCTGTAAGTTAATGGAAGAAGCTGGAGAACTAGGTCGTGCTATATTAAAAGAAGATCAACCTGAAATAGTCGATGCTATAGGTGATATGGTAGTTGTGTTAACTAACATGGCTCATCTAAGCGGTACAACAATTGAAGAGTGTATCGATGCAGCATACAAGGTAATATCTAAACGTACTGGTAAAATGGTTAACGGAACATTTGTTAAAGATGAAAAGTAAAACTATATTATTCAGAGATCCTGTTGTAGAAAGAGTCTGTGACAAGTTCGTTAGACGTTCTGATGTTGGCTACGCTAAATACGGTAGAACATTGCATGACGAAAGAACTGGTGGACATAAAGATCTGGCAGGTTATTTAAACGATGTTCAAGAAGAGTTAATGGATGCTATACTTTATATTCAAGCAGCTAAAGAAGATCTTAATGATAATTCAATTAATGATGCAATTAAGGAAGTCAACAAAGCTAGCTTTAGACCGCCACATCCTTCACATGCTAGCGAAGCGCAACTAGACTGGGACGATCATGTCGCGCCGGTTTAAACGAAAGAAAGGTCCAGTAAGATCAAAGAAGGTTGAACACGATGGAATTAAATTCCAGTCAGGACTAGAGAAACATATGTACATAGCTTTGAAAAAAGCTAAGATTAAAGCACAATATGAGGGACAAACTTACGAGCTTGTCCCTTCTTTTAACTTCGATCAAGAAGCTTATGAAAGACAGAGTAATGGTAAAGGTGAGTTCCGTAATCGAGGTAATAAAAAAATACTTAATATCAAGTATACGCCTGATTTTGTGGGAGATAACTTTATCATTGAATGCAAAGGACGTGCTAACGAATCTTTTCCCATACGTTGGAAACTATTTAAAGCTCACGTACATAAACACTTACCGAATGTTACGTTATACAAACCTCAAAATCAAAAGGAATGCGAAGAAACCGTGAACTTAATTCTTGGGAAAAGAAAGACCTAGCAAGAAGAAAATATGCTGAAAGACAATTACAAAAGTTTATAGACTGGAGTATTGAATCTAGAGGTTATTTAAAATACAAAGACTTAATAAAATACTCAGAAAAATATGGCACGTCAACAGATAATAGCTAAAATAGATAAGCCAAAAGTTAGGAGAAAAGGCATACATGCCAAAACTAAAACATCTAGTTCTAAATCTAGTATACTATATAAAAAGAAATATAAAGGACAAGGTAAATGAAAGAAGACACGTTGATTAAAATGAAAAAACAAATTGAATCACTAACTAATGTTATGCAATTTGTTATGGATAAATTAAAGTACTTAGATACAATAGCAGTTGGTACTTTAGAAACTATGAAAAATATGCCTGATTATCAGGATGCTATTGATAAAATTAAAAACAAAGTAAAAGAAGAAGATGGAGTTGAGCAACAAGATACTAAGTGATATAACAGTATATATGAAGTATGCTAAATTTGTACCTGAATTAAATCGTAGAGAAACTTGGGTAGAATTAGTAGATAGAAATAAAGCAATGCATATTAAGAAATATCCTAATCTTGCTGATAAAATCAACGAAGCTTATAAATTAGTATATGATAAAAAGATTTTACCAAGTATGCGTTCGCTACAGTTCGGAGGTAAACCAATTGAGATCTCGCCTAATAGAGTCTATAATTGTGCTTATCTACCTATTGATAGCATTGAGTGTTTTCATGAAATAATGTTTTTACTATTAGGTGGAACTGGTGTTGGGTACTCTGTACAAAACCACCACGTATCTAAACTACCTATAGTTAATAAACCTTATTTAAAGAGAACAAGAAGATTTTTAATTGGTGATAGTATTGAAGGTTGGGCTGATGCAATAAAGGTTCTTATGAAGTCTTATATGGGCGATAAGAGATCGTCTAACGTACAGTTTGATTATTCGGATATTAGACCAAAGGGAGCTCAATTAGTTACGTCAGGCGGCAAAGCACCAGGACCACAGCCATTGAAAGAATGCATACTTAAAATTAAAGGTATATTTGATGCTAAAGATGATGGCACACCACTTACCACAGTTGAAGCTCACGATATAGTTTGTCACATAGCTGACTCAGTTTTAGCTGGTGGTATACGTAGAGCTGCTTTGATTAGCTTGTTTTCTGCTGAGGATAGCGAGATGATTAGTTGTAAGTCTGGTAATTGGTGGGAAACAAATCCACAAAGAGGTAGAGCTAATAACTCAGCCGTACTTATGAGACATAAAGTTACTCAAGATTTTTTTATGGATCTTTGGAAACGTGTAGAGCTATCAGGATCAGGTGAGCCTGGTATATACCTTAATAACGATAAAGACTGGGGTACAAACCCTTGCTGTGAAATAGCATTAAGACCTTTTCAGTTTTGTAACTTATGTGAAGTTAATGCTAGTGATATTGAGTCACAAGATGATTTTAACGAAAGAGTTAAGCATGCTAGTTTTATAGGTACACTACAAGCTGGTTATACTGACTTTCATTATTTAAGAGATGTATGGAGAGATACGACAGAGAAGGACGCCCTTATCGGTGTATCAATGACAGGGATCGCGAGTGCCGCTGTGCTGCCGTTGGATATGAAGGCCGCTGCAAGTATAGTAAAAAGAGAAAATACAAAGACAGCTAAAGCAATTGGTATTAATCCAGCTGCAAGATGTACAACCGTGAAGCCTGCTGGGACGACATCTCTGGCGTTAGGAACTTCATCTGGTATTCATGCATGGCATGCTGATTATTACACGCGTAGAATTAGAGTTGGTAAAAACGAATCTATGTACAAATATTTATCCGCTAATCACCCTGAATTAGTTGAAGATGAATTTTTTAGACCTCACGATACTGCTGTAATTAGTATACCGCAGAAAGCACCTAAAGGTTCTATATTAAGAGGTGAATCCCCTTTTGACTTATTAGAACGTATAAAGAAAGTTGCTACTGAATGGGTTAAGCCTGGTCATAGAAAAGGGTCCAACACTCACAACGTTTCAGCTACTGTTAGTTTAAAGAAAGAAGAGTGGGATCAAGCAGGTAAATGGATGTGGGAAAATAGAGATCATTACAATGGGTTGTCTGTTCTACCATATGATGGTGGTACATATACTCAAGCTCCATTTGAAGATATAAGTAAAGTAAAATATGATATGGCTATGAAACATTTAAAAGATGTTGATTTAAGTAAAATTATAGAAACAGAAGATGAAACAGATCTTGCAGGAGAATTAGCTTGTGCAGGTGATAATTGTGAAATTAAATGAAACGATTAGCTATAATAGGTGGTATTGGCATGATGACTATGGCTGGTACCAATATGATTTGGCATAAGCAAAAACCAAGCTTTAATCCCAACACACTTGCTATCGCAAGCGGCGCTTTTATAGTGTCAATAGGTATAACTTTTAAAATATGAACTATGTGTCCATTATGCTTAGGCGGTATCTGTGAATACTGTAACAATTAAAATGTTGGGGGATTAGCTCAGCTGGCTAGAGCGCCTGCCTTGCACGCAGGAGGTCATCAGTTCGACTCTGATATTCTCCACATCTAAAAATAAAAAGGGGACCTCGTTTGAGATCCCCTTTTTTGGTTACAGGAACTTTGGGTATGGTGCCCAGTATTTTTGTTCCCTATGATACATTGCTACTTGATGCTCTTCTCTTTCCCATGCCCACTTTTTTCTTAGCTCTAGTAACTTTTCTTTTTTCTCTTTGAGACATTTGACTCCACGGCTTAGGAGATTTGCCACTTACTTTCTTAGAAGGTCTACAAACCTTAGTGTTTTTATTTTTTTCAGATCCGCAAACATTTCCCTTCTCATCTTTCCACTCTTCTTTAAACCAGCGTTTTAAAGCTGCTCCTTTTTTTGTTTTTCTAACTGCTGCCAATGGCGATCTACTTGTTGATACACTCCAAGAATCTTTCTCCATGCTACTTTATTTTACCGCCACGTTTCCTACATTTAGCTATGTAACCACTAGCATAAGCAGATGGAAATACATCGTATTTTGCTTTAGCTTTTCTATAGCAAGCATCTTTCAAAGACATTGGAGTCTCATACTTAGATTTTGTAATCTTAGATTTTCTATGTGTTTTAATTCCTGGCATTTTTATTTTTCTTTTCTATTGCTTTTCTTAATATCTCAGCTTTTCTAGCTGCTTTCTCTTCTCTAGTTTCAGGTTTGTCTGACTTTAAAGGTTGAAAGTTTTTATTTGTTTCTTTTTGTAATCTTAATATTTCTTTAACTCTAGACTCTTCGTTTTTAAATCTACTAATTTCATAAGACTTCAAACCAAATTGTTTTAATATAGACTTTTGTTCCCAAGCATTGTATCCTTTAGGATCTTTTATAAGATAATTTAAAGCTTTTTTATCTCTTTGAGCTTTAGTTTCTAAAGTCCACTTAGGCCAACCACTAGCTAATGCTATTTTTTGCCATGTCTCTGTATCTTCATCCATAATAGAAGACAAGTTATCATACTTTAATAATAGTCTATCTAAAGGAATATTAGTAGTAGCAGATACAACTTTTGCAGAAGCTAAGAAAGCTGGATTTGTCATACTAAAACCTTCATCCATCATTTCCTGTCTTCTTTTTTTAGAATCAAATTGCCAAGTTGCTTGTCTAAGTCTAGATATTTTAGATCCTATAGGCGGAGAAAACTGTAGTAGTTTATATATAGAATCAACATACTCAGGCCTGTCTCTTCCAGATCTTTCATATATATCTAATAAAAAGTTTTTAACTACAGAAGTTGCAGCACCAGCAACACCCAAACCTCTTAACAATGAATCTGCCATACCATTAGCTACATCAAGAGCTTTTTTACTTTTCTTTTCATCTTCTTCATCATCTCCAAAACCTAAAGCAAATACTGCTTGTTGTAAGGCATTGAATATAATATTTTGAACAACTCCGTAATATATTATTTTACTTACGTTAGCTTTGCTATCACCTCTTCCATTTGTTAAATCTTGAATAGCTCTTTTCTGTAATCTAGCATATTGCATAGGTGTGTTAGCAAACATGAGTATCAATCTACCATAATCACTTGACTGTTGTTGAGATATTTTATCAGGCCTACTAGACTGTTGATTTTCTTCAGTCTTTTCCATAAACTCTTCCATGGCTTGCTTTTCAGCATCTGCTTCTGAAACACCTTTCTTCATTAAGTCTTTTATTCTATTTCTATAAAACGTAGCACCACCGGTAGCAATAGCGAAACTATCTGCATATTGAGTTGGCGCATAACCTTTAGAGAGTATATAATTTAAAACTCCTTTAGCTTTGTTTTTGCTAGTGTTTGCAGCATCAGCTATTTCAGATTCTGTTATATTTATTCTTAAACCGTTTCTTCTATCTTTTAAAAAATCAGAGTTCATTAACTTCATAAAGTCTTTCCAATACTGAGGTTGATTAGCAAATGCAGCACCTGCTTTTAACGGGTTATTAAAATCCCAGTTTAAAAAGTTTATAGAAGATATTGTTTGTAGTATAGCAGATCTAGTATTAAAAAACATTATAGCAGCATTAGATCCGTTAATATAATTTAATATTCTATTACTTAATCTATTTCCTTCTTGTAGTCTATTACTGCCTGACTTCATACGTTTAAGTATGTTTTCTAAAGCTTCTCTATATCTAGCTCCGTAAGCTGCTTCAAGCTTGTTAAGGTTTTTCTCACTAAATATTATATCCACATTATCTTGCCACTCTTGTAGGTATTCAGGTCTTTTAGTTTCTTTTAAACCTCTCATTAAATCAGTAGTTATATTACCAACTAACCAGTCTTTTAATGGAGAAGGATATGGACTTTTGTTTATTGTTAGTAACTGATCAGCAAAACTTTTTAAAGTAGGATTATTTAATATAACAGAATTTAATTCTTTAGTATCTGTTTTTGATAAACCAGGCGCTTCTAAACCTTGCTTAGTCCACAAGTAAACTCTTACCGCTTGCTCATTAGTAAAACCATCTACTGCTTCTTCATTTAAATCTTTAGGTACATTTAAATCTTCTTTAAGCTTTTTAAAGTCTTGCATTAGATTTAATCTAGCTGTCTGTAAATTTAATTGACCTCTAGAAAATGGATCAAACACATGTTTCTTAAACCAAGCTAATTGTGAGTCACCTAGTTTGCCTTTGCTTAACAATGGATATATTAAACCAGTAAAATCTTCAGCAGAGTAAGGTATAAAAAATTGAAACTTATCTCTTTTAGCTCCTCTTACTTGTGCTTTAGCTTTAGAATATTCTTTATTAGAGGCTATACCTGTTTTTTGTTCTATTATATCATTAAAATCTAAGTCTAAGTCTTTAGCTTGGCTCGCCTTAGCTTGTTGTACTTTAGACTTAACATCTACAACGCTTAATGCAGAAGCTACAGCAGAAACATTTTGAATAGCATCATCAGCAAAATAAAAGTCGTTATATCCTTCGGCTGCTTTATCTATAATCCAATTAGCTTTAGCTTCTCCTGTAGAGTTACCTAAACCTGTTATGTTTTTTAATGGTATTTCTAAACCTTGAGATTTTAAAAATTCGTAAATAGCCGGCGCTGCTTCAGGAGCTCTTGCTGTCAATACAAATAAATCTTCATTTCCTCTAGCATCTCTAATTTTTTGAGCTATTTTAAACAAAGGACCACGACCACCATCAGTTACATTATTAAAGTCATCAAAGTTTAAATCATAACCTTGACTTTTTAAATCAAATCCTTCAGCTGCAAACTCTTCTGCGTTTAACTCTCTAACTGTACCATCTGGCGATGTAGCTACAACTATATTATTACTAGTAGCTAATGTATCATCAAAGTCAAATACTCTAATTTTTTTAACAGGAGCATTAGGATCACGAGCTATTCTTAAAGCTTCATCTATTGTAGCAGCTTTATTTAAAACTTCTTCCATAGACATGTCTTCATTTACCTCTAAAACTCCAGAACTTTTTAATTGATCAACATCTATATCTTTTGCTTGACTTATAGATTTGTCTAATACTTTTACTTTTTTATCAAATATTTCTTTTT
>WLWE01001533.1_pt1 | contig 16700 bp, 12 predicted proteins | sample 6718301 | NCBI WGS metagenome assembly WLWE01 (sample SAMN12718691, study PRJNA515312) | sponge metagenome | isolation source: marine sponge | host: Mycale hentscheli | place: New Zealand: South Island, Marlborough, Capsize Point | collected 2003-05-01 | reverse complement strand
AATTTGGATTTGCTGCTACTGGTTCTTATGGAGGAGGAGATGCTTTTGTAATTACTAATACAAATACTGGTGCATATATTTTATCTACTAATAATTTATTTCGTGATACTTCTGCATGGTACAATATCCATATACAAGCAGACCTTGATAATGGAACAGCTAGTGAAAAATTAAAAATATTTGTAAATGGCACAGAAGCATCTTACAATGTAGATAATAGAAGTTCATATACTTCTTTAGCAGGAGTAGTAGCAGGTGCTTGGACAATAGGAGATTATTATGGTTATGGTTATCCTATTCAAAGTTACCTAGCACAATGGTGTTATATTGATGGAACAACATATGCAGCTTCTGAATTTGGAGAAACTAAAAATGGAGTCTGGATTCCTAAAGATCCAAGTGGACTAACATTTGGAAGTGCAGGACATCTTTTAAATTTTGAATCAAGTAGTGATTTAGGTAATGATTCATCAGGAAACAATAATGATTGGTCAACATCAAATATAGATGCACACGATCAAATGCTAGATACTCCTACCTTCAACTCTAGTTCTAATGGTGGTAATTTTTGTACTATAAATCCAGTATTTAGAGGAACAAATACTACTGCTGCATCTTATGGAACTATAAGTGAAGGTAATTTAAAATTTCAATATAATACAAGTAGTACTAATACTGATGCTTATTGTGCTTGCACACATAAAGTACCTGCATCTGGAAAATGGTATTGGGAGTATGCTATTATTGGAGGTGGAGGTAGCTCAGGTTATAATCCTGGTTTTGGAATAGCTGATCCTAATAAGGAATTGTACGCATCTGGAGATGGTGGTAATAAAGGATTTGCAAATTCTATTGTTTACGATAATAGTCTGAATAAGGTTTTTAAAGCAAGGTCAGAAGTAACAGCTTATGATGGCTCAAGAGGTTCTGATGGAGATGTTATGGGTGTTGCTCTTGATATGGATAATGGTGCTATTTATTTTAGTAAAAATGGTACATGGTATTCTTCTGGTGATCCAGAATCTGGTTCTAGTAGAACTAATGCAGGTGCAACATGGACACCAGCAAGTGAATATACAGCAGGTGCAGTTCCTTTAGCTTGTGCTGGAGGTGGAAATCAACCAATAATAGTAGCGAATTTTGGACAAGAAGGTACATTTGGTGGCACAGAAACAGCAGGTGGATATAGTGATACTAATGGTTATGGTAATTTCTTTAGTGCTGTACCATCTGGTTATTCAGCAATTTGTAGTGGAGCATTGTCAGTAGCAGATGCAGTAGATCCTGCACAAACTGATGATGATTTTCCAAGTCAATTATTTGATGCTCAATTATGGACAGGTAATGGTAGTTCAGGCAGAGCAATAACTATATCTGGAGCAAAAAAACCTTCTCTTAGTGTTATTAAACAACGTAATAGTTCTAATGGTTGGAATGTATGGACACAAGGATATAATAGTGGAGATTATGATTCCTTTGGAGAATTTAATTCTGATGGAGCTTGGAACGCAAATCAAGGTGCAAGTGGTCCTTATACTGCTGATCCAACAGCAAGTGCTTTAACATTAACAGCTTATGGTCAAGTTAATGCAAATACTGATACTTATTTAAATTATAGATGGGTTGCAAATGGTGGAACTACATCTACTAATTCTACAGGTTCAGTAAATGTAACACAAGAAGTTGATCCTAGTGGTGGATTTTCTATTTCTAGTTATAGTGGTGCAGGTGGAACTGGTAATATAGGACATGGTTTAAGTTCTGCTCCAACTTTTGTTATAATTAAACAAACTAATGGTACTAATAGTTGGGTAGTTTATGCTAAAGGTGCACAAGATTCTGGTGCTCTTTTTGCATATTTAGATACAAATAGTGTATTCCAATCAGCAACTATATTTGGAAATACAGAACCATCAAGTACACTTGTTTATCTTGGAGATAATAATGAAGTAAATCATAGTGGTAGAGATTATCTTGCTTTTTGTTGGGCAAATGTAGAAGGTTATATTAAGTCAGGATTTTATACAGGAAATGCAAATACAGATGGTCCATTTGTTTATACTGGATTTAAACCAGCTCTTGTTATAGTACGATATATTGGATCAGGAGAATCATGGGTTGTTCTTGATAATGAAAGAGATGGTTATAATGTTACTAATAAAAATGTAAGGTTAAACTCAAATACTGATGAAGCAAGTGGTTCAACTTATAATATAGATTTTTTAAGTAATGGTTTTAAACCTAGAACAACATGGGAAGGTTTAAATGGTAGTGGATATAGAATTGTATATTTAGCAATGGCAGAAAATCCATTTAAATACGCAACAGCAAGATAGGAATAAAATATGTGGGCACGAATAGAAAGTAATAAAATAGTAGAATACTATGATAGAAAACAATCTATAGTATTAAATAATGTACGTTATTCATCTCAAATATTTACAATATGGACAGATGCACAACGTAAAGATTTAGGTATTGTACCTGTAGTTATTTCAGGATCACATCTTGATACTAATTATTATATAGAAAAAGATCATTCAGATGCTATAGCAGGAGATGGTAATAGTGTTATAAGAACTATTGGAGTTAAAGCTGCTGATCATAAGTTAGAAAATGAAGATGCAGTAGATGAAGATGGAAATAAATTAAAAGATAAAGATGGTAATCAAGTTATTAACTATGGTTTAAAACACAATGCTATACAAAAAGTTAAAACACACCAAGCAGGATTATTAGCACAAACAGATTGGTATATAATACGTAAAGCAGATGTAGGTACAGCAATACCATCTAATATACAAACATGGAGAAATGCAATACGTTCTGATGCAACTGCTATAGAAACAGCAATAACTAATGCAGCAGATATGAATGCATTTATAGCATTACATAATCATACTTATAAAACTGTAGATGGTCAACAAGTAGTAGATGTAATAGCTAGAGTTAATCGTTGGACAGAATTAGGAACATAATATGAAATATATTATTGTAGGAATAATAGCAGGATTATTAAGTTTTATAGTAAATGTAAAAGCTCAAGAAGGAATTAAAACAGAAACAAGAACATATATGAAAACATTATTATGTGCTTCACATACTGATCTTGTAAATAATTTAAATACTGAACATAAAGAAGCACGTAAATGGTGGGCAGTAAATAATGATAATGAACTTATAGAATTATTTGTTAATGATAATAATGGAGCATGGACAATCGTAATAACAAATTCACAAAAATTTTCTTGTGCTTTAATAGGAGCAGATCATAGTGGAGCCAACTATGATATTGATAGTACAGTAGAAACAATACAATAGGAGCAAACAATGGCAACATCATATACAAGTAGTTTAAGATTAGTAAAGCAAGGAGATGGTGCAAATCCAAACTCATGGGGTACTGTATTAAATGATGGAATGATAAGTTTAGCAGATGATGCTATAGCAGGTTATACTACAATTTCTATAGGATCAGCAGCAACTGTAACATTATCTGCAGTAGATGGAGGAGAAGATCAAGCTCGTAAAGCTTTTATTGAAATAATAGGTTCTGTTGGTGGCACACATGATGATATTGTAATACTAATGCCTCAAAAATCTAAATCATATGTAATCAATAATAAAGTATCAGCTAATACAACAGCAAGTGATACTGTTAAACTTAAAAATGATGGAGCAGGTACTGGATATACAGTTCCATTTGGATCTATTGGTTTAGTAATATCTAATGGGACAAGTGTATTTGGAACAAATGCAACAGGATTAGGTTTTGGAACTGCAGCTTCAGCCGATATAGGTACAGGTACAGATAATTTAGCAGTTGTATCTGCAAATGATTTAAGATATGTAAGAACATCTGTAACAACAGCAGTTACTGTTAGAGGTGATATTACTTATGAAGCAGGTAGTTTACAAATTGGTACATCTGCTAGAGCTTATAGTCCTTTTGTAACTGTAACAGATGCTGCATGTGTAAGTGTAAACTTTGCATTAGGTAATACTTTTGTTGTTACTCTTGGAGGTAATAGAACATTAAAAGCTCCTGCAAATTGTACAGCAGGACAAAGTGGTACTATACATGTTATACAAGATGGTTCAGGTTCAAGAACTTTAGCTTATAATACAGCTTGGCAGTTTGTATCAGGTACTGTGCCTACATTAAGTACAGGTGCAAGTGATGTTGATATATTATGTTATATAGCTCGAAGTGCAACAACAGTAGATACAGTTTTATTAAAAAACTTTGATAGGTGATAAATGAGTTCGTCTGATGCAAAACTTATTAAACTTGATTTTGCTACTGGATTTCATAGAGAATCAACACAGTATGCAGAAGAAGGTAAATGGTATGATGGAGATCGTGTAAGATTTCGTGCAGGTAAACCAGAAGTTTTAAGAGGATATAATCTTAGAGTAGATGACAATTTTGATGGTAATGCTAGAGATTTAGTTACATGGTCTGATAACAATCAATTTAAACGAGCCTTATGGGGAACTGAAAAAAAATTATATCAACATAATGGAGATCAAATATTTGATGTTACTCCTGTATCTGTATCAGTAACACTAGCAAATGTATTTGGTACATCAATAGGAACAACAAGAGTTTGTGTATCTGATAATGCTCATGGTAGAAAAAGTGGTGATTTTGTTTTCTTTACAAGTGCTGCAGTAATAGGATCAGATGTTACATTAGATGATGTTTATTCTATTTCAGTAGTTGATACAAATGTATATGCAATAGAAGTATCAGGTGCTGCAGGTGCTACATCAACACAAACAGGATCTGCAACATTTCATTATCTTATTGCAACAGGTGCTGAGAATGCTATAACAGGTTTAGGATATGGTGCAGCTTCTTATCAAGCTACAGTATGTGCCTCACAAACAAGGGCATGGAATCAACCAACATCAACAGGTGCTAGTGATTTTATAAGTCAAATTACACAATGGAGTTTAGATAATTGGGGTGAAGATATTATAGCAAATCGTAGAGGAGGAGCTATTTATTATTTTGATACAGATGCTTCAACAACTCCAATAAGAGCAGCGATAGTAACTAACTCACCTACTACAGTAAATTCTATTATTGTATCACCAAATGATAGACATCTTATTGGTCTTGGTATTAATGCTTTTGGTACAACTGCTTCACCAACAGGAACTTTTGATCCTATGACAGTTAGGTGGTCTAATCAAGAAGATTATTCTAATTGGACTCCAAGTGTAAGTTCAACATCAGGTGAAACAATTTTAACAGATGGTACAAGAATCGTAGGTGCAGTTAGATCAAGAAATGCTATAACTATTTGGACAGATAATTCATTGTGGCAAATGCAATATGTAGGTCCACCTTTTATATTTAACTTTAGACAACTTGGAACTAACTGTGGAATGATAGGACCTCATGCAGGAGTTGATTATAATGGCACACCAATATGGATGGGTTATGAAAATTTTTATGCATATGATGGACAAGTAAGAAATTTACCTGCTACTATTAGAAGATACGTATTTGATAATTTAAACATAGATCAAAAAGATAAAGTTTATGCAGGTATTAACTCAGAGTTTAAAGAAATAATATGGTTGTATCCTTCTACAAATTCTACTGAATGTGATAGTTATGTACTCTATTCTCCTGAAGAAAACTATTGGACATATGGTAGTTGTTTTTGGACAACCTTTGCAGATAGAACAGTTTTTGGAAATACAATAACAACAGGTGTAACTACTGCAGGAAGTAATTTATATAATAATGAACCAACAGATATCTTTACAGGTAATGGTGGATCACTTACATCTTTTATTGAATCAGGAGATTTTGATATAGCAGATGGAAATGAATTAATGTTTATGGATAAAATTATTCCTGATTTTGATATTAATACAGGTAATATTAAATTTAGTATTAAAACAAAACAATATCCAGAAAGTACAGATATAACAGAGAAAGGTCCGTTTGTTATTTCTAATACAACACAAAAAGTAGATATGAGAGCAAGAGGAAGGCAAGGAAGAATTAGAGTATCATGTGATAGTACAGGAACAAAGTGGAGATGGGGATCACTTAGACTTGCTGTACAACCTGATGGAGGCAGGTAATGCGATATCCTGATCTACCATTATTATTTAATCTTGATGATAAACAATTAAGAGATATGTATAATACTGTAGAAAGATGGGGAGCTGCATTAATAAATGAGTTAGATGCAAGAGATGCAATAGTAGATAAAACACCAAGCACTAATATTTATACAGTTGTTACTGTAACAGAAATTGGTATACCAAGAAAAGGTGATATTGCTTACTCTGCAAGTAGTGGTAAATTTAAAGGTTACGTTAGTTTAGGAACAGAAACATCATGGCACAATCTCAATTAAAAAATTATTTTAATTTAATAAATAATAGTACATTTATTAGTAATATAAACAGAGGTGTAGTAGGTTCACTTCCTGGAATGTTTCATTCTAAACAAAAGTTAGAACCATTAAAAGATGTTAGTAATACGTTTTATGCAGACCAAACAAAAGCACAATCAAATTATATGAATCCTAGGAGTAAGAAGTAATGGACATGGCAATGCAACCACAGATGACAGGATTAGAATCATTAGGTGATTTTCAAAATAATATGAACTCTACATCAGGTTTAGAAAGATTAAGAGCTTTACAAACTTTAGGACTAATGAGTTTAGCTAATGATACATATATGCAAGATGAACAAGAAGAACAAATGCCTATGACTGGTATTCAAAATTTACCACAAATTCAAATGGGTTTTGGTGGATTCTTAAAGAATGTATTTAAAGCTGTAACAAGACCTATTAAAGCTATAGCTAAAGGTGTTAGTAAGTTTGCTAAATCTAAAATAGGTCGTATGGTTATTCCTGCAGCTTTAGGATTTGCAGCACCTTGGGCAATGGGATTAAAATTTGCAACAGCTGCTGTTCCATATTCAATAGCAGCAGGTTTAGGTACTGGTGTAGGAAGTTTGATAACTGGAGCTAAACCTGGAGATGCATTAAAACAAGGAGTTTTATCAGGATTATTAAGCTTTGGTGCTGGTAAATTATTTCAAAACTTAGCACCTGCTGCAAAAACTGGACAACAGTTAAGTGGTGGGTTAGGTAATGTAGGTCAAAATGTAGGACAAAATGTAGGAAAATCAATTGCAGGAGGATCAGGAGTAGTTAATACTGGAAATGCAGGATTTCTTGGTTCTGGTTTTCCACAAGTAGGAGCAGAAGCAGCAACTGGTGTATCAGGATTAGTTGATAAAAGTGTTGGGTTTGGTTTAGGTTCTGCATCAAATGTAATACCTACAGGAACTATAGCTACCGAAGAACTTGCAAGACAAGCTCTTACGAATACATCACCATTTTCAGCAAATATATTTACAGGTGGGGGACAACAAGCAGCACCAGTATTAGGAACACAATCAGGAGCACCTAGTCTTTTCTCTGGTGACTTTACAATGGATGCATTAAAGAATTTACCTAAACAAGCTATAGCATATGGTAAAGAAGCTTTAAAACAACCAGAAACATATGCAGGATTAGGAAGAGATTTACTTACTCATCCAGTAGATGCAGCTAGAGCAAGAGAAAGAGCTAATGAACAACAAAAAGCTATGTTAGATGATGAAGGTTTTACAGAAGTATTTGATACAGGAACTTATTATTATGTTCATCCACAAACAAAACAAAAATTAAGTTTAGCTGATGCTATGAGTTATATGTCAGGTGCAACATCTCCATTTACAGGTAGTCAAAGATTAGCTCAAGCTGAAACATCTGGATTTGGTTCAATGGTTCCTCAATTAAGACTATCTCAAAGTGGTGGTTTAATTGGAAGAGCTTATGGTGGAGGTATGCAAGAATTTTCTGGAATAGTTGAAGGTGATGGAGGAGGTATGGAAGATAATGTTTACATGCCAATTGTAGAAGATGGACAACAAAAAGCTACATTAGCTGTTAGTCCAAAAGAATATGTAGTTGATGCAAATACCATGTCTTTATTAGGTAATGGTAATCCAGATGAAGGAGCTAAAATTATGGATGAAACTATAAAAGATGTTCGCATGTCAGCAACAGGACAGAAAAAACAACAAAATGAAATTGATGGATTAGCATCTTTGAATAGAATGAGAAGGAGTATATAATGGGAATATTATCATCTTTATTAGGTTTTGGTGAATCAGCTCCAACACCTACAGGAGGTACAGTTGTACAGACAACTGAACTTGCAAAGGAAATTGCACCATTTATGCAAGACCTTTTAAAGAAAGGACAAGCACTTTATAAAGCAAGAACAGATGAAGGTTATAGACCTTATGAAGGACAAACACAAGCAGCATTAACTCCAGAACAAGAACAAGCAATGGCAGGTATATCAGGTCTTGTAGGAACTACAGCACCAGTTTTTCAAGAAGCTACTGATTTATCAAGAGGTGTAGCACAACAAATGACACCAGAACTAGCTCAACAATATATGTCACCTTATCAACAAGCTGTTACAGATTTAGATAAAGCAGAAGCTCAAAAAACTTTTGAAAGAGATGTGCTTCCTAAAGTTAGACAAGCTCAAATAGGTGCAGGTGCATTTGGTGGTACAAGAGGTACTATGTTAGAAGCTCAAGCTTTAGCTGATCAACAAAAACTTTTAGGTGATATACAAACTAGAGGATCACAAGCAGCTTATCAAGATGCAGTAAGAGCTTTTGACGCACAGAAAGGAAGAGAAGGAGCAACTGCTTCAGCATTAGCAAACTTAGCTCCTCAAGCATTAAAAACTGCAGGTACTGAATTTGAATTGTTAAGAGGTGTTGGACAAGAAAAACAACAACGATCTCAACAAGCTCTTGATGAAGCGTATAAACAATATCTTGAAGAAAGAGTTTTTCCTGAACAACAACTTGGACAGTATCAATCTGTTATTGCTGGCTTTCCATCTGCCTCAACAACAAGAACTGTTCAAAAAACAACACAACCACAATCAAGTGGATTAGGAAGTTTATTAGGAACTATAGGTAATGTTGGAAGTTTATATGGAACATTTGGAGGATTTAGTCAAGGTGGTATTGGTAGTGGTTATTATCCTATGGGAAGTAGTAGAGCACATGGGGGTATGGTATATAAAGAATTTGGTGGTAAAATAGGTGAAGGTGGATTAGTAAATGTAATTGATGGAGTAAATGTATGGGCAAGAACACAAGAAGGTATATCTAATAGATCTTTGCATGGTGGTATTTTAGAAGGAGATGATCCAAATACTGCTATAGCTGAAAGTGTTGCAAGTACAACTCCTGTTACTGCTTCAACTTCGGTAAGTGCATTACCTAAAACAGCTACAGGTGGATTAGCTGATGTAGAAAGTGTTCAACAAAGAGGTGGTACGTATAATGCTAGTGAATTTAGAGATGCTGGTTCAACTTTACCAAGACCTGGAGATGCACCTGAAACTATTATACAACAAGGTCAACCACAAGTAGGATCAATGTATAGAGATCCTGCAACAGGTAAAATACCATATGCTTTATATAATCCACAACCAGTTAATACCTTTGGTCAAGGGTATGATTTAAAAGATACAGATTATTTTACAGCTAATCAATTAGCTTTAAATGAAGGTGCAGATAGATTTATATATAATGATGAATATGCTGCAGTAGATCCAGGATTATTATCTAATTATAATTATAGTGAATTAGGAACTAAACCTTATAGTGGTTCTATAGAAAGAGATAAAATAGCTAATGAAACATTTGGTGGTAAAAGAAATATGCATGGTGGCTTAATGCCAGTAAGCAGTAGTGATAAAGAAAATGCTAGATTAAAAGCTGAAGGATTTAAAGCAGATTATTCTGGTAGATTAACAATGCCAGGAACACCTCCTGTAGAAAGATTTAGACAACTTCAAGAATCAGGTATTGATATGAGTAATCCTTATACAAGAATGATACATGGTTTTAAACAGGGTGGCTTAGTAGACTTACCAGTTGTTAAAAGGCAAATGAGTGGAACAACAGATGTACCTATTAGTAATGAGGCAGCTTACTTACAGCGTATGGGTATACAACTTCCTGAAGGTATTACCAGTATATCACAACTTAGTCCAAAAGATATGCAAGCATTAGGCATAGATATTAATTTACAAAGAATGTTTACCCCTCGTGCATCTGATCAAGCTTATCAAGATATTGTTACAGCAAGAGAAACTGGTATAGATGATACAAAAGATATGATGAGGCAGCAAGCATTAATAAGAGCTCTTCGTGGATTTGGTACAGGTGTAAAGGAAGGAGCTGGGCAAGGAATATTTGGAGAAATTTCTTCAGGTATATCAGGAGCAGCAGATGCAACTATAGCAAAAGGTGAAGAAGATGCTAATAAATTATTAGACTTAAAAGGACAGTTAGATGATTTAAAACTTAAAGCTACATTAGCAAGAGAAGCTGGTGATGATGCAACAGCAGATAAACTAATGACTATTGCTGGAAAATTAAGAGAAGATGAATTAAAACAAGAAGCTATTAATGCACAATATTTAGCAAACCAAAGGAAATTAAGTCAATTTGATATTGCTGAATATAGTGAAGATAATGTACGAACTTTTATTAATAATATAATAACAGGCATGGGAGGAAAAGAATTACTAGATGCAGGTTATGGAGTTCAAGCAACAGATGGTACAATGTATACTACAGAAGATCTACAAAATCAAGCTCAAGGTTTAGCTACTGAAGAATTTTTAAAGCAATGGGATGCTGGAGATATACGTATAGGAACAGAAAAGATTGTTTATCCACAAATAGTAGAAAAATATATAAAACAAATAGTTGGAGAGAGTCCTTCAGCTAAACAATTAAAGGCTAAAGGTGGTCAAGTTATTAAAAAGAAAAAAGGTTCTATGATTGATGAGCCTGTTAAACAACAAACAACTGCTGAAGTTTTACAAGAACTAAAAGGATTGAGAAAATAAATGGCTGAGATAAGTATTTATTCAGGAGATTTTCGTGAGGCTATATCTGAGTTAGATGCATTAAATGCAAGTAATGCTTTAACAGGTACAGCACATGATGATATTATGAAGAAGTATGGTTTTGATCCTGATGAATTTTTAGAATCTTATGAAGAATATAATACATTATCTGATGAGGAAAAACAACAAGGAGCTAGTATTTTTGGTGATATTCCTATAGTAGGTGATTACGTTGATGTATTAGATGTTCCAACAAGAATTGGTGGTCGAGCTCTTGGAGATGCTGGAAGAGGGCTGGTTGAATTTGGAGAAGATATCTTTCCAGAAACAACACAGAAAGCTAAAGATATTGTTGGAAGTATTGCTGATACAACTGGACAATATATTCCTGAATCTTTAAAAGAATATGCTGATCAATTGTTTAATCCATATCATGGTGAAGGTATCTATGGAGTAGGCGAACAAACTGTTGGACAAATTGGTTCTTACTTTGTTCCTATGGGTGGTATAGCAAAGTTACATAAATTAACTAAAGGAACTTTAGGATTAAATAAAACTTTAAAAGCTGGTATTAATAATTTAGAAAAAGTTACAGGTAAAACAGGAACATTAAGTCGTTATGCTGTAACAGGTGCTACTGGTGTAACAATGGTAGAAGATCCACAAGATAATATTGTTAATGTTATGACCGAACAGTTTCCAGAATCTCTTGAATTTTTAGAAAAAATAGCTGTTGATCCTAATGATACACCAGCTCAACAAAGATTAAATGCTTTTCTTAATAACTTAGGATTAGAAGTGGGTGTGTTTGGAGGCTTTAAAGGTCTTGGCGAACTTTGGAAAAAAAGTAAAGATTTAAGAAAAGGTGTAGTTGATACAACAGTATTAGGAAAACAACCTATTAAAACTTTTGTTGATAAACCATTTCAATATATGAAAGGTACATTTTCATCTCGAAGAGGTATGACAGATGAACACCTTGAAGATTTTATTTTTAGAGAAGCACAATCTACTAATGCTGCACAGAGAGCTCATGCATTATCAAAAGAATTAAAAGCACTTATAAAAAATTATAGATTAAATCCTGATGATGTAACAAGAGCTTTAGCTCGTGATCCAAAGTTTAGAAATAAAATGCCAGAAGAAGTAAAAAAAATATTAGATGAAATGAATGAGAATGTTGGTTCATTAAATAGTTACTTAACAAAAAATGATAGAGTATCTAAAGGATTAACTGCAGCTATTAATAAAAATGGTGATACGTATTTAACAACAAGCTATAGAATGTTTGATGATCCTGTATTTAAAAAGCAGATGAAAAAAACTATTGAAAAAAATATAAGAAATATTAAAGCAGAAAATATAGATAGTATAACAGATGTTGCCTTACGAGATGCTACAAGTTTTTTATTAAATGATATGAAATTAAGTTCGGATAATGCTATTGCTTATTTAAGAAATTTAACAGGAGATGTAACATATACAATTGATGATTTTGGAGAAGAGTTAGTAGCAATGGCAGGAAAAGCATCAGGAGCTGCACGATCTTCTAAAGCTTTAATGAAGAAAAAACAAATACCAGATCCATTAAAAGCTTTGATGGGTGAGGTTACAGACCCTACTGAAAGATATCTTAGAACATTTGAAAAACTTGCTACATATAAATCTGAAATAGAATTTATGGAAAAGATTGCAGATGATTTAGTAACAAGTGGACAAGCAATTAGAGGCAATAAAGGTGCAGCTAATTTAGATCTTGTAGATTTAACTAATGTAGGTGAATCACGTTTAGGACAAATTTTTGGTAGAACACCTACTAAAAAAGATGCAGTTAAAAATCCTCTTGAAAAATTATATGCTGATCCTTTATATAAAAAATCTTTACAAGAAGGATTAGATAATATGAGAGTAGTAGGTCCTAAAGGAAAAATTTTAGGTGGTATATATAAAGGTTGGGCAGGTTTAAAAGTTGGATCGCAGTATGCCAAAACTGTAGCTAATCCATTAACACATTCAAGAAATGTTTTTGGTAATGTAGTTTTTATGGGTGCTAATGGTTTTACTCCAATAGGTCTTAAATCAGGTAGAGAAGCTGTTGAATATAGCATTGCAAAACTTGGTGGATTAAATAATAGAAAGCTTGCTGAAAAAATGAGTCGATATAGAGAGTTAGGATTAACAGGTAGTGATGTAGGCATTAATATAATTAAAAGAAACTTTCAAGATTTAGGTATGAACCCTAATACATATTTTAAAAAAGCTTTAAATGCTAGAGAAGCTGCAAAGTTTGCACCAAGAAAATTAGCAGAACTATATCAAGTTGAAGATGATATATTTAAAATTATGCATTTTGAAAAAACAAAAGATTATTTAAAGAAAGCTTTTCCTGATAAAAGTTTAACAGAAATAGAAAGATTAGCTGCAACACGAACAAGAGATTTATTACCTAACTATACTCTTGCACCAAGATTTTTAAAAACATTACGATTAGCACCATTTGGTGACTTTGCAACCTTTGCTGCAGAATCTTTAAGAGTTTCTAAAAATCTTATGAAGTATACTATTAATGATGCTATGAGTGGTAACTCTGTATTAACAGGTATGGCTGCTAAACGGCTGGGTGGTATGACTATGGCAGGATTAGGTGGAGATTTTCTTTGGAACAAATCTAAAATGCTTATGGGTATTACAGATGATCAAAGTGATGCTCTACAAATGACAGGTGAAAGATGGGAAATGCTTAATCCAAATATTCATCTAAGTCCTATTAAAAAAGTTAATGGTCGTGTTGTTGCTGATAGTATATCAATAGGTAATATTAATCCTTTTGCTTATCCTTTATCAATTGCTAGAACTTTACATACATTAGCTAATGATGAAAATATTAGTGAAGGAGATATAGCAAGTTTTGTAGAAAGTCCTAAAGGTAAAAAATCTTTAGTAGCTTTATGGGATAAAACATTAACACCTTTCATTGGTACATCTATGGCAACAGATGCAATATTAGAAGCTACTGATTTATTTAAATCTAAAGATGCTACTAGAGGAGATTATGGAGATTTATTTTTAAAAAGTGTAGGTAGAGCTGTTGAACCTGGATTTGCAACTTTTATGAGAAAAAGAGATAAATGGGAAAAAGAACAAGAAGTTAAAGATGAAATTGATAGAAATAAAGGAGCACCTGCTTATTCATTATGGTCAGAAAATCATAAAGGTTTTAATATGAATATTCCTGATGAAGCAAGTTACTTAGGTTTACTAGGATTTAAAACTAGACGACAAGATATAAGTGCCTCTGTTCCATTTAATATAGGTGTAGATTTGCGTAATATAAGAAGGGGTAATCAGTCATTTTCTAATGTATTAAAAGAAAGGATTCCAGAAAGAGAAAGGTTCTTTTTTAAATCAGATATAAATAATAAAGATGTAGAAGATGCTTATATTAATGACGAGGAACAAACTTTAAAACGTGAACAACAATTAAAATTTATGGTTGATCAATATTTAACATTAGGTTTAGATATAGATGATATTATAGGTGCATTAAAAATTAATAAATCAACAAGTGAAGGTCAACAAACTATCCAAACTCTTGTAAATATTTTAAATAATAGACATGATGCTTATGAATTAACTAAAACAGATATATCTAATTTTAGAAAATTTTTAAGTAAAAGAAAAACTATAGATACCAATCAAATGTTAGATCAACTAAATGAATTATTTTTTAAATTTGATAGAACAAAAATAGATAAGGATAAATAAGATGGCAGATATGACAATGTTATGGAATGCTGTATTGACTTTAGCAGTCGGTGCGTTTCTTTGGTGGATACGTGGGACTAATACCGATATAGCAAAACTAAGAGATGATTTAAAAGAACATGCTTTGTCTGATGCAAAGACAAGAGAATTTATGGCAACTAATTATTCTACACGTAAAGAAGTATTTAATGAAATGAATAAACTACTAGCAAGATTTGATAAGTTAGAAGAAAAACTTGATAGATGGATGGAGAAACAGTAATGGCTAGAGAATATAAAAAATATAAAGACTATACAGCAGAGGAAAGAGCAAAGTATGTTCGTCTTGGTGTACGTCCTTTTAAATCTACTACAACAACAGTAAAAAATATAAGACCTAAAGATGATAAGAAAGGTACTACAGCTCCTACTGTAAATACAGGAGCTAAAAAAGAAACAAGAACATCTAGTAGAAATTATAAACGACCTCGTATTGGTGGAGATGTTACAACAAATACAACAAATAAAAAAGGAGATTATCGTAGTCCTAAATTAAAAGATGCAGCTAAAGTTACTCCATATAAAACTACAAAGAAATATAAACCAGCCACTCAAACAACAACTCCATTTAATCAAAAAGAAAAAGAAAAATCAAAAGAAAAAAAAGTAAAAGATTTTGGTGATTTAAAAGGTACGACTAAACCAGTAGTAAAAAAAGTAGAAGAAAAAAAACCAGTAGTAAAAAAAGTAGAAGAAAAGAAAGTAGTAAAGAAAAGTGATGATAGGTTTGTACCAAAGCCTACTGAAAATAATGTATCTACAGATGCAGGAGATTATAGTAAAAGCGTATTATATACTATTGGAGGTTTAATAGTTACAGGAGCAGCGGCAAATAAATATAGTAAACGTATACAAAAAATTTATAAAGCAATGAAAAAACAACCAGAGAAATTTAAAAATCTTTTTAATAAAGCAAAAAATATATTTAAAAAGAAAGAATCTCCTCTTAAAAAATTAGATCTAACAAAGGGTAGAAGTTATGCAGATCCTAAAAAGAAAGTTAGAAAAGTAAAGAAAAAAGTACAAAGTTATAAAGGAAATAAAGTTAAACCTAAAGTAGATATGCCACAGTATTTAGGTAATAAAGGTGGACAAGTTGTATACAGAAAAAAACCAGGAGCTATTGGAACTGGACAAGCCTTACGAGGTTATGGTGCAACAAGGAAAAAATGATATGTTTACTATTACTAGGAGTATTTTGCATGGCTGATATGTCTGGACAAAAACCTATGAGAATTTCTGAATTATATCCTGAGGCTAGTGCTATAATTCGTAAATATGAATCAGTAAATCAATCAGGTAAACCACATCTTGAACCTTATTTAGATACCATTGGTAATGTATGGACAGTAGGTTTTGGTAGAGTTATATTGGATAAAGATGGAAACCAAATGACTGATAAGCAAAGAAAAAAATTAGGATTAACTGAAGACGAATTAAAAAAAAAATATGCTATAACATCTGAAGAAGCAGAGATTGATTTTGATAAGCAAATTAGAACTGCAATGGATGATGTAATAAGGTTAAACAATGAATTACCTAAAGGAGTAGAATTTACTAAAAATGAAGTAGAAGGTTTGATTCCTATAGCACAAAATATGGGATATTCTAAACTTGAAGCTCAAGGTATTAATGCTTTTAAATCTTTAAGACAAGGAGATAAAAAAGGATTTGGGTATCATCTATTTAATCCTAAAGATGGTTTTATTACAAGTGGTGGTAACATATTAAAAGGATTAGTAGAAAGAAGAGCAATGGAAAATTCTATTTACTCAAGAAATAAAGGTGGTATGGTTATGCGTAACTACTACGACTATGAACCAAGGAGTATTTAATATGTCAGAATGTAAATGTAATAATCCAGATTGTACTGGAGAAACTTGTCTATGTATTGAACTTAACCAATGTGAT
>WLWE01001530.1_pt1 | contig 16736 bp, 19 predicted proteins | sample 6718301 | NCBI WGS metagenome assembly WLWE01 (sample SAMN12718691, study PRJNA515312) | sponge metagenome | isolation source: marine sponge | host: Mycale hentscheli | place: New Zealand: South Island, Marlborough, Capsize Point | collected 2003-05-01 | reverse complement strand
CCATTCTTATTAAATGACCTTCCATACGTGTCAATGCGTTATTGAAATCACCCTTAGTCACATACTCTTGAACAATACGTAGCTCAATTTTGTCTACCTTGTTGTCTAATACTGCAATGCGATTGTAAATACGGCTTGTTAATACAGCAAAGCCGGTGCCTACTGCTACAAAAATGGGAACGAATGGCTCAATCATCTGTAAATGCCTTGTGTGATTTTGATATAGACCATCCGTCTGTGCCGAATGTTCCTGTTTCTGTGTCTGTAACTTGAGATTCTTCGGCAGGCTGAGATTTCAGCCAGTCTTCCTGAGCATTATCCAACTTATGTGGCAAGGTTGCATAGAATTTCTTCGCCTGTATTGCACGATTGACTTCGTCATATGCACTACGGGTACTAAATCTAAACAACCATTTACCATCTGCTGGTATGTTGCTCAGTCCTTTTTTTCTTCACTGCCGCCTTTAAGGCTTTTGACTGTAGAAAGCACAAGCTGAACAATACTGTTGTCCTTAAGAGGACTGATTGCAATCAACTCACTGACTGCTGCAAGGATAATCCAAAAAGCAGCGGATTCTAATACGGCCATAACATTTACCTACGTTACCTTTACTATTCTACAAGCTACGTTGCTACGCTAACTACGCTCCTATCTAACCCTTTCTAAATAAATGATCTATAGATAGACCATACGATTTAAATGATAGGTATATAGAAAACTACTGTAGTTAGCGTAGTTTAATCTGGCTGCTTGCTGTACTGCTTGCCCTTAGCTGTATCCGCTCGCTTCTTGGCTGACGTTCTGGCGTAGTCCTTGTCAGACATCGCATCACGTTTCTTCTTCGGCAAGTAGCGCTCACCTGTTGCACCCTTACCTTCGGTGCTGTTCTTGCCTGACTTGGTACCCCAGTCTTCCTTGGTCCACTTCTTCATCTTGTTGGACTTGGCATCAGGCTTCTTACCTTCGTACTTGCCACCACCGTCTTTATAGATCTTGGTAGCTAGCTGCATGGCACGAGCAGAGTGCTTACCGCCCATCCGTGCTTTTGCTTTGGACTTAGCAGCTGCCCATTTTTGTGGATCGCGCTTTTTTGCTATACCGTCAGCCATGGTTATCTTCCGTAGAATAATTCAGTGATTCCAAAATCACCTTGAGCAGGATTAAAGTTAGAAGCAGCATGTTGTATACGTGCTTTAGCTTCTTGCATAACAGAGTTCTGTTTTGTCCCTTGTGTAAGCTCTGGAGTACTACCGTCTGATGGTCCTACATGCTTAGGTTTTGGGAAAAGCTCCTGTGCAGCGACTGCTTCAGGGCGTTTATTGCGAGCTACTTGATAATGATCGTTTAGGCTTTTACCTGTAGCAGAGCTTAAGTAATCGCTATATAAACTTCTTGCTAAATCAGCACCTTCATACAAGGCTAAACCAGGAGCTATTGCTGTACCAACACCACCTGCTATAGCAGATGCTCCACCTCTAATAAGTTTACGTCCACCATATTCAGCAATTCTTTCACGAACTTTGCCTGCCTTAGTACCCCCGTGTGAACGAGAGGCAGCACCTACAAAATCACCTTGTGCCATATCTTTAGTAGCATTAACCCCTTTATTAATAATTTTATTTTGTTTATCTAATGGAGATGGTTGACTGCCCGGCAATGATTCAATCACCATACTCTTTGCTAAGTCTGCAACATTAGGCTCTGCGGCGCCAGGCAGGATTCCACCGAACTGCCCATCTATTGCTCCATATCCTTTAGCTAAGGAATTACCTAAATTTTGCAAGTGATCGCCTGCAAATCTATTAATCATTCCAAATGGCATTACTTTCCTTTGCTGTGTTTACAACCGCATTTTTCCTTTGCGACCTCTTTTTTCTTCTGAAAAAATTCTTGGGCTTTTTGCTTGTTAGACATCAGCACTTCCACCTACGACGAGCAGCCTTGCCACGTTCACCTGTCCAGCCACGAGAGCGAGCACAGAATGATTTCTTGCGTGGACCACCTTCAGGTTGAGGAGCTTTCAGGTTGCTGCCTGTACGACGATTGATTGACTTACGTCCTTTCTCCGTCAGACCAGCACCTTCTTTTACAGATAACTTATGTCCGCCTTTAACGGTCATACCATCCATTGCACCTTTCTTTTTGCTCTTACCGTGTGCTTGAGCTTTCGCCTTAGCACCTGCCCTGTCAGCCATAGTTATATAACAATGTCTTTGCTTATTTTAACAACTATGGTTTATTGAAATGTGCCTTATGCATTGCAAGGCCAGCAGCTTTTGCAGCATTAACATCTTTACCTGCACGCAATCTGTCGTACTCAGCGTTCAGTTGTGAAGCTGACATATTCTTGTAATCTTGCGCTTTAGTCTTTGCTTCTGAACGAGCACCTGTTCCTTCAGTAACTGTGCCTTTATCTATCAAGCCGAAGTCTTTCATCTGTGCTTCAGATAAATTAAGCACACCACCTTTTGCTGCTAGATGAACGTGAGTTCCGTGATTAGGATCGTTACTTCTGTGCAGTACTTCTGGACCTGCACCGGCAAGACGACTACCTAGCTTATCTGTCCAGTCATCCCACTTGACTTTGCCACTTGGGTCATAGTCCCCATATTCATTATCCTTCCAAGTAATATCTAATGCTTCATCGTACTTGTGATAACTGTTAGGAGCGTGTCCACCAGTGTTACCACCAAAGGCTGAGTGCTCACCAATGTTCCACCCACGGCTTTGCAGATGCTTTCCAAAGTCTACAAGTGGTATTTGATAGAGTCCATTGACTTGCTTATAAGACATAATTCTATTTGTTAGCTTTGATGAACTCCATCTCTGCGTGCATTAAATCACTAAGATTTGACACTTGTGCGCAGGCATTCATAATCAAGCCGCGTTGATTAGCTGTGAGATTGTCTGCGTCGATTGCGTCTTCCGATAGGACGACTGAGATATCACCAAGCGCCATAATAATTGCGGGTAGTCCCCACTTTTCTACGAGGGATGACATAGCAGACAGCAGAGGGTTCTCTCCAGTCTCTATTGATTTCCAGAATTGCTCGCGCTCGGCTGTCGTCATATTGCTAAAGACATATACATCTATTCTACCCAGTAGAATACATTTAGTTGCTTGTATAATATGGCTCAACTTAGCAAACAAGATTTCACAAACTTCTTCAAGTATTACAAAGGAGAAGTTCAGCAAGAAGCTGGCGTTGGTATTTTATATGATCAGATTCGTGATGTCTTAAAGAGTGATACTCATCCGTGGATTGAGACGTATCGTTCCAAACTTCTTAGTCATACATCCAACCCACTTGATGTGACTTACCAGAGTCAAAACGATAATGCGAGTGGCACTGGTTATCGCGAATGCTTCTCAAGTAGTTGTGCGATGGTTGCTATGTATTACGGCAAGATTGAGAATGATGATGCTTATAACTTAGTCAGGCAGAAGTATGGCGATAGCACTGACGCACAAGCACAGGTAAGAGCACTGCGGTCACTAGGACTTGAGGCTAACTTTATTAGTAATGGCACCACATGTGACATCCGTGAAGCGATTGATGCTGGTCGTCCTGTGCCTGTCGGTTGGCTACATCACGGCAGCTCTTTTGCGCCTAGCGGCGGCGGCCACTATTCAGTCGTTATCGGATATACCAATAGTGCTTGGATCATGAATGATCCCAACGGAGAAGCTAACCTCAGTGCTGGTGGTTACACCAACAATATGGACGGCTCTAACCAAAGCTATAGCTTTAAGAACTTTAACCCACGTTGGGTTGTCGAAGGTGAAGGTAGCGGATGGTATATGGATATCCGTGACCCTGGCGCAAAAAAGTAGAAGCGGATGGTTCTAACGAAGAGCCTACCCGCACCTCACAAGTTGGCATTGACTTAATTAAATCATTTGAAGGTTTAAGGCTAGAGAGCTACTACTGTTCTGCAAACGTACTCACGATTGGCTACGGCCATACGAGTAGTGTTTATGAAGGTCAGACTATTACGGAGCACGATGCTGAAGAGCTGTTACGTAAAGACCTAATGTGGTTTGAGCAGGAGGTCTGCCGTCTGATTAATGGACCGCTTACTCAGAATGAGTTTGACGCTATTGTCAGCTTTACTTTTAATGTAGGCAGCGGCGCACTAGGAGATAGCACCTTCCGCCGTCGTATGAATACAGGCGAAGATAAGGCTACGTGTTTCCGTGAAGAATTCCCACGCTGGAATAATGGCGGTCTCGCTGGCCTAGTCCGTCGTAGAGATGCTGAAGTAGAACTTGCTACTAGTTAATGAAGCGATTAACGACTGCTAAACGCTTCACAATCTTAAGAGATTATCAATAACCAGAACTTTCGCCATCTTCATCTGAGATAGCGTAGGTGTTATCAGCTTCAAGCTCATACTTTTTAAAGCCTGCTTGATATTCGGCTTGGGCTTTAGCGTTAGCAATAGCTGCATCAAACTCAGCAGCTGTATTTTGAAGCTGGTCTTCTACCCAACTAACGAGTGTTGCTTGTGTTACTTCTGCTACAGCAAAGTCACCAGCAGGAGTTGCTAGCACGTGAGTGTTACTGATAGCACCGTCAGCATTGGTATAGACCCAATCAACAGAAACGATATCGTCGTTAGCGTCTGCTACGAAACAATTAACAGAGAAAGGCATGTTTATTTAAAACTCATTCCCTGTTATTCTAACAATCGACTATTGTTTTGCTTGTCGTGTATGCCGATTAACTATTTTAAGCAATCGCTAGATATACATACCCAACGCCAGCACCATTAGTTGCTCCATTACCACTAAATAAACTGAAACCATTAGCTACCGCACTGCCATTTGGAACAGCTTCATCGTTCTCAGCACCATCACTATTAGCTACTAAAACGTTGTCCCAACCTCTAACGCTGTCAGCCATGTACCAAGATTGAGGGGCAGTACTAGCTTTAATCATTACAAAGTTAGGCTGAAAGCCCATGTCAATAATTTGACTTGAACCGTTGCCAGTGTAGCTACCACACTTAATCACTTGATCTGTACTTGTTGGACCAAAGCCACCTGCCTCTGAAGCAAAGAGATAAGCAACATAACTACGACTTGTTTCATTTACGAATGCACTATCACCAAGAGTAAATACTGTTGATGTAGGTTCAGTGTTTTGCCATACATTAGTATTGGTTCCACCTGGCCATGTTGTTCCACCTTCAGGAGTAAATTCTCTTGCTTCATTTAAAATAGCGAAATTATCTGCTGCAGATCCTTGACCGTTAGCACTACCTTGGTGATAGACAATCCAGTTATCATGCCCGCTGTGACCTGTCAATGGCTTGACAAGTATCATTCCAGGCTTACTTTTTAAATTATGATTAATGTTTCGACCAGTCTGATTGTTTCCTGTGTATGTAACGATGTCAAAGAAGAAGCGGTTTTTACCAAAGGACCAAGCAACGTAAGGAAGGTTACTTGTATTTAGAGTTTTATCAGTGCCCATCCTAAATCCTCCGTCAAACAGGTCAGTTACTGTTTCAGAAGCGTCACCTTCAGGGTCATCACTATTGGATTCAATGTAACGACTAGGTGCGGAAGGGCTTCGTTCGCTGTCATGCCAGCGATGTACTAAAGGATGACCTCCGCTCCGCTGTCTAATCCAAGCCAATCCTGCGTTTAAATTAACTCCTGTTGGAATCGTTCTAGTAAGAAATGATTCATTACCGGTATAGAGAGTTGTACTAAACACATCATTTAAATTAAAGCCTGCGCTTGATGGAGTTATTGAATCTGACACTGGACCTGCTGTTCCTACAGCATTAGCAGCAGTAACTTCAACAGTCAATCGTGTATTTGCAGATAATTCTTCATCTGGTGTTAATCCACCAGGGAAAACAGATGGAAACTTTAATAAGAATTCAGGGTTAGGTTCTCCGCTGGTATATGTGACAGCAGGTTTGTTGCTATCTAAGTCTGTAACATTACCACCTGAATCAAGGACTAAGTATAGACGATTATCAACCACAGGCTTTGCTGGAATTGTTATTCTAGATCCAACAGTGAATGTGCGATCAGAAGGTTTTGTTAGGATAATTTTACGATTCACTCTATCAATTTTATAAACCTTACCTACAGCACTGCCGCCTGTTTCTGTAATTTCATCACCTTCTTCCAAGTATTGTAAATTCTCATCAGATTGAAATGTAATTGTATAGTAAATATCATCAGATAGGTATACGGCTTTAGCAACATCAGCAACCTCACAGTATTTAGCATTTTCGCTTGACGTGAACTGAGATAAAGGCACGTTACCTGTACCAGGTAGATTAAACTCCTGGTATCTGATTCCCGTAATCTCTGTCTCGTATCTTGCGCCTTGAGTTAATCTAGCGTCTGCGTAGGCTTGTCCCCATGCACCTACGGCCCAATTAGTAAGGAATTCATATCCAGGTCCAACAACGTCATCAGTGTAAGTAGCTTTTAACTGATTAACTTCTCCTCGGTTCATAATTGTTCCAATTGTTCCGCCACTTACACTTGAATAAATATCAAGATTTCCATTCCAAGGAACAGGGAAAGGGAATATAAACTGCATCCAATAAGCATTACCGACATAGCTATATATACCAGGATCTCCATTAAATAAATTTGCTGGGTTGAAAACACCAGCGGGATCATTTGTCGACAACCTGCTTGTGTGATTAGCAGGGACACTTTCTATAAATTCAATTGGAGCACTTTGTGTGGATTGAATAAAGCTACCATCACAATAAGCAGTTATGATCTTATTTGAGGATGGTTGGCCGTCATTTGTTAATGTAGTTTTTGCTGAATATGTTTCATTTGTAAATCTATTTGTGCCACTACTGTTTAAAGTAAGATCTACATTATCCAGTATTGGGGGCGCTGCAAAGAGCACAGCTGCTTCAGTGTAATCAGACTGTTTAGTTTCAGAGCTTCCTCTGCTATCTGTGAATGTCACTTCACAAGCAAACTCATAGCCAGCAAGTTCGTCTGGTATGTATAGGGTTGATGATGAAGCACCATCAATTACTGTCTCAGGAACACCAGTAGTTTGATTACGATATTTCCATACGTAAGTCAATGTATAAGGTGGCTGTCCTCCTGATACATCAACAGTAGCTGAGAGTGTATCTCTAGTTGAGGGAGTAGTATTATTAATATAAACTGCGGTAAAAATTATTTTAGGTACCAAGCTATCGATAACTTCTTCACCTGTGATTTTATATGTTATGTCATTGCGATTAATCACCATGTAATCAGTTGGTTGAATCAATGCCATTAGTTCGTCCTGCCTTACAGAGTATGTTGTGTCGTCTCTATTTATTACAAATAGATCATCGGGTTTTGCGGTAGCCATTATTAAGGTGCCGTTGCGAAGTTAGGAAGATCAGCCCAGCTAAATCTTGAAATGTATCTTACGTCTAGTGTATCTGGCTGAAAAGTAGGTTCATCAAGAGGTGAAGGGATGATATCTTTAATCGCTTCAATTTCGCCATCTAATCGAATTAGCTCTGCTTCAACTTCACTGTTATCAAAACTTGTGATAGCAACAATACCATTAGAACTATCTTTAATGAATAGCGTCGGATCTTGTGAATTATAATTGACAGCAACTTCACCGTATTCCATTTGACTAGCAGTAGGCTGTTTAGCCTTGCCGTTTTCTAATACGTTAGAACGCTTTAACTGAATCTTCACTTTTGTTCCTCGCTAAGAAGCTTATCTGACAGTAATAACTGCTGATAATATTCTAGCGAGTTATTGATATGCCATTCTTTCGGAATAGTATTTCTACTCTAACTATCATTATTAGCAGCTTCTTTAAGAGCAGTTACTTCAGCTGATAGCTCAGCTACCGCACCAATGAGTTTCATAATTAATGCTTCTTGAGAAAGACCTTTGTAGCTGTCGTCTACTTGTTCAGTTACGGCTTCTGTGATGACCCTGCCTTTAGGACCAATGACAGCTGGAGTAATCTCCATTGTCTTGGTTTGGTTGATGTCTTTTACAAGAGACGGGCAGATGTCTTCTACTTCTTGTGCGACAAGACCAAGCTGACGAACAGAACGTAGCTCTTCATTTAGTGGGGCTTCATCAGTCCAGTCGTAGTTCTTGAGGATGCCGCCGAGTGCTACGACATCAGCCAGTTGTGGTTTCGCTGGTGTGATGTTTTCTTTGAAACGTGCGTCTGATGGTGGAACGACGTTTGCTGTGACGGTGCCAGTGAACGTGGCGGAGCCGTTGCTTAATATACTGACGTTTGCCGTAGTTCCTCTGTAAGCAACTAAAGCGAAGTCAGTGGCTGCGGCGGATGGTAGCGCCTGTGTAATAATACCACCCGAATTTGATCGAGATTCTATCTTCAGCCCGAATGCAGCTGCATCCGCTGCATTGACTTTACTGCCGACACCAACTTGAATATTGCCATTTGCATCTATTATTGATGTCTGCATAGGACTAGCTCCGCCAGAGTAATACCCTGCAAAAACAGAACCAACCGGAGAGGGTGATCTAGCTTCAAGCCCACCTTCAAATGATCCACTTCCATTCGCCCTTAGTTCGATATTCGGCGATGCTGGGAGGGTGCCGCCTATCTTTAAAACTCCTGATGAATCCAGCCGCATCCGCTCGGTAGGGGTAGACGCACCGGGGGAAGTAGTAGCGAACATTAGGCAGCCTGGCATGTCATCAACGCCAGGGGTGCCGTCTACACGACCAATAATTGTTGCAACAACAGAGTTTAAATCAGTACCATCAGCACCAGCGAACTGAACAATTCCTAAATTATCTCCATCAGCAACTATGTCGGCAGAACCATCAACAGTTCCTCTTGATTTTGCTAAAGTAAGATGAGGCACATTTCCAGTAGATGCACCTGCATTAGAGATGAGATTTAATGATGAGCTAGCATAATTTGTTCCTTCTACTTGCATCTGAGCATCAACATCTCCAGCACTGCGAGAGGTAAGCGCCCCCAGCAACAGCTTGCCCGAGCTGTTTATTCTCATGTGCTCGGTCGTGTGATCTTCAAACAATAAGTTGCGACTACCATCGGCATAAATATAATAAGCTTGAGATTGACCCCCAGGCGTAAACTGAACACCTGCCGGATTTGTACCGTCAGTTGATTGAAGATGTAAAAAGGCTTGACTGCCATTGACCTGTACGGTCGTGTCAGGCGTCGTCGTTCCGATTCCAACGCTCGTCGCAGTGGTTGGATGTAAGACTGTACCTGCTTGCGTCCATGCCCCACCATCAGCAGCAGCAGCGTCTACGTAATCCTTGGTTGTAAGTGTTGTGCCGTCGTCACCTGCAACCGTTGAAGCTGATGTTACTTTTGCGGCATACGTGGCGCTGCCGTCCGTAGCAAGTGTAATTTTATCGGTGCCTAATGTAAGGTCACCGGTCATATTATCACCAGTTTTTTCTACGTAATCTTCTGAGCCACCACCACCAGTATTAACTTCAGCAGACCAGTAGCCATTAGGAGGTGTTCCTACGTATGTATAAACAACACCTGTGCTGGCAGTAAATTCCTGTCCGTCTGATATTGCTACTGGAAAATCAATTTTAGCCATTATATGGAGACCTATGTTGTTTATATTTTAACAAGCAGTTAGATATCAGCTGTATGAGCAGCAACTACCTCAGCAGTCCATACTGCATCAGCAACATCCTGCACTTCTTGTGGTTCAGCTGTTACGTCTGATCCAGGCATGTAACAGGAGCGGTGATAAGTGCGACCGACTTCTTTGCCATCTTTTAGAACAATGTCAGCACGCCGAACACCGATAGAGAAATCTTCGTTGACTTCGATTTTGTACTTTTGAGTTTCTGTGAAAGCCATTTTAGGAACCGCCGACTGGCGGGAACAGGTTTAACGGGTCGTAGTTTTAAGCCATTGCGGGCTATTAATTATGAGCTTGTTGTGTAGGTAATGTTAATCAAGATTGTTACATCTGCACCGCTAGGATAATAAGATGTGCTGATAAGTCCGCAACTAATATTAACATAAGGCGTTTCAATTACTGTTGCCTTGGTTGAGCCATAGAGTCTGTAGGGGCCTGATAATGCACCAAACTCATTACCACCACCAATGATGAGTAAAGGGAAACCGCCAGAGTTACCGGCATCTACTGGGAATGGCAAGATGAGTGTGACGCTTGAGTTAGTGAGAGAGTAATCTGTACATTCAGCAATTAATCGACCGGTAGCAGTAACAACGTTTCCAATCTTTGTATAATTACCTTGGGCGGATTTCTCGGTAAAAGCAGGGTTGGCAAGGGTAGGCGTCCAAATGCCTTCTTCGTATTCACTGATTGTGTTTGCAGCAGCAGTGCCGCCGATTGACACTGGTCCAGCGTATTGGGCACTGCCGTCACAATTTAAATTAATTGTGTTGACAGTTCCTTTGTAGGCTGAATAGACAGGCTCATTAGGGCTAGCAGCAGGTCTCTGAGCATATTGAAGACCTTGTGGGACAAGAAAGAAGCCAGATGCAGTATCACTTGCTACGTCAAAAGTTCCAACTTTAGTATTGCCAGCAAACGAAGCACTGCCATCAACACCAATACTAGCCGTGACAACGCTAGCATCATTATATTGCAGAAACCCGTAGTCCTTACCACCGTTGCTGTTGCCTATATAAGTAAGTGCAGGAGTATGGTTTCTGACTATTACATCAGTTTGAGTATCAAGCCTATTCGCTGCAACATTACCCGCAAACGTGCCGCTGCCGGCCCCTGCATTCAGCGAGATGTTAGGGGCTGAGGGTAAAGTTCCGCCGATCCTTACGGTACCAGCCGAACTGATACTGCCGTTGGTTGCATTCAGCGTAATTTTATCGGTGCCTAATGTAAGGTCACCGGTCATATTGTCGCCAATTTTTTCTACGTAATCTTCTGAGCCACCACCAGCAGCAGTGTCGACGTAATCCTTAGTTGTTAATGTTGTACCGCCGTCACCTGCAACCGTTGAAGCTGAGGTTACTTTTCCACCAAACGTGGCTCCAAGGGTGGTCGTATTGCCTGCGGTGGTTACAGCCTGCAGGTTTGGCGTTTCAGTGGTCGCTCCACTGAAATCAGCAACCCATTTGGTGCCGTCATAGACGTATGCGACACCGTTACTTGTTGACTCTGGTGTACTGTCTGGACTAAAAGTGTTGACAGGTGTTTGAGCGGATGGATCGCTTGGAAAGTTGAGGGTAGCCATGGCAGAAAAGATTTGAAGCTAGTTTGAAGCTGTAGCTGTACAACGTTTAGGTAGTTTTGAGTGCCTCGACTTCAGCTGATAGTTCAGCGACTTTGGTTTCTAGTGCGGATAGTTCAGCTACCGCACCAATGAGTTTCATAATGAGTGCATCTTGAGAAAGACCTTTGTAGCTGTCATCTACTTGTTCAGTTACGGCTTCTTTGATGACCTTGCCCTTAGGACCAACGACAGCAGGCTTAACCTCTACGGTCTTGGTGCGATTGATGTCCTTAACAAGAGACGGGCAGATGTCTTCTACTTCTTGTGCGACAAGACCAAGCTGACGAACAGAACGTAGCTCTTCGTTTAGTGGAGCTTCATCAGTCCAGTCGTAGTTCTTGAGGATGCCGCCGAGTGCTACGACATCAGCCAGTTGTGGTTTAGCTGGTGTGATGTTTTCTTTGAAGCGTGCGTCTGATGGTGGTACGACTGTTGCTGTGACGGTGCCGTTGAATGTGGCTGATCCATCGGCCAGGATAGTTACGTTTATCGCGCCAACGCTGTTATACCCGACAAGCAAACCACCATTACCCGCGTTGTAATTACGGGCTGTAATTGCTGGTGTTGCTGCTGATGCATTATTTGTCGCGGCAAACAATCCAGTCCCAACATTTGCGCTGTCACCTGCAAAGACGGTTTTAGCAAACGTGGTAATGCCGTCACTGCTGATTCGCATCCGCTCGGTAGGTAATGGCTCACCAACGGCAGTAGTGGAGAACATTAGACGACCTGGATAATTAGTTGGACCAGAATCAGCGTCTGAGTAGCAATCAATGCCCGCGTAGCTAGCGCCTTTGCTATCCCCGAAATTGATATGACCTATCTGATTATCGACACCGAACCCTTCTTGCCCCCTTTGTAGGGAAAGATGACCGGCCCCTTGGGGTGTGTTTGCATACCCTTGAAGAGCAAGAGTTGAGTACTGCCCGTTGCCCTTCGAAGGGGTCTCATAAGTGCCAATTAATACCCTGCCGTCCCCGTTCAGCGTGATGTTTGGAGTATTTTGAGCGTCACCAGTACTGCCAATCTTTGTAGTTCCATCAGAATACGTGATGTGCTTAACGACACCATTCAACGCACTCCTGTAAGTTCCGCCAAGGTGGTCTCTGTCAGCCTGAAATCTTCCTGATGTTGTGATGTTGCCGCCCGCTTCCAGCGTGATGTTCGGCGCTGACTCATCGGGTAATGAGCCGCCGATGAGCAAGTGACCTGAGCTAGCGAGTCGTGCCTTTTCGGCTCCAGCAATGCTAAAAGTAACAGCACCAGCAGCGCCAATCGCCATGTTTCCACCCATTTCTATGAGGGTGGTTGAGAAAGGACCAAGGATCGTCGATGCATCCCGAGGAAGATGAATAGCTGCAATGCCACCAATATTCTGTTGGTTAACAACTAACTTATGCCCAATACTTGTTGTACCTATTCCAACGCTGCCTGAGTTGTCAATGTTTACACCGTTATTAGCAAAATTGGCGCTGCCGTCCGCTGCCAGTTCAATACTGCCACCGCCAAACGTGGCACCATTAGTTGTTGTGTTGCCTGCATCAGTGACAGCTTGAAGATCCGAAGCGTCACCGCCCCCAGAGGATGGGCTTGCTTCAACCCATTGGGAAGAATTGGCGTCAACGTAATAAATGTAGAGCTGACCGCTATCAGTGCTGCTATCCCACCACAGGTCACCTTCTGAAGGATTAGCAGGTTCCGTATCACTAACTTCAACGCTTGCACCGCCGCCACCTGAACTAGCAGGGTTAGCATCTACCCATTGCTGACTATTCCCATCATCGTAGTAATAGTAAAGTCTACCGTCAGTTTCATTAAACCATAAGTCACCAGGTTCCGCATCTGATGGTGGATTAATATCTGATGGCACTTCAAAGCTATCGCCAACAAAGCTTTTTAACTTATCAATCGTTAGCTTGTGATTTGTAGATGTTGATTCCCTATAGATGGCAAGGAGATCTGTATCTTGTAATGCCATAATTATGCGTCCGCAAAGCTACTAAAGTTCTTAACTAAATAGTAAGCATCTACATAACCAGGTGTGGCAGCAACTGTAATTGATGTTGATTTGATACTGCCAATTTCTTGAAGCTGAACCGCACCTTTCTGTACAGTGGTTGCATCCTTAATTGAAATTGTAGTTTCAGTTTTGCCGAAATCAGGATTACCTTCTACTGCGGTGTCATCAATTAACTCAGTAGTAACTTCAAGAGGGTCGGTAGCTTTAAGTGATGATAGTCCACCACCATTTGTTAACGCTTCAAGTTCAAGGTTAAGGTCACCAATCTCTGTGTTGATGTCAACTATATCTTGTTTAATGTCAACTACATCTTGTTTAATGTCAACAATGTCACCTTCGTTTACAGTGACACGAGCATCAAGCGCAACGATATCGTCGTTTGTTGCTTTAAGTAAATCAGCAGGGACAACTGCTTCTGGATTTGGAGAAGCAACACCATTGTTTGCTACGACATCAGTATCAACAGCAATCGCTGTAACGACACCACTGCGGCTTGTTCTGTCCGCTGGAAGTGTTGCTGATGTTTCAAGTGCGGTATTAACACTGATGATGGGCTCACCTGGAGTGGCATCATCAACTTCAATAGGCTCAATGCCGCTGATTGTTGTTACACCTGCGTCAGAGCTATCGTGGAGTAGGTCCCAAGTCGTGCCGTTCCAAATTGCGCGGTCACCTGGATCAACTTCTTCACCGAAGATGTTGGCGGTCCAACCACCAATAGAACCAGCGTTGGGGTTATTGTTGATATAAATGTCACCTACATTTACGCCAGTGCCATCTGTTGAAGGGTCTTGTGAGGCTTGAGTGAAGTCACGACTGCCTTTATAGACAATCGTATCGCCTGCAGCAATATATTCTTTGAGCTTCTCTCCAGTTAGTTTGAAGTGTTTGCCATCGTCAGTCGGACGTTGAATAACAAACAGGTCGGTATTTAGCAAGGCCATAATTATGTTGTGTGAGGAAGACTGCTGATATCAAAAAATAAATCTGTAGAAGCTACATTACTAGCTGTTTGAACTGGGTCGCTACTAATTATAGGCGTTGACCTATTACTATTATAGACAGTAACTCTCATCGTTCTATTGCTTGACCTGCTGAACTCTTCGTAAAGCAATCCGTAGATATTAAATGTCGTTACTGTTGTTTTATCGTTATTGTCGTAGACTGATTTAACAGGATCATTGTCTCTATTTGTAATAAGCACTGGCTCTTCTAAGTTGTCTACGACAGTTAATACTTCTGTGCCATTAGTGTCTATTTCAGGCACGCCATTAAGACTGAATGAGTATTCAATAGTAGTGTTATCTCCTGTCACAACCATTGGTGCTTGAGCAATGACTGAGAAGTCAACGCCTGGTGGAATAACACTGCCTCCATCACAAGGAAATTCATCAGGATCTGATATCCTCCACGTTGGTGGCCCTTGAGCTATGTTTGGATTTATACATAGGTAGTAACGATTAAACCGTGATACGTAAGTTCCAGGTACTGGAATAATCGGATTAGGTTCCCATACTTCAAGCTGTAAGTCGCTCATCTGATCACTGCTCTTTCTTCTATTTTACTGATACTTCTAAGGTGTTGGATTTGGAGGTGTTGGTGGTGTTGTTGTATTGTCTTCACATTTGACACGCTTACAAATACGTTCTGTTGGCGGCCCACTTGCTGTTGGGTTATAGACTTTGTATTTACGATTAAATTTACTTGTCATCTTTACATGCTCCCATCAAATCACTAGTATTAATGTCTTGAACCATTAGCTGTTTGACTGCTATTTCAAGCAAGTGTTGATACTGTGTGAATAGTCGAGTTACGTTAATGAGCTGCTTACGTAATTCATCAATGTTGTCACAATGATTAATCTCATCGTTCACCATACGGAGCCGTAGCTCTTTTTCCATACTAATTTTAAAATCGTCTTCTTGAAACATACTAATCTCCTTTCTTAGTTAAGGCTGACCCAGTAAGTAATGCCAGAGTTGTAGCGACCATGACGCTAAAGGTTCGGTCGTATCTTTCACCTAGCTTAGGACATACTTGTGAAATTTGTTCCGTTTCAATCGTAGAGCATTTATATAATGCAAACGAAAAGATGCCTGCCTGATATGTGAATATCGTGGCAAGCATCCATAGGAGGAATCTCTCCTTAGACATTGATTATCAGAGAGCAGCAACGCGGGTCTGGAAGTCACCGAAGTCAGACGAAGCAGCGACGACTGTTTGGAATGCAGTAAGCGTCAGTGTTTCAGCAGCAATCTTTGTTTCCAGTTCAGTCTCAAGTTCCTGCAACGCAACTTTGACAACAACGTTATCAGTAACAGTTGAACCAGTGAAGGTGCCAAGGTTGACTGAGTCTTTTGCAACACCTGTGAGTGTTACCAAGTTATCAACGTGAGCTTCGTTAGCGTTCACCAAGCTAGTGACGTTAGAGAGACCGTTGATGTCATCGTTCAATGCATCAGCGATTTCGCCCAAAGTATCGAGGCCAGCAGGTGCGTCACCAACCAAAGCGGTGAGTTCAGTTTGAACGTAAGCGGTGGTAGCAATCTGCGTTGAGTTGGTATCAGCAGCTGCAGTAGGAGCAGTCGGCGTGCCGGTCAAAGCAGGTGAAGCAATGTTTGCTTTCAGTGCAATGGCAGCGTCAGCGTCGGCTTCATTCTGGTCAACATCAGCTTGAACAGTTGCTACAGCAGAAGCGGTAGTTGCATCAGCTTCTAGTGTGTCAAGCCGACCAGAGAGTGCGCTATCAGCAGCGTCACCATCAACTTCATTCTGGTCTACATCAGATTGAACAGCAGCGATGCTGTTGGTGATAGTAGTAGAGAAGCTAGCGTCATCATTAATCGCAGCAGCGAGCTCATTCAAAGTGTCGATTGCACCAGGTGCACCATCAACAAGAGCAGCAACAGCAGCACTAACGAATGCAGTGGTAGCCAACTGTGTGGTGTTCGTGCCAGCACCAGCGGTAGGAGCAGCGGGTGTGCCGGTAAATGTAGGGCTAGCAATGTCTGCTTTTAGAGCAATTGCAGTATCAGCATCAGATTCATTCTGGTCTACATCAGCTTGAACAGCTGCGATAGCTGCGTCTGCGTCTGACTCATTTTGGTCAACGTCAGCCTGTACTGCGGCGATTGCAGTGTCTGCATCTGATTCGTTTTGGTCAACATCAGCCTGCAACGCTGCGATAGCAGAATCGGCATCGCTCTCGTTCTGATCTACGTCAGCTTGAAGAGCAGCAATGGCTGCATCAGCGTCGCTCTCGTTCTGGTCAACGTCAGCTTGAACAGCGGCAATTGCAGCATCAGCATCACTTTCGTTTCCATCTACATCAGTCTGCACTGCAGCAATAGCAGTTTGCAGAGTGGTGAAAGCATTAGCGTCATCATTGATGGCAGCTGCAAGCTCATTGAGAGTATCAAGAGCACCAGGTGCGCTATCAACAAGAGCAGCAACAGCGGCAGCTA
>WLWE01001528.1_pt1 | contig 16744 bp, 23 predicted proteins | sample 6718301 | NCBI WGS metagenome assembly WLWE01 (sample SAMN12718691, study PRJNA515312) | sponge metagenome | isolation source: marine sponge | host: Mycale hentscheli | place: New Zealand: South Island, Marlborough, Capsize Point | collected 2003-05-01 | reverse complement strand
AGTTTTTCCACCACTACCTTGATTAAATCCTATTCTTCCACCATCAGCTTTACTTTCTCCTACTCCCATGATAGCAATTTCTTTTAGTATTGCTGCATCTTCTGGATATTTACTAGGGTTATTTAATATTCTATATAAGTTAGGCATAGTGTAAGATCTATCTGATCCACCGGATCCACCTAGTCTTCTAAACAAATATGATTTTTCAGGTCTACTAAATGTAATACCTCCTGCCATCATCATATCCTCTTCGTCGTCACCTGCTTCGACGTCAATAGTCATGATACCTACTTCTGCTTCACCTTCTTTAGGTGAACCAAATTTTCTAGATACTCTTCCTCCTTTAGCATATAGTTTTTTAATAACTTTTTCGTATGCTTCTGATTCACTAATATCTTCTTCTCTCATAAGTGTATCTACTAATGCTCTAATATTATCTAATTCTTCAAAAGCATCATCATCTGTTCCATCTTTAAATCCTATTCTTCCGCCGTCAGCTCTAAACTCTTCTGGAAGTCTTCTTCCTTTACCTGCATCTCCGAATACACTGGTAGTAGTATCCATAAACATTTGAGGCATAGATTCATAAAGTGATTTTGGAATTGTTACTGGACCATCTTCAGTCATAATTGTAATCATTTGATCTGTATCAGTGTCAGGCATGATCTCCTCCAGTAATTGTGTTTTTATCATTTCATTAGCACCAGACTCAAATCCTATTCTGCCACCATCTTTTACACCACCAAAGAAGTTAGTTAAGTAACCTGCGTACTCTTCTTTTTTTTCATCTTTAATAGCTTCATTATAATCTTCTTCAGTTAACTCAATACCTGCATCGTCAGCTAACGCCAAAGCTTCCGCGTATGAAGTTGCAAAAGTTATTGCTCCCATTACTGCTGCTTTATCTATAGAACCATCTTTATTTGTAAACATAGCTTTACCAAATTTTTTAGCTCCATCTTTAATAGTATTACCTATTTTACCGTAGTCTTGATTACTGACTCCATCAAATAAATTTTTTAAAAATCCAGGTTCTTTAGCTACTGTAGATTTGTCCATAATTTGTCCTGGAAGCATTTCTTGAGTTACGTCATCTGCAAACGTGCTTATGTTTAATTGATCGGTTGGAAGTATTTCTTGAGTTACGTCATCTGCAAACGTGCTGGTTTTTAATGGTTGAACACCTTCAGTTCCTCGGTTCGAGAAGAACTTACCAAGACCAGTATCACTACCTAAAGGGGAACTAAATCCACTTTTAAATCCGCTAGGTGTAAATGCACTTAAACTTGGATCTTGAAAACCTGCGCCACCTAAATATCTAGCAGCTTGTCCACCACCATAAGTTAAGGCACCTCTTTTAAGTGATGAACCTATACTTCCTGTTTGATCAAAACTGCCAATACCCGCCATTGCTGCTGCAATTGCAGGGTTAAATGGTGCAACAAATGGTGCAGCTTTCACTGCAATATCTGCTACTTCATTGGGTATAATTTTTCTAACAAACTTTTTAAGCTTACTACCTAAGCCAAACTTCTCTCTAGGTGCAACTTGCATTATCCCGCCGTCTGCTTGTAATTGTCTGTTCATTAAAGATCTAGATATCGCCATAATTTAAATATATTTATACTGTTAAGCAGGCGTAGAAATCCTGTAAATATGATACTTTATTTGATTTTTTTACTATCGTCAACTGCTTTGAGAGGCTTAGTTGCTTGTTCTAAATCGTCTCTAAAACGACCGCAATAAGAGTATTCCCCTACATGAGTTATATAATCATTTATATAACCATATACCTTACCACCTAAATCTGTCCATCTTTGACAAAACCCAAAGTCCTCACCGAAGTAACGTTTAGTAACAGGATCATGTAAAGTATCAAATAGATTGTACATATTATCTTTTTTCTCTTCTTTACCATTAATATTAGTAGGTTGAAATATCTCTAAGTGAGGGTATTCTTTAATCATCTTTTCAAGAACTTCTCTTTTAATTAACATACATCCAGTAGGAGCATGAGTTAGTTCCATAAGTCCTCGGTCCACAGTAATTGAATTAGGGTCCTCTACTTTAACAGGGAAGGTAAACCCTGCTTTGGCTAGATCATTAGCATCATTAATAGCGCTTTGTTTTAAGGTGTGTCTTCTCCATATTTTATCCCAACTTAATATCTTCATAGGATAAGGTACCCCAATAATATCTTTATCAAACTCTAACATTTTAAAAATAGTTTCAGCATTAAAATCAATATCCGAATCAATAAATAATAAATGAGTATAGTTGTCTTCGTGGCTTAACATTTCAGCAACACATAAATTCCTACCTTGAGTGACTAAAGATGATTTTAATAATGTAAAGCTTACTTGTATTTTTTTAGCCCAACACGCTTGTTGAAATTTTAAAACAGCTTGTGTGTAATGCATACTAACATCACTATGACAAGGAGTGCCTACCATTATTCTATAAGGAGATCGGTCTCCTATATTTATTTCGGTTACATTATTTTCTACTTTGTTGGTTTTAATTGTTTGATAAGTATCTCCATTCGGAGTTACTGTTTTGTCCTGGTTAAACCATATAGGTTCATTTGGCTTTGGCATTAATTGCTCCTTGTAAAAAGTTAGTCCATGAAGCAGCTTGTTTATTCCAAGAATAATAAAACTGTGTATAGCTAGCTTGTGTGGTTAAATGGTCTTGTATTACTTTTTCATGAAGTGTTGCTGATGCAGCATCTATGCCATAAGCAAATTTTTCAGCTAAAGCTTTGTAATTACTGTCATAAGGAACATACATTGGAAACTCAGCGCCTGTTTCAAACAGAGCTCCATAGTTTGTTATAATACTGTACAATCCAGCAGACATTGCCTCTAATAAAGATATGCATGAAGTCTCCTCAAATATACTCGGATACACATACATATTATAATTTTTTATATTTTCTCTTATGTATTCATTTGGTTTATAACCAATGTAATTTACATTAGGTAAAGACTCCGCTTGATCGTAAAGAGCTTTGTAATCTTTATCATTTTTATCCATAAAATCTTTGCCATAAACTTCACAAGATGAATATACATCTAAAGTAATTAATGGGTTTTTAACTAGCTGCATTGCACCTAACAAAACAGATAACCCTCTCCAAGGAGTGTTTTGATGTATGATTTTTATGGGTTGTCCTTTTTGATAAGGTTCTGATTGTTCTATTTTGTCTACACCATTTTTTATAACAATACATTTTTCAGTAGGTAGACCAAACATCATTCTAAATTTTTCATGATTCCAATGAGAATTAAATACATACCAATCATACTTATGGTGATTAGCTTTATTTTTAAACCAAGGATATAAATTAGGTTGATCGTAAGAATTTTTTTGCCAAAGTATATTTACTTTGTTGGGATCTAATGGAACTTTACCTGGTATTGAAGTACAAATTTGAACTTTGTCCAATAAGTTTTTGTCTACATATTTATTTAAAAAACTTAATTGTAATTCAGTCCCACCTTTAGGTGTTTGATTTCTTATTTTCATTCATGACTTTCTGTAGAATGTTTAATCCTTTCGGAGATACCTGTACTGTTAAATCTTGAGCAATGTGTTCTGCAACTGTTTCAGTATTAGGATCAGCTATGTCAGCTTCTTTCTCTGCTTCATCTTTATATACTTTATTTGTTCTAGTATTTCTCAACACTACTGTTGTAGTGCAATCTATTTTTAAAATATTATCATCCATTTTCTTGTGACCTGTCTATTAAAGCATAACTTACAACACCTGTTATTTCATTTGCTGTGTCTGCTTGCATCTTTATAACATCTCCTGCTTCTAAATTCAAGGTATTTACAATCATATTTGTCATACCTTTATTAAGCTGCGCATGACCTATTTCCACATCACTTCCGCCAGATTTTTTTAAATATAGATCCGTATCTACGTTTGATGCATCCATATGACTAGCCTGTACTGTCTTTACAATTGCTACTGCAGAAGTCGCTACTGTTAATACTGTAGTTAAGTTAGTAGTTATTAAATCAAATACTGCACTTTTATATTGTATGGTCATGATAAAAAGTAATTATATGTATCTTGCTCTTCTTTCAAGTCATTTTGAAATGAAAAATTAAGTTGGTCTTTTACTGTAGCAATAGACTCTAAAATTTGTCTTTGATTATCTACTTCATATTCTTGTTTGGGTTCTGGGATATATGCAGTTACTTTAGCCATTATCTTTTCTTGTCTACATTTTTTATTTTTTTTTTATTTTTAGAAGCATAAAATACAGTCTCCCCTTTTTTCTTTCCATATTGTTTTTTCATAGATTTCATTATTTTTTTACCTTTTTCAGTTAAGGGCATCGTTACCTTCTTCCATCTGGTTTAGCATCTAATCGCAATGTTCCATAACGCCAGGTCTCACCTATAGCATCATTTTCTATTTTAAGTGCTACTAATCTTCCTCTAGCACGTGTATCTATTTTATCAGTAGATGAAGTTACTGTAAAGGGTCCAAGGGGTGAGCTTACAGCTGTATCAGTTGGATAATTATTTATCAATATAGTAATTTTTGAGTTTCCTTCTAATACCTGAAAATCAGGTATAAATCGTTTAACCGACATCATGTATTCACCGTCTCCTTGTAAGTTAGCAATATTATTAGAGTTAGTAATGTCAAAATCACCTGATTGAATAAAAGCATCAATAGAGGTTGTACCAGATGAATTTATCTGATCGGTTCCGGTTTCATGCGCATAGTAAATAGACGCACCATAAGTTGCTGTTATACCTTGTATTGGAAAGTTAGGTACAGTGGTTGAATCATAGTCAGTTGCATAAGGCAGATCAAAAAGTCCTTGATCTATGTAACTAGTTCTAGCTAGGGATGAGGTAGTCCAAACATTTTCTGCGTAATTATATACTACACATCTATTAATTTGAGTAGATCCAAACCCAGCATAAAACCAATTAATTTCATTATACAATGTGTTGTGTTCTGCATAAACTAATTGATTTGAACTTTGATTAGTTCCTAAATTATCCCCTGTTGTGCTAAACACAAAGTCTTCAACTTCACAAGGAATAGATTTTACAGTACCATCAAACATAAAAAATCCACCTTCACCTGACATCCAAAACACAATACCATTAGAATAACTAAGTGCATTTTGTCCAATCAATCCACAGTTAGTACCAACTTGTCTAACTGAAAAAGTAAATGGTGGTCCAACAAATTGAATTACATATGCTGATGTATCTGTTAAAACCAAAGTATAATCTTTACCAGATACAGCTCCAATAATTTCGTTACCTTTATCTAATCTAAAAGTTCCTGCAGTGTTAGTTGCTGTTGGTTGATACACATTAAAATTTTCTTGGTCACTAAATCTAATAAACATTGGATCTTGAGTTGTGATATCTCCAATAGTTGTTTCTGTTCCAAAATGAAAAACATGTCTATCTCTATCAGATACTTGAGTTAATCTTGTTTTAGTAGGTGCACCTGACATAATGGCTGCTCTATTTCCTCTTGGACTACTTACCCCTGCATTCCATGTAAAAGTTTTACCATTATGAATTGTTGCAACAAGTATTTGACCAAAATTATCTAAAGACCATAAACCTGGATCTAAAACCACGTCACTGGTTGCACTTGCCGTTCCCCATGTGCTTGAGCCCCATGTATCTGTACCCCAACCTAAACCTGCAGTTTGAAAAGTAGGGCCAACAATTTCATAAGGATTAATTGTTGCTGATCCAGTCGCTGATGTTGAACCTGCAGAATTTGTAGGCATTGTAATTTGAAAAGTATTAGCTGTTTTGTTTAATACTTCAAAAGTATTATCTGTAAAATCACTTATTGCATAACCTGAGCCAGATGGGACGGTGACAGATGAAAATGTTACATATCTTCCATCTAATAAACTATGAGCAGTTTTGTTAACTGTAACTGTTGAAGATCCTGACGTTGCATCAAAGGTAGCTCCAGTAATTGCTGTAGCCAAAGGACTAATATCAAAAAATTGTCCGCTATAATATAAAAATAAACCTTGTGAGGTTCCTATAGCTACATATTTTTCTCCAGCGATACTAGCAAACGCATGTTGTGCTCTTGCTACACCTGGTAATGTATTATTAGAATTAGTAAGTTGTGACCAACCCCCTATTTTTTCAGGTAGTCCATATCTAAATCTAACAAAATCGCCATCGATCCATCGACTTTCTGCCCCTGATTCTGTAACCATTTTGTCAAAACCGGGTTTAAAATTAAGTTTTTGTAGCATACAATGCCTTATATATTAATTTTATAGAGAATGAAAGTATGTTAATAACAGAATTATTTAAAGAACGTTTTCATAATCTGTTATAAAAAGAGTAGAAGTATACCTTCTAACACCTTTAGTTTTACTAGCATGCTGGCTATGTAACCAAGTGGAAGGAAACAACACCGCTCTATTCGGTCTAAAACCTACATGAATATCTAATTCATAACTAGATTCATAATCATCACTTAATTCTCCATCTACATGATAAAAGACTGTTCCATTTTCAATGGCTACAGGCCCCTGCAGCATTATTAAAATATTTATGTTATAAGGATCTATGTGAGGTTTAAAATGATCTAGATTTCTTAAATCAATTCCAGAACTTTTATCTAGACCTGTAATTTTAATTTTAAATTTATTTTCTGCTTGTTTAATAAAAAGGTCTCTTAATTCAGGATCATTACTTAATAAAAATCGATCACCATAATAAGTTTCATTTGTTTTTTCTTGACCAACAAACCACTTAGGAGAGTAATATATTTTAGTAGTTATATGGTTTTGAATTTTATTTAAGACGTTTTCATCAAAAAAGTTATCTAATACCTTTATCATTTTCTTTCTTTATTACTTGAAATTTAATTTTTGTATTATATAATATACTATACATTAATTATTTAAAACATGAAAGAAAAATTGTAATGAAAAAAACAGCAGATGTAAAAAATTTTATAGGAATATATGATGGATACATCAGTGAAGAAGAATGTAAAAAAGCCATTGGTGTATTTGATAGTCAAGAAAAATTAAGAAACACTTTTTCTAGATTACAAGTGGAAAAGGTAGATCTTAAATACAAACAAGATAAACATCTTTTTTGTAATGGAGCTAACGTAGAAATTTGGTATGAAGATTTAAAATCATTAATGGTTAATTTTGATTTAGCTTGGAAACATTATTCAACTATTGTAGGAGCTAATGAAGCTTATCAAGCTGATTTTCATTACACAACTTTAAAAATTCAAAAGACACTTCCAACTGAAGGTTATCACATTTGGCATCTTGAACATAACGTAGGTTTTGAAAATGAATCCAGGGCTTTTGTTTTTTCAGTGTATTTAAATGATATTGAAGAAGGAGGAGAAACAGAATTTTTACATCAAGCTACAAGAGTTAAACCTAAAACGGGTAGAATAGCTATATGGCCAGCTGGTTTTCCATATCTACATAGAGGTAACCCACCACTATCAGGTAAAAAATACATTTTAACTTCTTGGTTGCGTTTAAGACCATAAAATGAAAAAGTTTGATCCTTTCTCATATGAACATTTGTTTTATGAATATAAAATAAAAATAAACAAAAATGAAATTAATCAAATTTTAATTTTACTCAAGAACATAAATACCGATTATCAAAAAACTACTTATGATAAATTAAATATTTTAAACTTTCCTGTATTAAAAAATTTAAAAAAACAAGTTACTGACATTTTAGATAAAAATAATTTATTATTGACTAATAATTGGGCTCAATTATATGGCAACAATAATAGACATGATATCCATAATCATTATGGATCAATTTATTCTGGAATAATTTATATGGATGGATTAGAACCTAGTCCAACTATTTTTTATGACAGTTTATTTCGTCCATATCACCATAGTTTTAAAAAAAATACTTTATTGATGTTTCCCTCAATGATTCCTCATCAAGTAAAAAATTTAAAAACAGAAGAACAAAGATTAATAGTTTCTTTTAATACTACGAAGAATATGAAGTAGGCCTTGCACCTAATCTAGAAATTTTTTCAGCTTCAGTTTCATCCTCAACATTGTCATTGTCCCAATTCTCTTGTAACATTGCTAGATGAGCTGCGTCCCATTTAGAAGTAAACTCTGAAAAATCACCTAAGTTAGCATCGGCAAAAGAACAATGAGAAGTATCATTTTTATGTTCTACTTCATCAGATGAATTAGAAGTACCATATTGGATAGCCCAAATATTTGAAAACTTATCTTGATTCCAAAAAGCATCGTCATCTAAAATTTTATATGCTGTTGGTTGATCATTTTCATTTTTAACTCCATGATTTATAATCATCTTGTCATCCATTACTACTGTCCAATTTGCGTTAGTTGCCATTTTTTCTCCTAAGTTTTAATTATATAAATAACTGTTAAATAAGGTTGTAAAACTGAGTTTGAAGATCCAGAAAAAGTTGCACTCATATTGTGAGAGTGACCACTTCCTGAACCATCAGTGTGTGTGCTTACATTGGTATTGTTATTACTTCCAGAAGCATAATTTTGTCTTAAGAAAGCACCACTAGAAGGGTTACCTTGACCAGGGGAGTTTTTCTGAATGTGTGAGTGAGAAGGCATTTGCGCTGTGGATATAGTAGCATTAGCCGTACTACCACCTACGTTACCTGAGTTTGCTACTGTGTTTGCTCCACCTGTTGAAGCTAAAGCCTTACTTCCTGATTTTCCAACAGGTACATTATCCTGTAAATCTGGTACGTTAAAAGTAGTTGATCCATTACCTGCTCCGTAGGTTGTACCTACTACTGCAAATAAAGCAGAATAAGTTGATCTTGAAACAGCAGAACCATCACATTCTAAAAAACCTGTTGGTACAGATGAATCTGTCCATGGAACAATAGTTGCTGTAGGAATACCGCCTTCTAACAGTTCCCCATTATTAATGATTTCTGTTCCACCTGAAAATAGTCCCATTATGAATCTCCTTTTATCTTAGATAAATTAATTTTAAATTTTTCTCCAGATATATTATTTATCATGAATATATCACTTTCACCTTCTTGTAAAGTCCAATTTCCTTTAGTTCCATCAACTATATTGCCTTTTTCTTTAAACTTATTAGAAAGATGTAAGTCTCCTGTATATATGTTTCTCCATACATTACCTACAGCTCCTAAATCGTAGGTATCATTTGCACCAGGTAAAACATGTCCTGTGGCTGTTACAGCTCCAACTGAACTAAGTCCTTCTACAATATTTGTTCCATCAGAGTAAAGAACTTTGGTCCCTTTATCAGTTGCTGTCCAAGTTACACCTGTACCAGAGGATGTTTTAAATGTTACGGTAAAGGCCCCTGTAGTTGCATTCTCAACTAAATAAGTTTTTTCAATTGAATCAGGTATAACAACATTAACATTTGTTGTAATTGACCCTGTTAATTTTAAAACTTGATTTTTACCGTTCGATAAAACACCGTTTGAAAAAGTCAAAGTTGCACCAGTGGTTGCATTTAAACCTACTGCATCGTATCCACCAATTGCTTGTTCTAAAATAAGTAAATTGGTATTTGTAATTTGTCCCCAAGTACCTGAGTTTTCTCCGGTTGCTTGAACGGTTAATTTTAAACTTGTTGATGTTGTATTTGCCATATTTTAATTCCTTAATATTTAATTATAATTATATTGTTACCATAAATCAAGCTACTTCTTTCCAACCTGGAGGATCTATAGGTGCATTACCTGTAGGTACTGGGTTCCATATAACAGGACCTACAACACTTCCTTCAGCCATTGTCATTTGAATTCCTGTTAATATAGCTAATGAATCTGGTGCTGTTGCAGTTCCTTCCTGCATAGTTAAACCAAAACCAGTTAAATCTATTAAAGTGTTAGCATCTAATACAGCTGTACCAAGAGCTGCTGTCATAGGTAAAGCTGTTGCAGTAACATTCGCATCTCCAGTAACTGTTGGAGCATTTTCTTGCATAGTCATTGCTTGACCAGTAACTGAAACATCTACATCAGCGAAAGCAATAACACTTCCTAAGTTTATGTTAAGTCCTATACCGGTTACATCTTCTGTTGTAACATCAGTAAAACCTTGAGCAGTTCCTAAAACTAATGGTGTTGAAAATCCTGTAATTGAAACATTTGCATCTCCAACAACTCCTGGAGTATTTTCCTGCATTGTTAATGGGAAACCTGTTAAATTAACAAGAGCATCTGCTGTGATTTCCGTAACATTACCTAAAGACATAGGTAAAGGGAATGTTCCAACAATACCACCCGTTGTAGCCTCTACTCCAACATTAACAAGGAATGTAGCTGGACTTAATGCTGCAAAAGGTGCTTCGCCAAAAGCTGTTAAAGTATCCTGTGTAGAACTAGCTAGGTTAAAATTTAAATCAAAGCCTGTTACGTCAACTTGTTGTCCTATTGATGCTTCTGTGGTGCTTCCTAAACTAGATGTTAAAGCTTGACCAGTTGGTAAAACTAACACAAATGAAGAACCAAGCACAGTTCCTTCTGCTGCAGTTAAAGCTTGACCTGTTACAGAAACATCTACATCTATATTAATGATACCTGAATTTTCTTGAGCTGTTAATTGAATACCTAATGGATATACAATTACACTGGAATCCTCTGCACCGAATGGTACCTCTGAATATGCGGTAACTCCTAGGGCCATGAATTAGGCTCCTGTTTTTTGTTCTTCTTTTTCTTCTTTAGGTAATTCTGGTTTTAATAAATCAGAATAATGTTTTTGTAAAACTTCTAAATCATTAAATTCTAAAGTTAAATTTTGTTTTTTAACAACAATATTTTGAAGCTTTGATAAATACATTTTACCTTGATCAGATAATTTTTCACTATCGTATTGTTTTGTGTCAAAATTAAAAATCATTAAATTTCCTCTAACTTAAATTTATATTTTTTACCTGATTTATTATTTAAAATATATAAATGTTCGGCACCCTCTTGTATAGTCCAGTTACCTTTTGTACCATCAACAGCGTTACCCTCATCTTTTGCTTCATTAGATAAATGTAAGTCACCAGTGTATATATTTCTCCAAACATTACCTACAGCTCCAAGGTCATAAGAATCATCTGCTCCTGGAACAACGTTACCCGTGACATTTAAGTCTGTACCATCAAAAGTTAAACTAGATTCTGCGTTCATAGAATCTGCATTAACTGCAGTTAAAATTCTGTTGTTAGAACCATTGGTCATGAAGTCTGATACATCAACAGAAATAGCATCTGCTGCAACATCAATACCAGTTCCTGCTCCAACGTTTAAAGTTACATCACCTGTAGTTCCACCACCTGTTAAACCACTACCTGCTACAACTGAAGTAATATCAGCTGTAATAGTTTTATAAGTTTGGTCACCTGCTAAAAAAGTTGTTGATGAAGCTGTTCCTGTTCCTAGTCTTGCGGTTGGAACTGTTCCACTTCCAAGGTTGGTTGCGTTTAAAGCTGTTAAAGCACTTCCGTTAAGTGCGGGTAAAGTTGCTGGGAATCTTGCATCTGGAACAGTTCCAGAAGTAAGTTGAGTTGCATTAAGTGCTGTTAAAGCACTTCCATTTAAAGCTGGTAAAGTTGCTGGGAATCTTGCGTCAGGCACAGTTCCCGAACTTAAATTAGAAGCATTTAAAGCAGACCCATCAATAAATCCACTATCATTATTAAAACCTGAAATAGCAATATTACCTTTTGTTAATTTTTTTTGAGCGTTTGCTGCATCAACTACAGCAAAAAAATCTCCATCAGCGTCTGATGTAGATGTAGCTAATTCTGAAAGATCAACATCAATTTGATCTGCTTGAACGTCAATTAAATTACCTGCGCCAACATTTAATGTAACATCTCCAGAAGATCCGCCACCTGTTAAACCATCCCCTGCCGTTACTGCTGTAATATCTGCAGTAATAGTTTTGTAAGTTTGATCCCCTGCTAAAAAAGTTGTAGACGAAGCTGTACCGGTTCCTAGTCTTGCGGTTGGAACTAAACCTGTTGCTATATTTGTAGCAACTAAATCTGTTAAATTACTTCCATTAGCAGCTGGAAGTGTTGATGGGAATCTTGCGTCAGGTACTGTACCTGAAGTTAGTTGTGTTGCGTTTAAAGCTGTTAGTGCGGATCCATTTAAAGCCGGAAGTGTTGCTGGAAATCTTGCATCAGGTACTGTACCTGAAGTTAGTTGTGTTGCGTTTAAATCTGTTAAGTTACTTCCATTGTTTGCAACAATGTTTCCACTTGCATCTAGTATTACTGATTTTGATGCCGGTAAAGTACAGAAAACATTTTTTGTGCCCGCTGCAAAATCTACTGCACTATCAGAATTTGATGATGATATAACAGTAGTCCTAGTTAAAGTACCTGCTCCTACTGTTCCTAATCCAACTTCGAATTCCGCATTAACGGTATTTACAATTGCGTAATACGTTGTGTTCGTATTTCCAATTGCACTAGAAAAAGTTTCAAACCCTGTTACTGCTCCTGCAAGAGTAAGAACGCCCGTACCAGTAGTGGTAGAGGTTTCTTTAACTCTATCGTTTACGACTAACGCCATTTAATTCTCCTTAACCAGATATTCTTAATATAGCTGCTGCTGTAGTAAATGCCGGAAACTGTATTGTGAAAGTTCCTGATGTAGCTGTTTTATCTGCTCCAAAATCTAAAATTGCAACTGCTGCATTAGTAACTGCAGAAGATGTATTGTAGATCATTGCACCTCTAGCTGTCAACGTTACACCTGTAAATGATAAATCTGCAAAGTCCACAATTGCAACACCTGATGCAATTGAAGTATTTTGACCTGCTAATGGATCACCACCCGATGCGTAAGTACCTGTGTTCGCAACTTCGTTTGTAGTTGTGAATGAAGTAGTTGCTGAGTTTAGAGTTGCTGAAGAAGTATAAAGCGCTAATTTAAAAACATCTCCACTAGATGAAGAAAAATTTTGATCACCTTCTAGTAATTGTTTCTTAAAAGCATTTGCGATTGCTTGTGTTATAGCCATAGTATATCTCCTTATTGTTTTCCTATTCGAGGAACACCTGCTTGGTATTCATCCCGTCTTCGTCTTCCCATTTGTTCAATTGAGAATCCTTTGACGGCTTCAGTGTATTTTTTATCATATAACTGGAGCATGTCAACGGGTCCTTTTAAAAAGCCATAAGCTTCTACTAGGCATGCATACAATAAGCCGTTGGGAAAATTTTGACTTATGTATGTAGTAGTATTTGTAGCAGATAAACCAGGGTCTTTCAAGATATAGTTTAACTGAATTGTATAAGTAGCATCGGGTGTAGGAGCTACTACAATGTTTTGTTCGTCCCATAAGCTATAATATTTAGGTACTCCAGTAGCTTCTGTAGGATTAAATTCAGACATAAAACTTGTATCTCTAAATTGTAAAAAATCTCTATTGTTTGGTTGAGAACTTCCGTCTGAATCAACAATTTGAGCCGATCTAACAATTAATAAACCTGCAGGTCTTCCAATAAATCTATCTGAAGTAATTAAGTTAGCTGTTGCATATCTTCTGTTACTATCTGAATCAACTTCTCTAAGAATTTTAAATTCTGCATTTTCAATAAATCCATCTATAATAGTTGAAGTTAAAACATTTGCATCTACTTCTGTGTAGTCTCTAATTTTTTGTACTAATTCTGTGTATGTCATGCTCTATCATTAACAGGTCCAGCTAAACATTGGAACCCGCCTCCTGTTTCTGTGCTGCTTGCAGCACTAATTAAGTTAAAAGTAAAACTGTTGTACTGTGTAACCGTTGAAGGTTGTCCCGCTTGTTTTACTACTGTTGGAACCATCGTTACTGCATAAGCACTGTAAACTTTTGCTCCACTTGAGTGTTCACCTGCGGGTGTGTTTTTGGGAGTCTGTCCTCTGAAAGGAGCAGCTGTTCCTCGAACACAATTCGCTAAAACGTTTCCTGTATTTCCATTATAATAAATAGTTTCAGTTTCATATAATCCAGATGTTGCATTTATTTTTTCAATTGCAATGTATCCTTGACTAGGAAAAGCAGATGAGTCTGTTAAAGTAATTGAAGTAGCTGTTGCAGTGATATTACCATTTAAAGTAGTTTGTAATTGTAAAGTAGAAATTGCAACTCCACCTACAGGACGTTTTACATCATAGAATCTAATAAAGTCTCCGGTTTGATAACCACTAAAAGGAAAATCTACAGATACTTGAGTTGAAGAGTTAGTCATAGTAAATGGATTTTTTGGTAAAAAATCTGTTGTTGGAAATTCTGTTCTCGCAGGTCTTGGATGCATTAATCCTTGAGGATCTGCAGTATAAGGTTTTGGTTCTAATTGAGGTTGTTTAGGTTCATACTCAGAAGTATGTACTCTTGCACCATTCCATTCTTTAACCATTTCAGTATACGGATATGCCAAACCAGATCGGTCTGAAATAAATAATGCGTGTTTTCCTCTTGCTGTGTTACCCATAATTATATACTCGGAAAGTAAGTTTTAGGAGAAATGTAAACACTAGCTGAAGATCCGTCTTCCTCTAGAGCTCTAGCTAATTCATCCTCGTAGATTAATTTTAATTCTTGTATTCTTGGTTGTGCATATTTCATAGCTAAATAATAGCTTAAACCTGCAACCATGCAAGGTACAAATCTATATGGTACGTCTGTTGCATTAGTATAAGCACCTGCATCTTGAATTCTTTTTTCATAATAAAAATTTATGACATCTCCATTTTGAGTAGAGCTTGGAGTCAGATAAATTGTTATTAAAACATGGTCAATAAATCTTTGAACAAAATATTGTGATGGTTGACCTGTTGAAGTTTTATTAGATAAAGCCTGGTATTGAGATCTGTTTATTTTTTCTAAAGGAGAATCAACATTGGAACTATTTCTAAAAGAACATTCTAAAATTTCTGTAGCTTGATTCACAAAGTTAGTTATTGCAGCTCCATCTGAATGAGTTGCTGCAGTGGTTCCATTAACTCCTCTGGTTACTCCAGTAAGCTCTAAACTGTTAAATCCAGTGTAAGAAATATTTTCAGATCCAACATTAATTGTTCCTGAATCAGGCATACGATCTTTAGATGCAATTGTAATTCCAGCGGTTGCAGTTGTTGAAGCAATAGCTGCAGTTAGAGTAGATGTAACTCCGTCAGAATTACCGTCCGATGTTGCTCTAAAAATTCTATATTCGTTTTTATTTGTTGCTAACGTAATATTGGTATTTGCTACTTCCCAAAAATGAAGACCTCTATTACCCCATTCTTGAAACATTATGTTTAGCGATCTTCGAGCAGTTTTTAGATTATAACCGCTCATGTCAAATTGACCAAGTCTGTTGTAAGACTCTTCAATTATCTCATCGATCGAAAACGTTTTGTCAAACGTTGTAGTGCCAGAAGTAGTGTTGGCCATTTAGACTCCTACGAATTATCGCCGCCACTATGGAACACAGTGATAGCAGTGATCTGTTCTGTAGTAAAACCTGAAACTACCGAAGTTTTAAATAAAATTGGTACAGGAAAATTTATTGTCATATCATGAATATGAGCACCTTTATTTAATTTTACTTTAGATGTTGTGCCATCTTTAAGATCTAAAACACCAGCTTGGTTGGGACCAGAAACATGTACACCGTACACTCTAGTTCTTCCTGATTGAATAGTTTTAGATTCTGTAGTTACGTTAGTTGCTACTCCATCTATACCTGAATATGTTGTCATATTTTTCTCCTTAAAATTATATGTGGGGCCGAAGCCCCACACTAATTAATTATTACTGTGTATCAAAAGGTGTTGCAATTGAGCCTGTTGCATTAGTCAAACCTTCAACATAATAAAGATTAGCTGCAACTGCAGTAAACTTAAGATAAGTTCCTTTTAAACCACCTGTTGTTGCAACAGAAGCACCAGCTTCACCATTTAGGTTAACTTCATTATTTGCTGTCGCTGGAACCCATTGTTTACCTGATACTGAGGCATCAATACCTGCAGTAATCATACCAACAAATTTGTCAGCTGTGCTAGCAGTTTTGATAGTACCAGTGAAATCATCAATGAAAAGAATTTCAAAAGTAGTTCCTATCGTACTTGGATTGTTGTAATCAGTTGTCCCTGCTACTGCAGCATCCGCTTGAGAAACAATTGCTGGAAGTGTAATCGCAGTTGGTGTTCCTGTAGGATCCATAGTTAAAAGTCTTCCTGCGTGATCAGCAACAGTTAAGTCAGTTGCTAAAGTTAATGCAGGAACTGCTCCTGGTCCAATTGATTGAAAACCATTTTTTGACCTTACTGGTCCTGAAAAGGTTGTATTTGCCATATTAATATCCTCCTAGATATCTGAATACTGTCCCTAGGGTTGTCGACTATACGCGTCAGCATCCATCATTTATTAAATGTATAGTGTATTTTTTATACATTATTTTTAAGTAGAGTGCAAGAGAGCCTGTAGTGTGGAGTGGATTTATTCCAACGATGTAGCTTTTTATTAAGTAGCTACTGAAACTTCTGGAGCAGAACCTTCAATTGTGTTCTGTCTATGGGCAATTGCTGCTTCTTCCAGCTTAATGTCAGTGATGATTTTTTTAACTTTGTCATCAATTCTGACCATTTCAAGAGTGTATCTATTATTAGATAGATGCTCCTGTTCCCACTTCAACTCCAAGGACCTTTTTGCTTTGTATAGGTCTTGTATCATCTATAACCTCCTCATAG
>WLWE01001522.1_pt1 | contig 16768 bp, 24 predicted proteins | sample 6718301 | NCBI WGS metagenome assembly WLWE01 (sample SAMN12718691, study PRJNA515312) | sponge metagenome | isolation source: marine sponge | host: Mycale hentscheli | place: New Zealand: South Island, Marlborough, Capsize Point | collected 2003-05-01 | reverse complement strand
TTGAAATGGTCAGAATCGATGACAAAGTTAAAAAAGTCATTACTGACATTAAGCTGGAAGAAGCAGCTATTGCTCACAGACAGAATACTGTCGAAGATGCAGCTCCGCAAGTTTCTGTAGCTACTTAAGTAACAAAGCTACATCGCTGAAATCGCACTTTCTTATAAGGCTCTCTTGCACTCTACTAAAATTTAATATATAAAAAACTTACTATACAATTTAAAACGATATATGGACGCGTATAGTCGACGGCCTAGAGACTATATATCATAACTAGGAAAAGGAGAAAAATTATGGCAAATACAACATTTTCAGGACCAGTCCGATCGGAAAACGGTTTTGAACAAGTAACAAAAAACGCAACAACAGGTGCATTTACAACTAGTGCTACTTATGATGCAACTATCATAGGTGGAGTTCAATCACTATCAGGAGCAGGTGCAGTTGATTTAACTAACTTAATAACTGAAGTAACTACTACTGGAGCTGATGCATTAACTTTAGCTGATGGTTCAACTTCAGGACAAGTTAAAATCATTAACATGATTGTTGATGGCGGAGATGGAACTTTAACTCCAACTACTTTTGCAAACGGAACTACAATTACGTTCGATGCAGTAGCTGAATCAGTTACTTTAGTTTGGAATAGTACTATTGGTTGGGTTGCAACTTCAGTTCAAGGTGCAACAATAGCGTAATAATTAATTTAGTGTGGGCTTCGGCCCACACAAATTTAAGGAGATTAAAAATATGTCAATAACATCAAAAGTTAGACAATCTGTAGTTCTTACAGCTGATGGCCAAGTTCAGAAATTAGTAAATACTGCAACTACATCAACAGCTACTGATATTGGAAAAGCAAACATTTTATCTGTATTTGCACAATCTAGTGATGCTGATGGTGAAATTAAACTTTATAATGAATCAGATGGTTCTAAAACAGCAAGTAGATTAGTTTTTCATGGTAAGTTTGGTACAGCAGCTAACCACGTACATGAATTTAAAATACCAGCTGCTGGTATAGCTATTTCTGATGGAATATATGCAGATCTAACTAACGTAGATTTTTTTTATATAATCGGAACTTTTTAGAGGTAGCCAATGGCGAACACTACTTCACAGTCCTACAGTTTTGACCAGGACTTTTCAATCGATGAAATTATTCAAGACGCATACGAACGTCTTGGATTACAAGGAACAGCTGGTCACCAATTAAAAACTGCAAGAAGATCTTTAAACATTCTTTTTCAAGAATGGGGTAATAGAGGAATACATTTTTGGGAAGTAGGAAATACAAATATTAATTTAATAGCAGGTTCAACAACTAATATTGATGCTACAGCTGAAGGATCTGGTGTATATACTTTTTATAGAAATTCTACAGATGTACCGGGAGGTGGAGAACCACCGCAAGCTACAACTGTTCCAACAGCAAACGTTTATGGTATTTCAGATATACTAAATGTTACATATAGACAAAATTATAACACAACAAATCAATCAGACACTGGTTTAACTAAAGTTGCAAGAGATGCTTATGCAGCAACGGCTAACAAAGCATCTAATGGAACACCTTCACAGTTTTGGGTACAAAGATTTATAGATAAAGTTACATTAACTATTTATCCATTACCTAATTCAACTGCTGCATCAAATTTTTTAAATGTTTATTATGTAAGAAGAATTCAAGATGTAGGAACTTATACTAACGCAAGTGATACACCTTTTAGATTTGTACCATGTATGATTGCAGGACTTTCATATTACTTATCTATGAAGTTTTCACCACAACGAACACAGGAGATGAAGTTGTTGTACGAGGATGAGTTAGCAAGAGCATTATCAGAAGATGGTTCTCCAGCTAGCACATACATTACTCCGAAAACATACTATCCAAATGTATAATGGCTAGATTTGCAAAAGGCAGTAGAGCATTAGCGATTTCTGATAGATCAGGCGCAGCTTTTCCATATAGAGAAATGGTAAAAGAATGGACTGGTGCCTGGGTACACCAATCTGAATTTGAACCTAAACAACCACAATTAGAACCACATCCTGTAGGAGCAGACCCACAAGGTTTAATGCATGCAAGACCAGCAAGAGTTGAGTTTCCAGTACAAGATATTTTACCAAACAATCCATTTACTACAACAGGTGGTTCTCAAACTTTAAGTGTGTCTTATCCTCATAATCAAATCAATGAAGGAACATCTTATGTTAGATTTCAATCTGTTAAAGAAATTGTAGGAGGCGTTGCAATTGCAACTTTAGAATTAGAAACAACTTTAAACGGTGCAATTAATGATACAGTTAATACTTTAACTTTAACTAATTCTGCAGCATTTCCAAATGCAGGTTTTATTGTAATAGAAAAAGTAGATCAAGTTGCAACTAGTGCAACTTTTGGACAATACATGAATGAAACAATTCAATACACAGCCAATAATACAGGTACAGGAGTTTTATCTGGATTAACAAGAGGCACAGCTGCTCCATTTAGAGGAATTACTTTTTCTAATACTACGGCAACAACTCATGCAAACGGAGCAAAAGTTTTTGGATCATATTTAGCAACAGCAATTGCAAGCACTGTAACAGTAGGTCCTAGATTACCAAATGGAACGCAAGCTACAGAACAACAATTTAATTCTATAACAGTTCCTTTAGTATCTAATGCTGGAAGCACAGTAACAGGAGGCGGTTTTCAATGTACAATTGGACCCGTTAATGATAGAGGTTAATTATGTCAGGAATTAGTTACAATACATTAGTTACACAAATTAGAAATTACACAGAAGTAGATGCTAACGTATTTACAACAGATGTTTTAGAAAGTTTTATTTTAAACGCTCAACAAAGAATTATGATGGATCTACCCATGGATTCAGACAGATTTGTGGATCAAGGTACAATGGCAACAGATGTAAATACTATTAGAGTTCCAGGAGGGTGTTTATTTGTAAGGGGTGTTGAAGTATTTAACACTACAAATTCTACTGAAAAAGGTACATGGTTAGAAAGACGTGATCAAACTTTTTTAAGTGAGTATGTAGGAAGATTAACAGGTCCAAAAGGATCAACTGCATCAGGCGCAGATGTTACTGGAAAACCTAAATATTATGCTATGTTTGGTGGCGCAACAGGATTATCTGACACTACATCAGGATCAATCTATTTAGCACCAACTCCAGACGCTAATTACAATTTTAGAATATACTTTAATAAAATGCCAGATACTTTAGAGTCTAGTAATCAAACTAATTATGTTAGTTTATATTTCCCTCAAGGTCTGTTATATGCGTGTTTAGTAGAGGCATATGGATTTTTAAAAGGTCCAACTGATATGTTGACATTATACGAGAGTAAGTATAAAACTGAACTACAAAAGTTTGCAGCAATGCAAATTGGAAGAAGAAGACGAGACGATTACACGGATGGAACAATAAGAATACCAATCGAGTCACCGCCTCAATAATTAGGAGAAAAAAATTATGGCAATAGCATCAGCAGTATGTAATAGTTTTAAAGTAGAAGTTTTAAAAGCAGTTCACAATTTTACGGAAAGTGCAAATACTTTTAATATAGCTTTATACACAAGTTCAGCATCTTTAGGTGCGGGTACAACAGCGTATACTACATCAAACGAAATTTCTAACACATCAGGATCTGCTTATCAGCCAAAAGGAAAAGCACTTACAAACGTAACTCCTGTTTTATCAAGCTCTACTGCAGTTTGTGATTTTGCAGATGTAAGTTTTACATCAGCTTCTTTTACAGCTAATGGATGTATGATTTTTAATGATACTGCTTCAGGAGATCCAGCAGTTTGTACAATCGCATTTGGTTCAGACAAAACTGTAACAAGTGGAACTTTTACAATTCAATTTCCAGTAGCAGACGCATCTAACGCAATACTTCGTATAGCATAGGGAGGAAATCCTTATGGCCAATTCTTGGAATGAATCCGGCACAACCTGGGGGACAGATCGTTGGGGAACAACTGACCCATTTGCATTAGGTTGGGGAGCTCAAGCTTGGAACGATGGCGAATGGGGCGAACTTAATGATGTTATCATTACACTCACAGGTGTTTCTTCTACTTCAAACGTAGGATCACTTTCAATTACAGCAGAAATAAATACAGGTTGGGGACAAGATGGTTGGGGTGTAGAAAACTGGGGACAATCAGGTTTAGTTGTAACACTTACTGGTGTTGAAGCAACTACAGGTATTGGAGAAGACGTTAGTTGGGGTAAACAAACTTGGGGATCTGCAACAACTGGTTGGGGTGGCGAATATTATTTAAATGTAGAAAGTATAATGGGATTAACTGGAGTTTCCTCAACATCTAGTGTTGGATCACCAACAGCTATTTCTGATTTTACTGGAACTCTTACAGGAGTCTCTGCAACATCAAATGTTGGATCTTTATCTCCAGCAGATGTTATGGGTTTAACTGGATTAAGTTCAACTTCTACAGTTGGTTCAATATCACCAGCAGATGTTATGGGCTTAACAGGTTTAGAAGCAACAACAAATTTTGGAACAATTGTAATTTCAACAAACCCTATTATAGATTTAGTAGGTTTTGGACTTACTTCGTCAACAGGAACAATAGATCCTGCAGATCAAGTTATGGGTTTAACTGGAGTAGGAGCAACTTCTACAGTTGGTTCTTTTCCTACAGGAACACCAGCCGATGTTATGGGATTGACAGGTGTTTCAGCAACTGCTAGTATATCACCAATTGGTGTAGCTCCTTTAGGATATGAAGATGTAACAGCCACACAAAGTGCTGGATATAGTTCAGTTACAGCAACACAAAATGCAAATTATACGGCAGTAAATGATTGACATTAAGTATAAAACAAATTAAAAAAAGATACTAATTAGGAGTACAAAATTATGGCATCATCATATACGGATCTCGGTATAGAACTAATGGCAACTGGCGAAAATGCCGGTACATGGGGAACAAAAACTAACAACAACTTATCTTTATTTGAACAGTTAACTGGTGGATTTAATTCACAAGCTGTAACTGATTCAGGAACACCAACAGCTTTAACAATTGTAGATGGAGAGACTACTGGAACAGCTCAACATCAAATGATTGAACTTACAGGAACTATTTCTGGAGCTAGAGTTGTAACAATTCCGTTAGACGTAGAGAAAATGTATTACATAAGAAATTCAACATCAGGTGCTTATACAGTACAGTTTAAATATGTTTCTGGTTCAGGAGATACATTTACTTTTGCTGCAGATAATAAAGGTGATGCAGTTTTATTTGCTACAGCGAACGATGGAACTAACCCAGATATTTATACATTACCTGCTGGATTAGGAGATGTAACTCTTACAGGAACACAAACTTTAACAAACAAAACTTTAACTTCTCCTAAAATTGGAACAAAAATTGATGACACAAATGGAAATGAATTAATTAATCTTACTGCAACAAGTTCAGCAGTAAATGAATTTACTTTAGCTAACGCAGCAACTGGAAATGGTCCAGTTTTATCATCAACAGGTGAGACAAATGTTGATATAAATATCAATCCAAAAGGTTCTGGTGTTTTAAAATCAGGAACAGCTGCAGTTAAAATTGCAGGAAAAGAATCTATTTGGGTTCCTGCACTTGCTATGTATCCAAACAGCACAAATGGATGTGGAGATCTTGCTCAAGTTGAATTATCAAATGGTCCTGAAATTAAAACATTAGATTTTGACAAAGATTCAGATGAGTTTGCACAATTTGCTGTTGCTTTCCCTAAATCATGGAATGAAGGCACAGTAACTTTTCAAGCATTTTTTACAGCTGATACGACAAACACAGGAACAACAGCTTGGGGATTATCAGGTGTAGCTATTGCAGATGACGATTCAATTAACACAGCTTTTGGAACACAGGTTGTTGCAACAGCAAAAGCTATGAGTGGAACAGCAAACGATTTAGCAGTAGCAAATGAAAGTGGAGCAGTAACAATTGCTGGTTCACCCAGCGTCAATGAAGAAGTGTTCTTCCAAATCTCAAGAGATGTATCAGCAGATTCTTTAACAGCTGATGCAAAACTATTAGGAATTAAATTATTCTTTACTACTGACGCTGCTAACGACGCATAATAGGAGGAATATATGAGTTCATTCGGATATACAATTTTAGGTTTCGGCGGCGGATCTGTCGCAAAAAAAATCGAGTTTGATTATTTAATTGTTGCTGGCGGAGGCGGCGGAGGTTTTGACGACGGAGGCGGCGGAGGAGCTGGCGGTTTACGAAATTCTTTTCCTGGAGGAACTAAAACAGAAGTAACTTCAGGATCAACTATTACAATTGGCGGAGGCGGTGGCCCTCAAGTAAACGCTTCACCAGGAGCAAGTGTAAGAGATCAAGCTAAAGGTGGCGGTTCAAGTATTGGTGGAACTTTTAATTCAACTGGTGGCGGAGGCGGAGGCCCTCCTAACGTACAAGGAGCAACCGGAGGATCTGGTGGCGGAGGTGCTCTAAACGGAAACGGCGGAGCTGGAAACGAAGGTTCTTTTAATCCATCTGAAGGAAATCCTGGCGGTGGCGGCGGAGGAAATAATTCTGGCGGTGGCGGCGGAGGAGCTGGTCAATCTGGAATTAATGGACCTTCTGATCAATTTGGAGGACCTGGTGGTAATGGAGTAACAAACAATATTAGTGGAAGTCCTACAGGCTACGCTGGAGGCGCAGGCGGAGGAGCTAACAATCCAAGTAGTGGACCAAACGTTTCTGGCGGAAACGGTGGCGGTGGAAGCGGCGGTTTTGGAAACACCACTCCTAATACTGGAACAAATGGACGAGGCGGCGGAGGCGGAGGAGGCCCCGGCGGCGGATCTAACAGAAATGGTGCATCTGGAGGAAACGGTGTAGTTATTTTAAAATCACCTACTTCAGGTGGTACAATTAATGTTACTGGATCTGGAAACCAAGCACAAGCACAACCAGATGGTTCGACTATTTGTACATTTAATGTAACAGGAACAGTGGTATTTTAATATGTCTCAACGTGCGGGTAAATTATTGCCACAACAACATCCTTTTGAAGTAGGACAAGAAGTTCAATCAGTAGAAGTTATTATAGCTGTGGGTGATGATGTTACAAACGAAAACATTCAAGAAAAAGTTGCATCTATAACAGATGGAAATTGGAAAATATTAACAACCGATGTTGGTTTTGGTTTTTGGTGGGATGGTTCAAAATTTATATCACCTCAACCCCACGCTTCATGGAGTTTAAATAGTGAAGGAACTAATTGGGAAGCGCCAATTGCTAAACCTGCAAACCCTACTTTTACAGTTTCTCATGTAGATGACAATGGTGAGTCATACGACACAACTGTAGATACTTATTTTATGACTTGGAATGAAACTGATCAAAGATGGGAAGGTTTTAATAGACAAGATAATAAAAATTATTACTGGGACACAGCTAATTCTAGCTGGACTTTAATATCTTAATAAGTTATATTTTATCCTATAAAGGATAAAAATGTTGCACTTTGAAAATCTATATTGGTTTTTTCCATCAGCTATATGCACTGATGATATAAAAAGAATTATTAAACTTGGTAAAAAACAAAATAAAAAAATTGGTCGAATAGGGACTTTTCCTGCAAATAAATTTAAACGATTAAACAAAACACAAAATAAAATTCTTAAACAAACAAGAGATTCTCACGTTTCATTTATAGATGAAAGATGGTTATATGATTTAATACAACCTTATTTTTTATCAGCTAATAAATCTGCTGGTTGGAATTTTGATCTTAATTGGGTTGAACAAGTACAGTTTACTAAATATACAAAAAACCAACATTATGATTGGCATTGTGATGGTGGTGTTGAAGTAAATGATGATGTTTCTTCACAAGGTCATGGAAAGATAAGAAAACTATCTATTGTAATATCTTTAAGTGATCCTAAAGATTACGAAGGAGGTGATTTTGAATTTCAATTTAGATCTTTAAAAGATCCTACTACAACTGCAATTGCTTCAGAATTAAAACCTATGGGAAGTGTGATGGTATTTCCCTCATACATTTGGCATAGAGTAAAACCAATTACAAAAGGATTACGGTATTCTTTAGTAGCTTGGGTAAGAGGTCACCCGTATAGATAAATGTATAATAATTGGAATCACCACAAATACTTGTATGTAAAAAATTTTATACCTATAGAAGATTTAAACGTTATTTTAAAAGACATAGAATATTATTTTACAAGTAATTTACATAAAGAAGAAAAAGGAAGTGTTATAAAATCTGGTCAACAAACAAAACCAAACTTACATATTATAGGTAAAAGTAAACCTTGGAAAAATTACTATAAAAAATTAAGTGAACTTGCAAGCGCTTTAGGAAAAGAAAATTTAAGAAAAAGTTGGGCTCTTAGAATAAAAGAACAAGCACCGGGTGTACCTCATCAACACAAAGACGATAGTATAACTTGTGTTTTTTATGTTCAAAATCCTGATATTTCATTAGGTACACATTTACAGGAAAATAATACTGACATCATTATACCAGGACACGAAAACTCTTTACTTATATTTGATGGCACAATTGTCCATGATGCAATTTTTCCTACACACAAATTAACAAAACCTAGATATAGTTTAATTACTGATTATGAATAATTTTAAAAAAAATAAATACATGGTTTTAAAAAAAGTAATTGACCCAAAGATTGCAAATTTTTTAACTGAATACCTATTATTAAAAAAAGAAGTTGCTAATACTTTAACTAGATTAAATTACATACCTGAATATCTTAAAGAATTAATTGGTGTTTTTGGTGATTCACAAGTTCCTAATTCGTATTCTACATATAGTGATACTGCAAATGAGGTTTTATTAAAAAGAATAAAACCTATCATGGAAAAAAACACGGGTTTAAAACTTGTTGAAACTTATTCGTATGCAAGAATTTATCAAAAAGGAGACATACTTCATAGACACAAAGACAGGCCTTCTTGTGAAATATCAACAACAATAAATCTTGGCGGTAATGATTGGCCAATTTATTTAAGCCCTAATGAAAATGTAGGTGTGCCAGAACATAGGGGTGGTAAAAAAGGAATTACTGTGTCTAGTAAAGCAAAAGGCATTAAGGTAGATTTAAAACCAGGAGATATGCTAGTTTATAGAGGCTGTGAGCTAGAACATTGGAGAGAACCTTTTACAAAAAACTACTGTGTTCAAGTTTTTTTACATTATAATCGTGCAACTAAAAAGGCTATAAAATTTGATGGTAGACCTCACCTAGGTTTACCTTGTGATATTAAAAATGAAACCATTTAAACATAATAATAAAAATAATTTTTTAGCAGGATGGTACATTAATAAAAAAGTTTGTGCCGACATGATTAAATATTTTAATAGTAGCAACGAAACTAATGCTGGGATAAAACATCAAGGAACTATTGGTGGACCAGATGGAAGATTTTTAATAGACAAAACAGTAAAACATTCTACTGATCTTCCTCTTAACACTGACACTAAAGATGACGTGCCTATACGATATCTTGCCGAATTAAGCAAAGTTGTTGAAGAATATAAAAAAAAATATCCTTGGTCTGATGAAAATCATGCTCGTTGGGGAATGAGAGAAAGTTTTAATATTCAAAGATATCCAAAGAACGGCGGTTTCTTTAAACCTCATTTTGAAAGAACAGGAAGTTTTCATTTTGAACATAGGCATTTAGTTTTTATGACATATCTTAATACAATTAAAACAGGTGGTCAGACAGAATTTATACACCAAAAACTTAAAGTTAAACCTGAAGTAGGTCTAACTGTAATATGGCCTGCTGATTGGACATTTACTCATAGAGGTATACGAGCACCGAAAGAAATTAAATACATTGCTACAGGATGGTATGGATATTTACATGACGTTAAATAAAGATTTTATATTAGAAAAAAATAATTTTATTACAAAACAAGAATGTAATATATTAATTAAAGATTTAAAAGATAAGACAACTAAAGCAGAAAAAAAAGAATACGGTTATGAGTGTTTTGATTTAGAAGGCACTGTTATTTTTGATCAAGTACAACAAAAAGTTTTTCCTTTGTGGAGTGAATACATAAAAAAATTTCCTGAAATTAATTTGACTACAGACAAATGGTCGTTAACAACTTTAAGATTTAAAAAATTTAAACCAGGTAAGTATTTTGAAAAATGGCATTCAGAACATAGTTATAACCATGCAACTAGAATTTTAAATATACAAATATACCTAACCTCACATGATTGTGGAACTGAATTTTACAATGGAAAAATTATTAAATCAGAACAAGGAAAGGTTGTCATATTTCCGTCTTATTTTACTCATACACACAAAGGACAAAAATGTCCTGATAAAAAAACAAGATATTTAATTACAGGATATGTTAATTTTTTAGATTTATGAAAGTAGAAAAACTAATTAAAGCAAACATGCTTCGAGAATATTATTTTATTAAAGGCAATTTGTCTATTGATACAAAATATTTTATAAAAAAAATTGAAGAAGGTATTAATTTAAATACAAACAGAAATTATACAACTAATGTTGTAGGAAATATGACAGCTTTTAATTTTTTTCTTAATGATAAAAAATTTATTAAAATGATGATGCCTATTTTTGATCTTATAGATAGTAATCCTTCTGAAGAAGTTAACTCTTGGACGTTATCTGAAGCATGGGGTTTTAAAGAAAAATTTTCAGACTATACTCGAACCCATGCACACCTGCCTTCGTTTCTTTCTGGTGCAATTCAATTATCTAATCACAGTCAAAGTTTATATTTTCCAAAAATACAAGAAACATTAGAATCTAAATCAGGAAACTTTGCTGTGTTTTCAAGTTTTTTACAACATAACAATAAAAGAAACACTACCGATAAAGAACGGTACGGTCTTAGTTTTAATATAATAAATAGTTCAACTTATGACTAAGAAAAAAAGATATGAAGAATTGTTTAATGGTTCTATTCACATAGAACGAAATTTTTTATCATCAAAAATATATAATCAAATGTTTGAAGACATACAAAAATTAAAGTATGACGCTTGTCATCAACCATATAGTCAATACTTTGGTAATCGTTTTCAAGGTTATCCTGTCTATGAAACTATATTTAATAAATATGATTCTATTATATTTAAAGAAATAGAAAAACTTATTGAATGTAAAATAACAAATGCACATAGTAAAGTTAGAAAAGTTATTGCTTCAGAAGTATCTAAATCTAAATATAATGTACCTCATGGACCAGTGCATATAGATAGTCAAACTAATTTAGCAGCCATACTTCCTTTCTATCATAGTGTTTCTGGCGGAACTGCTTTTTTTGAATACCAGTCTGATAAATATCCAGACATATCAATAGGTGCTTACCCTAATAGAATAATAATTTTTAATGCTAAAAGATATCATGCTCCTTGCACTGATTTAACTTATGAAGTATCATATAAATATAATATGTTTTTTAATATACAGTAATGGACAGAAATTTTATAGCTATAAAGAAAGAATTTACTACAAAAGCTAAATGTAAATCTTTAATTAAAACTTTAGATAAAAATTTAGAAGTTGATAAATCTAATCCAGATTTAAATTATAGTTACAAAGATATAAAAATTAAAAATGTTCAAAAGTTTATTGTAGATAAAGCAGTTAGTTTTGCTAAATTATATACCAGTGTTTACCCAGAATTAAACATGACTAGTGATAGATGGGCTATGACTGAATTAAGATTTAAAAAATTTAAACCAGGTAAATCTTTTAACAAATGGCATTCTGAACATTGTAATAAATATCCAAGCAGAGTGCTTGCTTTTCAATTATATTTAAGTGATCATAATTGTGGCACTCAATTTATGAATGGAGAATATGTAGAGTCTGACATTGGAAAAGCTGTTTTATTTCCTGCTTATTTTACCCACACACATAGAGGTCAAGCTTGTCCTCAAAAGAAAACTAGATATTTAATTACAGGGTATTTTAATTTTATTTAGTTAACTTAGCTATTATATCTTTTAGCTCTGTAATTTTATCTACAAAAGTATTGTTTAATTTTCCTAACGCCTCTATTCTAATTTCTAAATTTATTATATGTTTTTTATAATCTGCATTAGTATCAACTTCTGACATTTTAACTGTTCTTTCCATCTCCAGTTTTTCTTGTAAATCTTTAATTATTTCGTCTTTTACATCTTTCATAATTATCAAATATATTGATAAACGTTTAAAAGTCAAGTAAACTGCCCTCTACTCAAATTATAAAAAATATGTTAAGGGCTTACACATGTTACAGAAACTAGGATTTTTACCAGGATTTAATAAACAAGTTACCTCAACCGGAGCCGAGTCACAATGGACGGGTGGTGAAAATGTGCGTTTTAGATATGGTACACCTGAAAAAATAGGTGGTTGGAATCAATTAGGCGGAGATAAATTAACTGGCGCTGCTCGAGGATTACATCACATGGTTAATAAAGATGGTATTAAATATGCTATTATTGGAACTAATAGAATATTATATGCATATTCAGGAGAAGTATTCTACGATATACACCCATTAACTAATCCATCAGGCACAGCTATTACTAATGCTTTTAGTACATCTAACGGATCACCAACTGTAACTGTTACATTTAGTGGTTCACATAATTTTCAAGCTGGTGACATTATTTTGTTTGGAGAGGTGTCTACGTTTAGTGCTATCACTAATTCTAATTTTGGTGCCTCAGATTTTTGTGATAAAAAATTTATGGTAACAAGTGTACCAAGTTCTAATACTATAACTATTACAATGGACGGTAATGAAAGTGGATCAGGAGCTACAACTTCTGGAGGTATAACTTATTTTCAATATTATCATGTAGGACCAGCTGAACAAGTTGGTGTATTTGGATGGGGTGTATCACTATATGGTGGAACAGCAGCTGCTCCTCAAACAACAACTTTAAATGGTGCGTTATTAAATGACGCTAATGGTACCGGTGGATCTGGAACCAGTATTACATTAACATCTACACTTAATTTTCCAACAACAGGAACAAATTTTATTCAAGTAGGAACCGAAGAAATTTCTTACACAGGTGTATCTGGAAATGATTTAACAGGTATTACAAGAGCCGTAAGAGGAACAACCAGAGCTGCTCACAGTAATGGTGCGACGGTAACTGATTACAGCGATTATTCTGGTTGGGGTCAGTCATCAGCTAACACAGACACAGTTGCTGAACCTGGTATGTGGTCTTTAGATAATTTAGGTAGCACTCTTATTGCTTTAATTTTTAATGGAGAATGTTTTCAATGGGATGCTGATGCAGCTAACGCTACAGGTACAAGAGCTACAATTATAACTGGTGCACCAACAGCGTCACGTGATATGTTAGTATCTACTCCTGATCGTCACTTAGTATTTTTTGGAACAGAAACAACTATTGGTGATAAAACATCTCAAGATGATATGTTCATAAGATTTTCTTCTCAAGAAGATATAAATACTTATACACCTACAGCTGAAAATAGTGCTGGTACACAAAGACTGGCCGACGGATCACGGATCATGGGAGTTGAACTTGGTAGAAATGCCATATACATTTGGTCAGATACATCACTGTTTACTATGAGATTTGTTGGAACTCCTTTTACATTTGCTTATGAACAGGTTGGTACAAACTGTGGATTAATAGGAATGAATGCTGCCGTAGAAGTTGATGGTGCTGCGTACTGGATGTCTGATAATGGTTTTTTTAGATATACTGGTAAACTAGAATCTATGGACTGTTTGGTAGAAGATTATGTTTATGATAATTTAAATACAACATCTAATCAATTTGTTTATTGTGGTATTAATAATTTGTTTGGTGAAATTACATGGTTTTATCCAGAAGCTAACTCTAACGTAAATACTCAATCAGTTACTTATAGTTATCTAGATTCTACAGCTAAACGACCTATATGGTTTGTTAATGCAAGTAGTTTATTTATTAGAACTACGTGGCAAGATTCTGCTGTATTTGGATTACCTCACGCAACACAATATGATGCAGGAACAGATAGTTCTTTTGATGTAACAGGAAACACAGACGGAGTTACATATTATTATGAACATGAAACAGGTCTTAATCAAATAAGACTAGGTGTAATAACAGCTATTCCAGCTAATATTACTTCTGGTGATTATGATATTACACAAAAAGTTATTAGAGGAGCTGCAACTAACATGGCTGATCTTAGAGGAGATGGTGAAAATATTATGAGAGTTAGTAGAATTATACCTGACTTTATTAGTCAAGCAGGGAGCACTATTGTACAATTAGATTTAAGAAATTATCCAAATGATACAGCAGCTAGTTCATCACTTGGACCATTTACTATAACATCTTCAACTGATAAAGTAGATACTCGTGCTAGAGGAAGAGCTATAGCTCTTAAAATATCTAACACAGCAGTAGATACTAGTTGGAAATTAGGAACTTTTAGATTAGATATACATTCAGGCGGAAGAAGATAATGGCTAAAATAGTACAATCATTAACTAGAGCAAGTCAAGAATATCAAGAAGACGTAGCACAATCTTTAGTTAGAGATTTAGATGCAGTGTTAGAAAAATTAAATAGTACTTTTCAAGAAGAATTAAAACAGGAGATAGAAGCTAGAAGTTTCTTTTTAGATTAATGGCAGTAGTAAACCAATATAAATTTGTAGGTATAGATAACAGCACAACAGGTAGTGCACTTACACCATTAGGTTCTGGAATTCCTGCAGTTAATGAAACTATAGTTATTAAATCAATACTTGTTACAGCAGCTGGCACACCGGTCGTAACTGTTACAAACAACAGTATTACAACTATAAAGTCAGCAGCACTTACAGCTAATGTTACAACAGAACTATTAACTCAACCGCTAATAGTAGAAGGTGGTAAAACTTTTACAATTCAATCAAGCACAACAGACTCATTTGACGTAGCTATTAGCTACTTAAATATTAAGAAAGAGGTAACAACATAATGAACGAAATAAAAATGTTAACTCCCAAGGAGATTATAACAACTATATCAAACAAAAAAACAGGTGAAGTATACAAGGATGAAGAAGCCTTAAAAGCTGCAAATATACCAGAAGAAGACATACGAAGAGATGTTAAAGTTATTATGCCAGCACTTGATTTGTTTGCAAAAACCAAGTAAAAGGAAATATTATGGACAAAGAAATTTCAATGAACGAATCAATACAAACTGGAGCACCTGACATTAAATACAATAGAGGTGATATTAGAATGGGTGGTCGTGAACCAAGAGACCAAGGCAAAGAAATTGCGGCAGAAATATGGTCACAAATGGAACCAGAACAAAAAATTCAGTTTCAAAGTTTTGAAGCTTTTTTTATGAGTGGTATTTGGAAACAAATTTTAGAACAGTTGCAACAAGATCAATCAGGAATTAGATCTCAAAGTCCAGAAATGATGATGAGTGAAAACGTTAACATGGCAGAGCAGATGCCTGGTGGCGGAATAGCTGATGTTGATGTCAGAGAAAAAGTTGCAATGGCAGCCAACGGCGGTTTGATGGGTCTCTATAACAGAGGGATGTAGTCATGGCTGGTTTAACAGCAGTTAAAAGAAAACGTTTTGCAGGTGGAGGTAAGGATGCTTCTGGAAAGTCTTTTGATGCGTCGGCTAATCCTGATAGAAAAGGTGGACCGATTGGTAGAGAAGACAGACAATCTATGGTTGGAGCACCTCCTAGCCAAGGAGGCATTACTCAATTTCAAGCAGACAATCAAGGTTTTACTCCAGCACAAGTAGCAAATCAAAATGCAGGCACACTAACCGGTGCAGATTATACAGATGCTCGAAATGCATACAAAATAGGTGTGTTTGAACCAAAACAATTACCTGCTTACATACCAGGTGGCACATATTTTAAAATTGCAAGAAATTTATTTGGCACTCCTAAAACTAAAATGGGTCAAATGTCTATTGCTAAAAAAAGAATGGAGTACATAAATTCATTAGATACAAGAACAAGAAAAGCTATGATGGATAGACTAGGTCTTTTTGAAGATGATGATTATGAAACTCAAGAAGAATATTTATCAGCGCTAGGAAAAAATTTATATGGTATTGATTCGTTAGATATTATTAACTATGACGGTGAATACATGAAAAAATATGGACCTAAGACTATTACAAATACTGGAGAGGGTCAAAATATACTTCCATATCCTTACAACGTACAACAATTTACTGATAACAATGATGAGGAAGTTGAAGAAGAAAAAACATTTGACTATAGATTTGGTGACCCTAATGCTAATGAAGCATTAGATGTAACATTAGGTCAATACTTTAATCAAGGCGGCAGAGTTCCAAGAAACATGGGTGGCATTATGAAAACAAGACAAGGTTATTTATTAGGTGGTATAGCTGATGCTGTTGGAGATGCGCTTGGTAGTGTGGGTAAAGCAGCTAAAAAAGTTTTAAGTAGTGATCTTGGTAAAGCAGCCATAGCAGGAGCAGCTTTTTATTATGGTGGTGGTGGTATGAATGTTTATAATAAAGGAAGTGGTTTTTTTAGTGGACTTGGTAAAATGGGAGCTAATTTTATGAGTAAATCAAACCCTCTTTTATTTACAGGTGGTAAACTTAGTTTAGGTAAATTAGGATTAGCTTCAGCAGCATTACCTTTTTTAATGCCACCAGCTAAACCAAACGAAGACATTGGTATGACTGACAGA
>WLWE01001517.1_pt1 | contig 16801 bp, 36 predicted proteins | sample 6718301 | NCBI WGS metagenome assembly WLWE01 (sample SAMN12718691, study PRJNA515312) | sponge metagenome | isolation source: marine sponge | host: Mycale hentscheli | place: New Zealand: South Island, Marlborough, Capsize Point | collected 2003-05-01 | reverse complement strand
GTGTAAGTGATTTATAATTTGCTGAGTGAGTTCAGCTTGATTTACAGTCTTTTCCATTTCGTCAAAAGCTTTTGACCAAGACCAGTTTGAAGGATTATTAGGATTATACATAGTTATTTATTTTATTATATTATCGACACTTTGTCGTAATTAGTTTGTAACTGAGTGAGAAATCGAATCTCACTTCCAACCATTTCAGCTATGTGTTGAGTAATATGTTCGTGTTATTTATAGTCGTTAAAGTATTACTATCAACTTCGACTTTGACTCGTTCATTTTTGATTTACCAGTAAACGAGTAGAACTAACTGGACTTTTAGTTTTTAAGACTGAGTACTTAATTCTCTACAGAATTTTGGAACAGTATTACTATTTGTATAAGATTTGTACTGTTGAAAGCATGGCATTTCTTCAAACTTTTGTTGAAATGTTGAGTAGATTTCATCATGGTCATAAGTGAATGTTACTTCTTTATTATTAGTGAATGTTACTACTGTATTAGTACCGAGTAAAGATTTTCTGATTACAAATCTTTTTGTTGTTAGTTTATTAGTTTTCATATTTATTTTATTTTATTTAGTTTATATTTAGTTTAGTTATTATTATTATCTTTTAGTTGTCGTATTTAGTTTGTGTAAGTGTAATATTGTTTAGTTATTATTTATTAGTTAGAAGTACTACACATGATGTCTAACTAATTTACATATTATTTAAAGTTATTTATCATATGTTGTTTGACTATCATTTCAATTTCTTCAATTGTTTTGAAGTTATCATTTACATAAGGCCCATTCATTACTTCATTGTGAGCTTCGATATTTGTTAAGTATTTTTTCATAGTTTCTAAGTTTTATTATTGTTATTATTAATTTGTTTATAGTATTATCTATGCATGTCCGTATTAGTATTGTATAAAAAGCTAAATATATATTAGTATAGGACAAAAAAAGGTAAATGTAAACATAAAAATAAAAATAAAGTTGAGGGGGCCCGTAAATTGAAAAATGATTTTGTTTTAAGCACGTAAATAGATTAGGTAGGGGGCAACACTATACTCCTATATTTCTTTCGTAGGGTGACATTAGCCACTTAAAGCTACTAATAAGGGGCATTTGTCACCTTTTTTACTGTATAAATAATGTAAATTTACTTATTTTCCTGTGAATTACTATATTAAGACAAAATATTAAAAAAAATAATAGAATTACATGGCTATAATACACACTTATCCAAGAAAGCCAGTACCTAAAAAAGAAGATCTAATAATAATAAGTGATAGCGACTCTAGTAATCCTGTCAATGCTACTAGATCTGCAACCTTAGAGAGTTTATCAGATATAGGGTTAGATAAAACTTTTATTTTTACACAAGGAACTCCACAAACAGTGTGGGGAAATCCATTAACACCCGAAGGAATTAGATATGTAAGGCATGACCTTAATAAATTTGCATCAGTGACAGTAGTTAGCGATTCAAATCAAGTAATGATAGGTAATGTTAAATATATAAACGCAAACGAAGTTCAACTAACATTTAGCGCAGCCTTTTCAGGCAAAGCTTATTTCAACTAACAAACAAAATGGCAATAAATTTTTTAGATAACGTACAATTTAACCAGAATCAACTTCTTGGAGCTAGATTACAAGTAGAATCAGCAGATACTAATGTGAGTGGCCCAGAGTCTGGACAAATAATATATAACTCAACATCGAATGTATTTAAATACTACAATGGAACGAACTGGATAGATCCTGCAGCTGATACATACAATAATTGGGTTTTAAATGGTGATAACGCTTCTACTGAAGATATAATATCCACAGCACAAGTTCTCTTTCAAGGAGTTGGAGTAACTACAACCACCAGTAGCGCAAGCGCAACATCTAAAAAGCTAAGTATAGTACTAGATGCAGCAACATCAACAGCAAAAGGTGGTGTTGAATTATTTTCTGACACAGTTCAATCAGTATCGGCTAATACAGTTTCAACTACAGCTAGTAGAACTTATGGATTACAATTAAACGCTGCTGGCCAAGGTGTTATTAACGTACCATGGACTGATACATCTGGGATGACTAGCTGGACAGTAACGGCAGACGCTGGTGGTTCAGTAGCAGTTTCTGACGGTCAAACATTAGACTTTGCAGGAGGTAGTGGTATTGGCACTGCTTATTCAACACCATCTGGAGCAAAAACAGTAACTATTAATAATACAAAACCTTTTAATAGCATAACACTAGCAGCTTCATCAGGTTCTAATTCTACAATATTTGACTCAAATACTATAACTTTAGCAGCAGGTGCAGGTATTACAACTACTAATAATGCGCTTGGTCAAGTAACCATTGCAGCTACAGGAGCTGGAACAATGAGTAATTGGATCCTTGCAGCCGACTCAGGCCAAACATCAACAATTGACGATGCCGAGACAGCGACAATGACAGGTGGCACTGGTATAGTTACAGTAACAGGTACAAACTCAGTATCATTTGCAACTGCCCTAGATGAACTACCAACACTTACTCCAAGTGGAGGACAAAATGATTCTTTAATTTATTTGCAAGATGGTTCAAACCAAGGTCAAGCAGGCGTTGATTCATTTCCTATAAACGAGTTTGGCTTACCTAACGGTGCGCTTAGTATGAATAACAAAAAAATTACTAATCTAGCAACACCAACTACAACTACAGATGCTGCTACTAAAGCATATGTTGATTCTGTAGTTGTTGGTAACTTAGTATTTCAAGGTGGATATGATGCTGCTAATAATACACCAGATCTTGATTCATCTCCATCATCTAGTATTAAAAAAGGTTGGGCATACGTTGTAACAGCTGCTGGTAGTTTCTTTACTGAAACTGTTGAAGTAGGTGATTTCTTAATTGCACAGCAAGATGCTCCAACTACATTAGCAAACTGGGTAACTGTTCAAAATAACATAGGTTTAGCTACAAACATAACGCCTGGTATAGCGAGTTTTGCAGTTGCTAGCTTTGATGTTAGTGCGGCAGGTGCAGTTACACTTAAAAACTCAGGAGTAACAGCAGCTACTTATGGATCTGCTAGTGCAGTACCTGTATTCGCTGTAAATGCTAAAGGCCAAATAACTAGTGTTACTGACACTAATATAAGTATAGCACATACAGCTATTACAGATTTTGATACAGAAGTAGATGCTAGAATAGCAGCAAGAGAGTTTGCTGGTAATAACTCAAGCGCTGGTACATCTCACGTGTTTACGCACAGCTTATCTAGTAACGATGTAATGGTTCAAATAGTAGATACAAGTACATTAGAAACAGTATTTGCTAAAGTAGATAGAACTAGCACATCTGCAGTAACAGTTACAACAGCAAGTAGTATTAGTGCAGGAGCTATAAGAGCTTTAATAACAAAAATAGGATAATCAAATTAAATGGCAATAATATTTAAAGATGCTATAAACGTAACAGGGAACAGTACATTCACTTCGAGTGTAACTGTTTCCGCAACGTTAACAGCTGATACCGTAGTAGCAAGTAACCAGCTCACCGCTGAAGGCGATGTAGACTTTAATAACGCAAGCATTGAAGGACTAAGTGCTACTGATGTTAATCTTGGTGGTGGTATAAGCGGAGTTAAATATTATTATGCACCAGGATCAAGTTCTGGAAGTTTTGTACAAAAAGCTGTGACCTTAAGTAATGGTATAGTTACGAACTGGGCCACTTAACAATTAAATTTAATAATATGAAATATAGAGATAAACAAAGGTTTTTAGAAAAAGAAGATTTAGAAAAAGTAAAAGTACTTCAAGTTAGATTAAAAGAAGTTACTCAAACAGTGGCTGCTGTAACTGTAGCTTATGAAAGACAAAAGCAAGAGCTATTAAAAATGTTTGATGAAGAAGCTAACTTAAAAAAGTTTCTTGAGAAAAAGTATGGTGATGTTAGTATAGATGTTAGTGACGGATCTATTAAAGCAAATAATGTGCATGATCACCCAGAGGTAGATATGCATGACCCAAGCAAAGGACTAGACTCAGGATCTGGTAGTGGTTCAGGAGAAGGTACAAACTGGGGAGGATGATACCTAAAATAATTCACCAGCTTTGGATAGGTCCAGATCCTATGCCTCAGCACTGTGTAGAGTTCTGCAAAGAAATGAAAAACATGAATCCAGAGTTTGAACATAAGCTTTGGGGAAATGAAGTATTAAAAGAATTTAATAAAGATGAGTACCTAAACTCTTACTTAGAAGCAAAATCAAGTATACCTATAGCTTTTATTTGTGATAGAATAAGATTATTACTTTTAAAAAAGTATGGAGGCGTATACTTAGATGTAGATTGTAAACCTATAAAACCTTTTAGTTTTATATTTAACAAGCTAACTAATCAACATTGTTTCTTTGCCGGTATGAAAAGAACTCAAAATCATCATACATTGATAGATTGCGCAATATACGGATCGACAGTTAACAGTAGAGTTATAGATGATTGTTTAAGCACGTACGAAGATTTAAATTTTGCAAATGGAGGACATTTGTTTAATAATAAGATAATAGAAACAATGGAACCAGACATAGCGCTATTTGGCTATGAATATTTTTACAACTGGGAAATAACAGATAAAACAGTTTTATTACATGATATAGCTGATACTAGGTTGTTTAGTTGGGTTCCTGAAGATAAACTACCACCTGAGCGTAGAAATAAAAAAAATAATAAGATAGTAAAGTAAAAATGGCAATATTAAAAACATATCCTTTAAAAAATAATTATTACGGCCCTGATAGACTTGTATTGTCTGACATGCAGCCAGATGATCTAGGTGTTGTACATGGCACTACGAAAAGCCTCACGCTATCTAGTTTAAAAAGTTTTATTGGTAGTGGTGCTGCTGTTTTACAATTAACAACTCAAAATACTTCTGGCGCCGCTACTTTTGACGTTAATACAAATACTTTAAATATACCTATTTACACAGCTGATACTAATACTACTTATGATTTAACAGCTCCAAGCGCTGGAGTTATTAGACTAACTGGAAGTGATTCTACAACAGATGACGTATCAATTTCTGGTAGTGGTGGAATAACTATAACTCAACCAATAGCTGGATCCAACAATGTTAATATAGATGGGTCTGGTATATCAGGTGGCGTTGCTCAAGTAACAGCTGCTACGCCAGCTGATTCAACAGGCGCTCCACTAGTAGTTACTCCTACAACTGGAAACGTAACTGTTCAATCAAGAGCTTATGATGGCGGTAGTAATGTAGGTCATGTACCTACAGGCGGTACTGCTACTACATTTTTAAGAGGTGATGGTAACTTTGCGACAGTAGTTTCGTCGACACCTGCTTTTAGTCCTTTACCAATATACGCAGGTGGAGTTGCAACACCTATCGGTACGTCACAAACATATTTAACACAATGGTATAGCACTGTTAAAATGTCACCCACTAGAATTAAATTATTTTTTCCATCTGCAAATGGTGAAAATATTAGTATTGCTTTATATAACGGTACTCTTAGCCCGTTAGACGCAAATTTATACGCAAGCAAAACCGTTGTAAATATTGGTAACACAGATGGAATACAAGAAATTACACTAACTCAAGAAAGTGGAGTTGGCGATATTGTGGTGGGACAGGCAATTGCCCTTGTTATATCAATAAAAGGACTAGGTGGTACTGACACCTTATTGACTGCTCAGGGAGTTTTAGATAGCAAAATTGCACAAGTATCTACAACTCAAGGCTTTATATCAAGCGATTTTCCTACGAACATAAATAGTTTTAATACAGGATTTACAACTACCAAAGTAAGACCTGCTTTCTTTCTTTACTAAAATATTAAATAACCGAACTATCAAGTGATAGTATATAATAACCAACGTTTAACTTAAAACCAAATACAATGACGTTTTTATATACCCGCACCAATACGTGGAATAGTGCACCACAACCAACAGAAGAAACCATTAAGTACTGGAAACATATTTCACAGAAGAAAAACTGGAGAATAGTTCAATTACCAAATGGGTTTTTACAAACCGAATATAAATCTATCGACTCAGATGACTGGATCGATGTTACCAGAAGAGAAACAATAGCTGGAGCAGAACAAGCAATAGATGCTTCTATTGAGCATTATGCTAAAAAGCTAGAGTTTACCAAAGGACCGAAAGTAGTTAAAACCTTCGAGTAATATTCAAAACAAATCAAATCAAATTAAATTAAATGCAAGAAATAAAGTTAGTTAAAAATCTGGCTTTTGGCGATACAGCTAGAAGTCAGATATTAACTGGCGTTGAAAAACTTACTAATGCAGTAGGCTCAACGTTAGGAGCAAGTGGTAAATGTGTTATACTAGAAGATGGTAATGGACAGCCACAAATAACAAAAGATGGAGTAACAGTAGCTAATGCAGTTACATTACAAGATCCATTAGAAAACATAGGAGCAACACTTATAAAACAAGCAGCTCAAAGAACAGTATCAGATGCTGGTGATGGCACAACTACAGCCACAGTATTAGCTAAAGCTATATTGGATCAAGCAACAGAGCATTCGCTTCTTGACGATCCAAGAGCTATTAAAGAGGGTATTGACTCAGCAGTTAGCAAAGTTATAAAATATCTAAACAAAAAATCTAGAAAAGTTACTGGTAAAAAGATTGACCAAGTAGCTACTATATCTGCTAACAATGATAAAGAACTAGGTAAAGTTATAGGTGAAGCATTTAGATTAGTAGATGAAACAGGTATTGTTATGATGGAAACAAATGAACAACCTGAAACTATAGTAGAGTTAATAGAAGGTGTTCAATATGACCAACCATTAAAAAACAACCATTTTATTACCAACTTAGAAAAAGGTACAGCTGAGCTTGATAATCCTTTAATTTTAATAGTTGAATCTCAAATACCTAATGTAAGAAAAATACAATCTATATTAGAGTATGTAATAAAAAGCAATAAAAGTCTTTTAATTATAGCAGATGTAGATCCTCAAGTAGTTTCTGCTTTAGCTATGAATAAGAAAAAAGGTAATATAAAAGTTAATATTATAGACGCGCCAGTATATGGAATAAGCAAGAAAGATGTACTTTCTGATTTATGTGCTGTTACTGGAGCCACTTTAGTAAACGAAGACTTAGGAGACGATATGGATGTTATACAACCTGAGCATTTAGGTTCATGTATTAAATCTGTTACTAACCACGAAGAAACAATTTTGCAAGTTGACCTAACTGATAACAACGATGTTAAAGATACTATTAACTTACTAGAAAGTAATATAAAAGAAACTAAAAACCCTAACGTAGTAATTAGACTTGAAAGAAGATTAGCTAAATTAAAAGCTAAAGTTGCTACAGTTAAAGTAGGTGCTAATTCTGAATTAGAACTAAAAGAAAAAAAAGATAGGGTTGAAGATGCTATTTGTGCTACAAAAGCTGCAATTAAAGAAGGTATAGTACCAGGAGGTGGTATAGCTTTGTTAAATGCTAGTTTTAATTTAAAACCAACTTGTATAGGTGAAGAAGTACTTTACAGTGCTATAAGAAGACCACATGAGTTAATATTAAAAAACGCAGGTATTAATGAAGTAAAAAAGCTTGAAGACGGTAAAGGATTAGATGTGGTTACAGGAGATACGGTGGATATGGTAAAAGCCGGAATTATAGATCCTTTGTTAGTTACTAAAAGCGCTTTGATTAATGCAGCTTCAGTAGCTACAACTATATTATCAACTGATTGTGTAATTAATAATTTAAGAGCATGAAAGCAGTAGGTAAATATATAGTTATTGAACCAATTAAAGAAGTTGATGTTCAAACAAAAGGTGGATTAATTCTAGCTGAAAAGCAAAGAGAAGATGTTAGATATAGAAGAGCTAAGGTAATAGAACCTGGCTCTGAAGTATCTGTACTAAAAAAAGGTGATGAAGTTTATTATGACAAAGCATCTGGATTTAGTATTGAAATAAATAAAGAGGAATACAAAGTCATTAAAGAGTTTGATGTTGTTGTTATTCTATGAGAAAGTTAACTTCTAGTGATTTAAAAGAACTAGGTTTACTTAAGCATTATAGAGTAATAAGGAAATGGGCTTGTAAAACTAATGATTTAAATGATGCAGATCTAGAGCTACTAATTTATTTAGATGCAATAGATATGTTTACCAAGGATGATTTTAAAAAAGGTACGTACTCATACAGCTGGGACAACAGACGCTGGAACAGATTATTGAAACAAGAGTGGATAAAAGTGTGGAGAAAAAGAAATCACACTACTCAAAAATATCATATATATAAAGTTTCGTATAAGTGCAAGCAGCTAATAAGTCGTATGTACCGAATCATGTTAGGCGAAGAAGATATGCCTACAACTAAACTAGAAAAAAGTAATAGATACAGCTTTAAAGTAACAACTAAAGCTATTGAATATGTTAACAAAGATAAAACAAGATAATGGCAAAATTAGAGCAAAAAGCAAGAAAAGGTTTATATGGAGGTTTTAAACCAGGAAGTACTGGAGGACCTGGAACTGGTAAATTTAGAAACACAGTAAAAAGAAAAACTAATGACTTAAAAAGAGCAGTTGGAGATGTTGCTAGTAATGTAAAAGAAAAAATAAAATCTTCAAAAACACCTGAAGGGCCTACTCTTACAATAAATACTAGTGATAATAGTAATACAACTATAGGTCGTGATACAAATCCTTCTGCTGCTGATAGGTATAATGAGGTAATGCTAGGTCAACCTTTGGCTAATCCAAATGCTTATGCCGCTGCGTTGGCAGGTGGTTCTAGACCAATGACAGCTATGGACAATCCTCAAGTTGACTCAACAACAGGTATGCCTATAACACCAGGTGGACAGCCTAATATGAATCCAAACTTTATTGGTGGTATGGCTAATTCTAATATGCCAACAACTGGTATGCTTGCTCAAGAGAAATACGATGCAGCAAAAGCAGATTTAAACAATAACGGTGTTACTGAAGACTGGGAAGAAGCTAAAGCTAAAAAATTCACAGTAGCTCAAGAGAAAAAAATGACGAGAACTATGACGACTTTACCGCCAGCTGTACCAGACAAAACAGATAGTGTAGTTCTGTATATGGGTGGAAATGCACCTGGGCAATACAATAATCCAATTTACAAGCCAGCTGCAGATAGTGTTAAAGTTCGTTTTCCTAATATTGATCCAGACAAAATTAAGCAATCAGATATATATAAATCAGGAGATCATCTTCACAGTATAACAAAACATATACCTATAGCTAATAAAAGATATGGTACAGAAGAAGCATCTAAAAAAGCTTATGATTCTCTTCCAGAAATAGAGCAACAAAGATTAACCCAATCTAGACGTAGCACTAAGTGTATGCGTGTAAAAAAGAAATAAAAACACGTGATTATATATAATACACGAATATTATAAACATTAAAAAAATAATTATGCCAAGTTACGGAGAAAAACAAGCTCCTGCAGGATTAGTTAACCCAAGATGTGGTTGTAATCCAATAGCAGGAACAAGAATAATGAAAACAAACAATGCTGTTATAACACCAACACTTGGTGGCATATCTAACATTGAATATAAAGGAAACGCAGTGCTAAACGCTAACAGATAGTGGGCTTAGATGATTTAAAGTTATATTGTCTTAATATAACTTCATTCACTATAGCTAGTTTAGACTGGATGGAACCTGCGTTAGAAATAGTATTATTATTAATGACTATTGGATACACAACACATAAGTGGATTAAGTTAAAAAACAAAAAGTGAGATTAGTAAAAGAAATTATTATACATTGCTCTGCTACTAGAGAAGGTCAAGATATACCAGTTGAAACAATAAGAGACTGGCATGTTAATTCTCGTGGGTGGAGCGACATTGGCTATCATTTCTACATTGAATTAGATGGAACTATTAAAAAAGGTAGAGATATAGATCGTATCGGAGCTCACTGCAAGTCGCATAATAGAGGTAGCATAGGTTTATGTTATTGCGGAGGCGTTGAGGCAGATGGTAAGACTCCGAAGGATACTAGAACACCAGATCAAAAAGAAAGCTTGTTACACGTCCTTAAAACATTAAAGGCGATGTATCCAGATGCTATTATTTATTCACACAATGAGTTTGCTAACAAAGCATGCCCATCATTTGACGCAACAAAGGAGTATGAAAATATCTGAAAACACTGAGTTTAAAATTGATATAAAAACTGTAATTGCAATAATAATGTTTACCACTACGATAGTAGGCATGTATTACACTTTACAAGAAGATATAGCAGAAGCTAAAACTTTGCCACCTGTAGAAGTCACTCGTTTAGAATATGAACTAAAAGAAAAGTGGAATGAAAAAATGATTATGCAACTAAAAGATCAGGTAGAAATGCTTGAACAAACTCAAGATATATTAAAAGAAGAGGTTAGTATAACAGCTAGCATGATTAAAGATGGTACAGAAGCTGATGGTAAATTAGAAGAGCTTAACAAACAGTTAGAAGCTTTGCAAAATAAAAGACCTAAAGTTATAGTTAAAGAGGTTAAGGTTGATAAAAAAGGTAGAAAACTATAGTTATGGGAAAAATTAGTTCAGCTTGCAAAGCCGCGGCAAAAAAGAAATTTAAAGTATGGCCAAGTGCTTATGCTTCTGGTTGGGGCGTAAGATGTACTAAAGCTGGTGGACCAGGTAAATTCGGAAGAACAAAGAAAAAGAAAAAGTAATGGCTAAAAAAACTAAAGGTGGTGGAACCACTAAAGTTTGTTTACCTGCTAGCAAAGTAAGATCAATGTCAGCTGCTGAAAAGAAAAAAGTAATTAATGCTAAAAAATCAGCTGCAGCTTCCGGAAAATATAAAAGATCTAGTAAATCTAATGTTAAAGGAGCAAGAAAAAAAGGTGCTACACTTAGGGACTGGTTTGAAAAAGAAAATTGGATTAACGTAGAAACTGGCGCTCCATGTGGTGCGTCAAGCAGAACTCGTAAAAAGAAAAAATAATGGACAAGGACTTAAAACAAATGAAAGAAATTGTAAAGCAACTTAAAGGAGCTTCTAAAATGCATGCTGCACAAGCTAAAAAAGTAGAGCGTTTAGTGAAAAAAATGCAAAAGAAAAAATAATGGCCACCAAAAGAAAAAAGAAAAAACCTTGTTGGGATGGTTACGTTAAAAAAGGCATGAAGAAAAAAGGCAATCGCATGGTTAATAATTGTGTACCTATTAAAAAGAAAAAATGACAGATGCTAGTTATGAAAAGTCTAATCGTAAAATGCGGTCTGACTATAAAAAAGAAACAGGTAAAACATTAGGCAAAAGACAAACTAGTGGTAAAGGTAAGCGTAGAGTATCATTTGCTTGTAGATTTGCTGGCATGAAAGGACCTATGAAAAAACCAAATGGCAAGCCTACTAGAAAAGCTATAGCTTTAAAAAAATGGGGTTTTGGAAGTGTTGAAGCAGCTAGAAAATTTTGTAACTCAAATAAAGAAAAATAAAATGTGGAAATTAACTAAACAGTATTTTAAAGACGTATGGGCTCTTCTCTGGAGTAAAACAGATATAGATGAAAAAGTAATTGCTACTGTTAAAGACGTAAAAAAAAGATACAAATTAACAATGCAAGAACTAGAAGATGTTGCTAGAGCTATAAAAGAAGTTGGTAATCAACTTGGAGATATTGATGATGCTGTTAAAGGCAAAAAAAGAAAAGGTAGAAAAAAATGAAATCAAGAGGGTTAGGCGATACTATAGAAAAGTTTACAAAAGCAACAGGTATTAAGAAATTTGTAGATTCAATACCAGGCGGTTGTAATTGTGATCCTAGAAAAGACTGGTTCAATAAGAACTTTCCTTATAAAAAATAACAATTATGGCTAAAAAAGAATTTCCAGAAATTAAAGAAAAAAACGAAGGTAAATTTACTGCATGGGTTAAGAAAAACATGCCTGGTAAATCTACTTGCGCTGCTGCTAGTAAGATAATGAAAAGCACTAAAAAATATAAACCAGCTGTTGTTAAAATGGCTAACTATGCTAATAACTTCGGCTGTAAGAAAAAATAGATTATGAAAACAAAACAAAGAGTAGAAAAAGATTATGCTAGAAACGCTATACATGATTATGAAACTGGTCATAAAAGCGAAGCTAATTACGAAAAGAAAAAAGAATTAGAAGTAGCCGCTGGAGAAATGCACGGTTATTTTGCCTCTGCTAGTAAAGTACACAAGCACGGTAAAGGAAGAAGTTAATATGGCATTTAAGTTAAAGCCACCATACACGATAGATAACACGCCTATTTATAGAACTGGAACAGATCGTGAAATAAATGGTGAAACTAAAACAAACGGTGCTATAATAATAGCGGATGACATTAGTGATCCGTATCAATTAGAAAACACTATTAGCCACGAGAAAGTACACGTTGATCAAATCATGCGTGGAGATCTTGAGTTTGATAGTGAACATTATATTTGGAAAGGGAAAAAATATCCAATAAATAGCTTTAATACTGCGCAGAAAAGAAAAAAATCTCCGTGGGAAAAAGAAGCTTACAAAAAAGAAAAATACAAAAAACACAGACGATAAAAAATATACATTATGCCATATAAAAGCAAAGATGACGAAAACATCACAAAAACAATGCAAGACAAAAAATCTGGAATATACCAAGATAGAGTAGATGGTAAATTACCACAAGGTAGAGTTGCTCAACATTATCAAGCAATGGATGCTAAAATGGAGCAAACCAAGAAAAAAAATACTAGTGGTATTTTAGGTGGTGACACAATTTTAGGAGATGAAAACAAAGATGGCAACATGGTTACTAGAGCTTTAACATCACTTGATAATGCACTTACAACCAAAACCAAAGATTCAGCTACTAAAAGCCAAGTTACCAATCCTTACAATGAAAAAAGTTCTCTAGACTCAGCTATTAGAAAAGGATTAAATAAACTATTTTACTAAAATTACTATTGAATTTTTCTAAAACTGGATATTTAAGAAACAGCCCTGATGTTAATAAACCCGTCAACTACATAGCTGGCGGGTCTATTACTATGAAAGGAGTAGACTTTAAAGTTTTAGGAATACCTAATAATGGAACAGCTGTAGTAATGGAACCTGGTAAAGACTATGATTTTCCAGGTGCTGACTATGTAAAAGAAATACCTTTAAAATGAGTGAAACTAAAAAAACATTTAAAGAAACTAAAATAGGTGTTTTTCTTGCAAGTAAAGCTCCAAAAGTTTTAACTGCCATTGGTGACGTATTACCTAACCAAGGTACACTTGGTATAGTAAAAAATCTTATAACAAGTGATAATAAGATTAAGGCTATTGACAAAGAGCAAGCTATGAGACTTATAGAGCAAGATATAGCTGAAATGAAAGAAGTTTCTAGTAGATGGAAATCAGATATGAAATCTGATTCTTGGCTTTCTAAAAACACTAGGCCATTAGCACTTATATTCTTAACAGCATCAGCTGTATTTATGATGGCTGTAGATTCTTTTCATTTACAATTTCAAGTTGACGAAGCTTGGATAAACTTATTAAAAACATTACTGGTAACAGTTTACGTAGCATACTTCGGAAGTCGTGGTGCTGAAAAAATAACAAAAATAAATAAATAAAAATGGCAGGATATAACACATTTAACGAACGACCTGGTTTAGAAGGAAATACAGCAGCACAGCCAAGAGTCTTCGGGCATGATGCTATAGCAACAACTCCATATTGGAATTTTACAATATCAGCTGGTGGATCAGGTTATACTAGTGATAGTGTCGGCGATACTGTAACTGACGCAGCTACTGGCATTCAAGCTAATATAACTTCACAAGACACTGGAGCTGTTACAGGTTTAAGCATAATAACTAAAGGATCTGGAATTGTAGCAGGTCAAGAATTAACATTAACTGGAGCAAACCCAGGAAGCGGATTAAAAATAACAATATTAGCAAACTCTTTGTCTATTGCTACTGCAGAGTCAAGAGGAGCTATGATATATAATAATAAAACATCAGCACAAGATATATCAATAGTAACAGAAGCAGGAACAGCTGTAACTTTTAAAAGTGTTCCATCAACAGAGTATGTAGGATTTACTCACCCAATATTAGCTATAGAGTTAACTGGTGGTGACGATATTCTAGCTGTATACTAGTGATAACTCAAAGATTTAATACTCATTTACCTTGGAGAATGAGTGGAAGAGCTAAGAATAATCATTTTTTTGGCTTTGTATTTTTATTAAATTACGTATGTGATATATTGCCTGATTATAGCAAAGCTTTAGAAATAGGTAGTTACATGGGTGAATCAACTCAAATGATAGCTGCTAGTGGTATATTTAGTGAGATACATAGTGTTGATCCATTTAAAGGTACTGAAGAGTTTAATAAAGAGTTCGGTCACACGTGGTCAAAAGTTAAATCAGAGTACAGTAAAAATACAAGATATTTTGATAATATACATCATCATCAAGGTTATAGCTATGATGAGGTGCCTAAGTTTTCACAAAATGAGTTTGACTTTATATATATAGATGCAAGTCACAAGTATGAAGATATAAAAAAAGATATTGAATTATGCTTACCAAAATTAAAAAATGGAGGTATAATTTCTGGCCATGATTATAGTTGGTCAGACGTCAAGAAAGCTGTTGACGAAAAGTTTAACCCAGAAGAAATATTAATATTTTTAGATTCTTCATGGGCATATATTAAAAATTAAATTAAATTAAATGGAAAAAAAAATAACAAAAAAAGAATTAGAAAAAGCAATTAAAATTTCTCAAGAGTACAATAATGTAATTCAAGCTATAGGCAATATAGAATTACAAAAACAAGATTTTCTACTTCAAGCAGCACAAGTTAGAGCTAATATTGAAGAAATTAAAAAAAATCTTCAAGATAAATATGGAAATGTCAATATAGATCTTGCAACTGGCAAATACGAAGAAAGTGCAGAAGATAAGAAAAATTAGTATAGGCTCTGATTACAAGAATGATGCTATGCATTATTCAACAGGTCAGGAAGTTTATGGTGGCCATATTATTAGTGATATTCTTTTTGAAAACCAAGATAATTCTTATAACATTTTTATAACAAAAAATAATGAAGTATTACCTTGGAAAAAGTTTAACTCTAATATGGCAGTATCAGTAGAATACGATTTAAAGTATTAGTGAAAAGTTTATATAGCTTCATAGTTAAACCTTTAGAAGCAAGGTATGACAATATTAGAAAAGTAGATGATAAAAATCTAATAATAAATACTAGTATTGAAAACCATATATTCGTGAGTAAAAAAGCTGTCGTTGTTTCAACTCCGGCAGCTTATACTACTGATATTAAAGTAGGTGACAAACTATATGTGCATCATAATATATTTAGAAGATTTTATGACGTAAAAGGTAGAGAAAAAAATAGTGCTACATATTTTAAAGATGATTTATACTTTGTTTATCCTGAACAAATATATATGTATAATTTAAAATCTCATTTAAATTACTGCTTTGTTAAGCCCTTAAACAATAAGAGCGCGCTATACAACAGAAAAGAAGAACCTAACGTTGGTATAGTAAAATATTCTAATAAGTCCTTAGAAGCTCTAAGAATAACACCTGGAACACTTGTAACGTTTACACCTAACTCCGAATTTGAGTTTATTATAGAAGGTGAACGACTTTATTGTATGAAATCAAATTATATAGCTTTAACACATGAATACCAAGGAGACGAAAAAGAAAATAATCCAAGCTGGGCAAAAAGCTATTGAAGAACTTATTAAAGTAGCAAAAGAAAAGATTGTAGACTCAGACGACGACGTAAGCGCTGACAGATTAAAAAATGCTGCCGCAACAAAGAAATTAGCTATTATGGATGCTTTTGAAATACTTACTAAAATTCAAGAGGAAGAAGATATGCTAAATGAAAAACCTAAAGACAAGGTCCAAAAGACTTTTAAAGGTTTTGCAGAAGGGAGAAGTAAGTGAGCTACGAACAAACTCTTTGGAAAGAAATTAAGGAAGTTGTAAATCCTAAGATATTAGCTAAAAACAATAGATTTAAAAAATGGGAGTATGGTTACAACTCTGATTATGATTTTATAGTAATAAGTAAAACTGGAAAAATTGGACAAATCATTGAAATACAGAATCTCAGGATTGCTTTACCAACAGCAGATGAACCGTTTAAACGAAGTAAAGAAAAAGCGGAGCAACGGTGGGAAAAACAAGAATACCCGAAAGAATTAAGTAGAATTAAAAGTAGATTTGACTGGGAAGAATACCCAGCTGAATTTAAAGAAAAGTGGTATGATTACATAGATGAAGAATTTAAAAGAAGAGAACAAGGTTACTGGTTCTATAATAACGGTACTTCTACTTATATTACTGGTACTCATTACATGTACTTACAGTGGTCAAAGATCGACGTTGGAGCCCCTGATTTTAGAGAAGCAAATAGATTATTCTATATATTTTGGGAAGCATGTAAAGCAGATACGAGATGTTACGGGATGTGCTACCTTAAAAACAGACGATCTGGATTTTCATTTATGTCCTCGGCCGAACTTGTTAATCAAGCAACAATATCTAGTGATGCCAGATTCGGTATACTATCTAAATCTGGAGCAGATGCTAAAAAAATGTTTACAGATAAAGTCGTGCCAATATCCGTTAACTATCCGTTTTTCTTCAAACCGATCCAGGACGGTATGGATCGTCCTAAAACAGAACTTGCATACAGAGTTCCAGCTTCGAAGCTTACTAGAAGGAAGCTTGAGAGCAATGAAC
>WLWE01001512.1_pt1 | contig 16825 bp, 23 predicted proteins | sample 6718301 | NCBI WGS metagenome assembly WLWE01 (sample SAMN12718691, study PRJNA515312) | sponge metagenome | isolation source: marine sponge | host: Mycale hentscheli | place: New Zealand: South Island, Marlborough, Capsize Point | collected 2003-05-01 | reverse complement strand
GTTTTCTTTCTTCTGCTTTATATTTAAGAGCTTCTTTAGCACCCACATCTAATTTATCTTTTATTGTTCCTGGAGTTCCAATAGCTTTAGAAAGTAGTAAAGCTTTTTCACCTTTGCTCATTCCAGTATTTTTTAATAAGTCTTTAAGAATATCTACTTCATCACTAATTGCATCTTTCATAGAAAGTTCACTTGTTAAAATATCTTCTTTGTTTGTACCTGTACCTGTACCTGTACCTGTAGTATCTATTTTAGTTTCTTTTACATCATAAGAAACTCCACGTCCTGGTCTTACTACACCAGTTACTGCTGTATCTTTTAAATCATCAGAGTCTGATGTTATTTTAATGTCTTCAATATCTTCAACAATTTTTGGACCTGTATTAGTCATAAAAGTAGTGCCACCGTCGTTTTGTGCACCTAAATTCATAAACTCAAAACCTGTTCTATTAGAAAAGAAAGGCGTGTCTGGTTTTAAAAAAGGGGAAACAAAATTAGGATTTGTAAATCTTTCTCCCAATACTAATTCAGCAATACCACTAGGTTTATTGTTTGCTCTATCGGCTCTTACTTTTTCCATATACTTTTGATAACCGGTGTTGTCACCTTGGCCTACACCAAAATTAGGAAAACCCATATTAGCTTTTACTCTAGGTGTAAGCTGTCCAATACCAGTTGATCCGCCTCTTCTAAATGATGGTCTTTTAAAATACATTAATTTCCTCCAAAAATACTACCTAGACCATAAGCACTTAATCCAGCAGATAACGCCTGTGATAAAGGTCCAACGGTTCCTGCTCCACCTAATGTAGTTGTAGTTGTAGTTGTTGGTGCTCCACTTACTTGAGCAGCTATACCCGATCCAAAAGCATTGAGTCTACTTAATGGTTCATTGTAAGCTAATTGATTTCTTTGTTGTGCTGCATCTAGTTGCGCTTGTTGGAAAGCTAAGTTTCCTGTACCGGCTGCACCTAATTGTTGTACACCTGAAGCTGCTAATGATGGTTGTAATGATGCCAAGTTTCTTGAAAAGTCTCCTAAATTCTGTTGTTGTGCAAAAGCTTGATTAGCTAATTGATTAGATTGTGTAAATCCTTGACCTAATAATTGTGCTTGTAGTGCCGCTCTTTTTGCAGCAGCGTCCGATGCATACTGAGCTTGAGCCACACCTTCTCTACCACCCCCAAAAGCCCCTGCTTGAATAGCATTGGCTGCTAGTTGCGGTACGCCTTGTGCAGTCTGGGTATCAAATTCTGCAAGAGTTGTATCAATTACTTGTTGTTGATAAGGTGACATAAATTGTTGGTACGCTTGTGGACCACTTAATCCTGCAGCAGCTGTTTGATATTGTTGTGCTTGATCTAAAAAGGGCTGATAGCCTGCAACTCCAGTTCCTGTTCCAACACCTGTGACATCTCCTTCTGCTCCAAAAGTTAATTGACCTAATCCTGCTTGAGTTGCTGCCTGTTGTTGAGCAGCTTGAGTTAAAACATTTTGACCTGCAACCTGTGGCCCAAGTTGAGCTAAGGTAGGTACAGTACCAATAACATTGCCATCAGCGTCTGTAATTGTAGAGCCTGGAGCTCTACCGACTTGTTGTGTTAATAAATCAATATAATTTTCTTGAGCACCTTCTATATAGGGAGCTCGTCTAGTATATGTAGTTGTATCTGCCATTATGCTTTACCTACTTGTTCTGCTTTTTTCATTGTGTTGTATAATTTTTTAGAACCTTCTTCGACACTACCATTCCCTATACCACGTACAGCATCGGCAGTCATTACAAATTCATTTTTAGATAACATAGCAGGTACATCATCGGCTCTTTCTTTAATACCGACCGGTACAAAACCACCTTCATCTCTGTAGTCTCTCTCCGTTACACCAGCATTATTTTTTCTCATTTTACCTGTGGGTACATCACTTATGCCACCAACCGATCTAAAAGTCTTACCTGTTAATTGGAATATCTCTGCTTCAATGTCTGATACATCTTCCCCTTTACCAATTAACTCATCTCTTAAGATTAATAGTTCTGATACTCTGTTAGCACCACCTTTGTAACCTATTCTTCCGCCGTCCTTTTGTCCTTTACCAAGACCCATGATAGCAATTTCTTTTAATACTGCTGCATCATCTGGGTATCTATTAGGGTTATTTAAAATTCTATATAGTTGTGGCATTGTAAAAGATCTGTCTGCTCCACCTGATCCACCTAGTCTTCTAAACAAATATGATTTCTCAGGTCTACTAAATGTAATTCCTGCCATCATCATATCTTCATTGTCTTCGTCATCACCTGATTCAACGTCGATTGACATGATACCTATTTCCGACTCACCTTCTTTAGGTGAACCAAATTTTCTAGATACTCTACCTCCTTTAGCATAAGAGTAATCATAATCAGGATCGTCTTCTATGTCGTCTAAATATTCATTATAACTTTTATCTGAAGGTATTATACCTGCTTCTAAATCTTCTAAGTACATTTCATACACAGGGTCTGATCCTTTTTTAAATCCTATTCTTCCGCCGTCCGCTCTAAGTTCTTCTGGAATTCTTCTTCCTCTACCTGCATCTCCAAATACACTGGTAGTAGTATCCATCATCATAGACTCAGAAGGTGCCTGAGATCTTAAAACTACTTTTGGTCCGTCTTCAGTCATAATCACTATATAGTCTTCGGTAGTAGTATCTGTATTAGGCATAATCTCCTCCAGTAATTGTGTTTTTATCATTTCATTAGCACCAGACTCGAATCCTATTCTGCCACCGTCTTTTTTACCACCAAAGAAATTTTGTAAGTAACCTGCGTACTCTGCTTTTTTCTCGTCTGCTTGTGCTTGGTTATATTCTTCTTCAGTTATCTCAATACCTGCATCATTAGCTAACGCCAAAGCTTCTGCGTATGAAGCTGCAGCGGTTACTGCTCCCAATACTGCTGCTTTGTCAAGATTACCGTCCTTATCGTAAAATATAGCTTTACTTCCTCTTTTTAAAAGATCCAATGCTGCATCTGTTTTTTGTCCTGCAGATGTATCAAAACTTACAATTGATTTAAATGAATCCATGGCAGATCCTGGAGTAGCTACTGTATCTTGTATTATTCCAAAACCATCGGCTCCACCTGTAGTTAAATCAATTGCTCCGTCTCCTGCTTGTATGTTAAGAGGTTTTTTCAAAGGTTTAGAACTATCAATAGCTTGAACACCTTCAGTTCCTCGGTTCGAGAAGAATTTACCAAGACCAGTGTCACTACCTAAAGGAGAACTAAAACCTGCTTTAAAACCTGATGGTGTAAATGCACTTAGACTAGGATCTTGAAATCCTGCTCCACCTAGATATCTAGCAGCTTGTCCTCCTGCATAATTCATTCCTGCACCTTTTAAAGATTTTCCAATACTTCCTGTTTGATCAAACGTACCTAATCCTGACATTGCTGCTGCAACTGCCGGGTTAAATGGTGCAACAAAGGGTGCAGCTTTGACTGCTATATCTGCTACTTCATTGGGTATAATTTTTCTAACAAACTTTTTAAGCTTACTACCTAAGCCAAACTTCTCTCTGGGTGCAACTTGCATTATCCCACCGTCTGCTCGTAATTGTCTGTTCATTAAAGATCTAGATATCGCCATAATTTAAATATATTTATACTGTTAAGCAGGCGTAGAAATCCTGTAAATATGATACTTTATTTGATTTTTTTACTATCGTCAACCGATTTGACAGGTCTTCCTGCTTGCCATAAATCATCTCTAAATCGACCTTTATAACAATACTCTCCAACGTGAGTTATAGGAGCATCTATGTAAGCGTACACCTTACCACCTATATCCGTCCATCTTTGACAGAATCCAAAGTCTTCTCCAAAATATCTCTTAGTTTTAGTGTCATGTAAGGTGTCAAATAAATTGTACATATTATCTTTTTTAACCTCTTTACCATTAATATTGGTAGGCTGATATATTTCCAAATGAGGGTATTCTTTAATCATTTTCTCAAATACATTTCTTTTAATTAACATACATCCAGTTGGGGCATGAGTGAGCTCCATTAATCCTTTTTCCACGGTTATTGAATTAGGGTCCTCTACTTTAACAGGATAAGTAAAACCTGCTGTAGCCAAATCTTTTTCATTACTGATAGCATCTTCTTTAGTGTTGAGTCTTCGCCATATTTTATCCCAACTTAAAAGTTTCATAGGATAGGGTAAGCTAATTATGTCTTTATCAAACTCTAACATTTTAAAAATAGGCTTGTGATCAAAATCAATGTCAGAGTCTATAAACAATAAATGAGTATATTTATCTTCGTGATTTAAAAATTCTGCTACACATAAGTTTCTACCTTGTGTAACTAAAGATGATTTAAGTAATGTAAAACTGCATTGTATTCCTTCTTTGGAACACGCCATTTGAAACTTTAACACAGCTTGACAGTAATGCATACTGACATCACTATGACAAGGAGTGCATACCATTATCTTGTGAGGTGAAGTACCTAAGTTTATTTCTACCATTTTATTTTCTACCTTATTGGTTTTAATTGTTTGATAGGTATCATTATTTGCTGTTTCGGTTTTATCTACGTTAAACCATATTGGTTCATTTGGCTTTGGCATTAAGAGCTCCTTTTAAAAATGTTTTCCACGAAGCAGCTTGCTTAGGCCAAGAATAATATATCTGAGTGTAATTAGCTTGAGTGGTTAAATGACTATGTATCTGTGGCTCGTGTAAAGTTTCTGCAGCGGCAGAAATACCATAGGCAAACTTTTCTGCTAACGCTTTATAATTACTATCATAAGGAATATACATTGGAAATTCTGCTCCTGTTTCAAACAAAGCTCCATAATCGGTTACAATACTATATAATCCCGCAGACATTGCTTCTAATAAAGAAATACAAGAAGTCTCTTCGAAGATACTAGGATAAGCATACATATTATAATCTGGTAAATGTTCTCTAATATATTCATTTGGTTTATAACCAATGTAATTTACATTGGATAAAGACTCAGCTTGTTCATATAATGCTCTATAGTTATAATCATTTTGTTCATGAAACTCTTTACCGTATACCTCACAGGAAGAATAAACATCCAATGTAATTAATGGATTTTTAATTAGCTGCATTGCACCAAGTAAAACAGATAATCCTCTCCAGGGGGTGTTCTGATGAATTATTCTAATAGGTTTACCTTTTTCATAATGGGGAGATTGTTTTATTTTCTCAACTCCATTTTTAATAACCACACATTTTTCAGTAGGGATACCAAACATCATTCTAAATTTTTCATAATTCCAATGAGAATTAAAAACATACCAATCATATTTGTGATGATTAGCTTTATTTTTAAACCACGGGTATAAATTCGGTTGATCGTAAGAATTTTTTTGCCAAAGTACATTAAGTTTATTGGGATCTAAGGGTACTTTACCTGGTACGCTAGTACAAATTTGTACTTGATCTAATAAATTTTTATCTACGTATTGATGTAAAAAACCTAATTGTAATTCAGTTCCGCCTTTAGGCGTTTTATTTCTCAATAACATAACTTATACTTATCCTCCAATATGGTATTTTTTTAATTTCTTGGGATCTATGTAATTGATCAGAATTAAATAATACAAAATCACCAGGTTTATATTTAATAACTTCACCTTCTATATTTAATTCGCCTCCCCATTCTTCTGCCCATTGAGGCGTTAAAAATCCAATAATACTATAACTTCCTGTCTCATGTGATGCCTTATCTATATGAAATTCTGTATAATGATTTTCGTTTTGAGCATTTAAAGCTATTCTATTTACTTTTCTTACTAATGAAAAATTATGTTGTTCTTTTAATTTTTGATTTATTCTATCAAATAAACAATTAAAATATCCTAGCCAATATGGACTGTTACCAACTACTTCACCATTTTCCATTAAACAAACACTTGGAAAAGTTCCACCTGGTTTTCCCTCAGAAGAACTTCTTGCTAAATTCCAAACATGCTGTCTTATCAAAGCACGGTATAACTCAAAACCGTCTTCTAACGTTATAACGTTATTTATTATTTTTATCATTTTTTTGGTTCATTACTTTCTGGAATACATCCAAACCTTTCGGTGAGATCTCGACTGTAACATCGGTTACAATATCAGGACCCTCTACTTTCTCTTTAGACGTTTCGCCTGTTTTTGTGTTTCTATAAATTGTTGTAGTTGTACAATCTATTTTATGTATATTATCCGTTTTCATTCTCTCTGTTTATAAGCGCATAACTAACTACTACTTCAAGTTTATTAGCAGTTTCTGCTTGAGCTTTTATAGCATCTCCTGCTTCTAAATTCAACCCCTGTTCTGTAGCGTTAATGGTGCTTGTAGCAGGTACATCCTTTCTAAAAAATTCTACATCTGTACTAGCAGAAGAATCTCTTAAATCACAATTAACTAACACAGCTCCTGTGCTGTTATTAGATACATATACAGATTTTATAATAGCTATAGCAGACGTGGATATAGTTAAAAGAGTTGTCATAGCCGTTCCGTCTAATATTTTAGATGCATTTTTATATTGTATTGTCATGATAAAAAATAATTAAAAGCGTCTTGTTCGTTTTTTAAATCTTCTTGAAAAGAAAAATTAAGTTGTTGTTTCATAGTAGTCATAGACTCAATAATTTGTCTTTGATTTTCTACGTCATATTCTTGTTTTGGTTCAGGTATATAATTAGTTAATTTAGCCATTATTTTCTAGTTTTATCTACACCTTTTATTTTGCCTTTATTCTTTGAAGCATAGAATACAGTTTTACCTTTTTTCTTACCGTATCTGTCTTTCATAGATTTCATTATTTTTTTACCTTTTGTAGTAAGTGGCATGTTATCTCCTTCCGTCTGGTTGAGCATCCATTCTAAAACTACCATAACGCCAAGTTTCACCTGCAGCATCATTTTCTATTTTTAAAGATAGTAGTCTTCCTCTCGCTCTAGTATCTACTTTATCAGTAGTGGTTGTTATTGTAAAGGGACCTAAAGGGGAACCAGATTGAACATCAGAGGGGTAGTCTGATATAAATAAAGTTACTTTAGAGTTTCCCACTAAAAATTTATAGTCTGGCATAAATCTTCTCATAGACATAAATAATTCACCATCATCAATATCAAAATCTCCAGATCTAATAAAAGCATTGATTGAGCTTCTGCCTGAACTATTAACTTGATCATTTCCTACTTCATGAGCGTAGTATATTGAGGCTCCGTATAAATTAGTGATACCCAGTATATCTGGAAACACTGGAGTAGTTGTAGATTCATAATCCGTTGCATAAGGTTTAACAAAAACACCTTGATCAGCGTAAGTAGTTCTATCTAATGATGAAGTAGTCCAAACATTTTCTTGATAATTGTAAGTCACACATCGATCAATTTGATCAGATCCTGATTTAGGATAAAACCAATTTACTTCAGTATATAAAGAATTTGGTGAAGAAAAAATTACATCAGATGAATTAAAATTAAGACCTAAATTTCCATTCTGAACTGTAAATACAAAGTCTTCTACTAAACAAGGTAAGGCTTTGACAGTACCATCGTACATAAAAAACCCGCCTTCATTAGACATCCAATATATAGCGCCATTGACATAAGAAGCTGCATGTTGCCCAATACATCCACAGTTAGTGCCCACTTGTCTAACACTAAAAGTAAAAGGTGGACCAACAAATTGAATTACATAGGCAGCGTTATCGGTTAAAACAAAAACATAATCTTTACCTTGTAGAGCTGCCCTAATTTCATTACCGGTATCTAATCTAAATGTACCTGCAGTATTGGTAGCAGTAGGTAGATAAGTGTTTAAATTCTCTTGATTAGAAAATCGTACAAACATGGGATCTTGTGTTGTAGGATCACCTATAGTTGTTTCAGTTCCAAAATGGAACAAATGTCTATCTCGATCAGAAACTAATGTAAATCTGCTGGCTGTAGGATTACCTGTTGTTACAAAACCCGATGTAGACAAAGAGGCTCTTATACCTCTTGCTCCGGATGCTCCGGCATTCCATGTAAATGTTTTACCATCAAATATTGTAGCAACTAATACTTGACCAAAATTATCTAAACTCCAATTTCCTGGAGCAAGAATTACATCACTAGTTGCACTTTCAGTTCCCCATGTGCTAGATCCCCATAAATCTGTACCCCAACCATAACCTGCAGTTTGAAAAGTAGGTCCTACTTCAACATAAGGATTAACAGTTGCAGCGCCGGCTGCAGTCATACCTGTACCTCCTTCATTTCTAGAAGCTTGTATTGTAAATTTGTCTACATCAGGGACAGTTAGTATTTCATAAACTTGTTGTAATTCTGTTGGTGTGTAATCTGAAGCACCTGTAACAGTTACAGCAGATAATGTTACATACCTTCCTTTAGCTAAACCATGAGATCCTTTATTTATAGTTACAGTATTTGAACCATTAGCAGTCGTTATAGTACATCCAGTAATCGCTGTGTCTAACGGCGTAATATCAAAAAAATCATTACCATAATATAAAAACAAACCTTGAGAGGTTCCTATGGCTGCATATTTTTCACCTGCTAAAGAGGTCCAAGTTAACTGTGCTCTAGCTGCCCCAGGTAAAGTTTTAGATGCAGCTGTTAATTGTTCCCAACCACCTATTTTTTCAGGTGCGGTATATCTAAAACGTACAAAATCTCCATCTACCCATTGTCCGGGAAGAGCTGAAGGTACGCTCTGTTTATTAAAACCAGGTGCAAAATCTACTTTTTTTAAGGCCATAATAGTGTTATATATTAAAAATATAGAGAATGAAAGATGCAATATAATGTCCTTTGACCATAAAATAACAGATTTAAAGTATCGAATTAATAGATTAGTTCCTAAAAATCTTTGTCAAAAACTAATAGAAACCTTTGAAAAATACTCTGAATTATCAGGTCCAGAGCAAAGTTATAAATATAAAGATAAAAAAATTAAATTAGACAATTTTAACTGTCTAAATTTATCACGAATTACTAATCCCAATAAAGATATAAAAGAAGCTTTAAATATATCTGAAATGTATTTATCAATAATGATAACTAATTATGTTTTACATATTCAAAAAAATATATGTCCTACTTTTGATAATGCTTCTATTAGCAAAACGGATAATATTCGTATTATAAGATACAAAAAAGGAGAATGTATTGAAGACCATACTGATGTAGGAGGAAATATAAGAGCTTCTTGTACTTTAAATTTAAATGAAGATTATGAAGGAGGAGAGTTTAGATTCTTTAATGGTCAAGTAAAAGAGTGTTTTAAAACTGGAGATAGTATGTTGTTCCCTGCAGAATTAATTTGGATTCATGGAACTGAACCTGTAACAAAAGGTGTTAGGTATTCAATAAATTGTTTTTTAGGATCATGAAATTAGTGTATTCAATACCGGATAAATTATATTATATACAAAATTTTTTAGATTATTCTTCATATAAAAAATTACATTATGATGTATTTAAAAGTAACTTAGTATCATTAGAATCAACAAAAAATACTTGGCACGAAAGTTTAAAATACGGTTACAAAAATTTTGTTGATAACACTAGTTTAGATATTAATTATCCGCCTCTTCAAAAAATAAAAATACTATTGGAGAACAATTTGTTTCATAAAATAAAAATTAAAAATTATTTACCATTAATTCATTCTATGAAAGAGGGTTCTGGTATTAATTGGCATGATGACAATGGACATTTATATGGTATAACATACTATATTAACAGAAGATGGAATCCTATGTTTGGAGGCGAATTTTTATTTACAGATAAAAAAGCTAATGGTTTTATACCTTTAATTGGTAATTCATTGGTTATTGTAAAAGCTCCTTTACAGCATAAAGTAACACCGGTTACGAGTTCAATAATTCCTAGAAAAACAATTCAAATATTTATACAAAATGAAAATGAAAGAAAAAACAGTTAACATAAATAATTTTATAGGTGTTTATGATAATTACATTACTGAACAAGAATGTAATAAAGCTATTGAATTATATGAAGATCAAAACAAATTTGAAAAAACTATAAGTAGACTTAATTTTGAAGGGGCATCTATTTTAAGCAAACAAGATAAACAATTTTTTGCGGTGCCAAACAACCTAGATATCTGGTGGGAGCAATTAAAACCCATAATGGTTAACTTTGATATAGCCTGGAGTCATTACTGTGAAACCACAGGAGCAAATGATGCTTATGATGATAAGTTTCATTTCACAGATTTAAAGATTCAAAAAACATTACCTACAGAAGGCTATCACGTTTGGCATATAGAACATAATAAAGGATCTGCTAATGAAAAAAGAGCTTTTGTTTTTTCTATATATTTAAATGATGTTGAAGAAGGAGGTGAAACAGAATTCTTGCATTTTTCAAAAAGAGTTAACCCTAAAAAAGGTAGAATAGTTATTTGGCCAGCAGGCTTTCCTTATTTACATAGAGGTAATCCACCTTTGTCTGGTAAAAAATATATACTAACTTCTTGGCTGCTATTAAGACCATAATGGATCATACTGAATTTATAGTAGAAATTAAAAATGTAATTTCTCAAGATTTCATAAATAAAATTATACCTTTAATAAATAAAAAGGCTAAAAAAAATTTAAAAATTGGCACAGGATACAAAGAAGAAGGTATTAATAAAAATATAAGAAATGTAAAAGGATATCTTTTAAATTTTAAAAAACCCACTGATGATTTTTATTGGAATTATATAAAAAAAGAAATTGAACGAATTTATTTTTATTATAAAATTAAATTTCCTAAAATGTCTAGTAATGTAATTAATCAAATAGATTTATTAAAATACCCTGTAGGTGGTAAATATGACTTTCACACTGATCATTCTAGTGACTCAGCTAGACATTTAAGTATTACCATGAATTTAAACGACAATTATAAAGGTGGTGATTTAATTTTTACAGATCAAAAAGAAAAAGAGATTAAAAGATTAAAACTTGGTAAAGGTTCGGTGGTATTTTTTCCAAGTAATTTTATGTATCCTCATAGTATTCAACCAATTACAAAAGGAACGAGATATTGTATAGTGGCTTGGTTGCAGTAAATTATCATGATAAAAATAAAAGACTTCTTAATAATAAAAGATAATTTTTTTAACAATAAAATTTATAATGAAATACTTTTTGATATTTCAAAATGTGTGTTTGAAAATAGAAATGCAACTGTTAGAAAAGAAGATCAAAATCCTTACCAAAGAATATATTTTAATTCTTCATTAGATTTCAATCACTTTGCTGTGAAAGAAATGAAAAACATATTAAAAAATATGGGACTTAATATAAAAAGTTTTGAACATGATTATTTATTGAGCACTAAACATAAAGGAGCAACCCCTCATGAAGATCCACTTAATGATGTAAATTGTTTAGTATATTTAAAAGGAGATCAATTAATGAATAGCGGTACAGGTTTTTATGATAAAGTAAATAAAGATTATGTTTTAAATTCTCATATAGGATTTAAAGAAAATAGGGCAATTATTTTTGATCCTAAAATTTACCATTGTTCATTACAGTTTCATGAAGACTGTGGCCCTAGATATGCTATGAGTAATTTTTTAAATTATGAAGAATAAGAAGTAGGTCTTGCACCTTTTCTAGCAATTTTTTCAGCTTCAGTTTCGCCTTCAACATTATCCTCATCCCACTCACCTTGTAAATGAGCTAAGTGAACAGCGTCCCATCTAGTAACAAATTGTTGAATATCTATTCCTTCGTCAGCTAAAGAACAATGAGGTGTGTCATCTCTATGTTCTACTTCATCAGAAGAATTAGAAGTACCTGATTGAATAGCCCAAATATTTTGAAAATCAGTAGTTGCCCAAAAAGCATCATCATTAATTAAGTATCCAACACCTGCATCGGCACCCTCTGCATGATTTTTAATTATCTTTTTGTCTTCAAATACTATTGTCCAATTTGCGTTTGTTGCCATAATTTCTCCTAAGTCTTAATAATATAAATAATTGTTAAATAAGGTTGTAATACAGATGGGTTTGCTGTGTCACCTGAAAAAGTTGCACTCATATTATGAGAGTGTCCATCTCCTGAACCTTGGCTCCCAGTATTAAAAGTATTATTACTAAGCTGTCTAGTCTGTCCTTGTGAAATAGATGGCGTTTGTGGAAAAGGTTGTTGTGCAATAAAAGTTCTAAGAGTGTGACTGTGAGATGCAAGTTGTGCTGTAGATAAAGTTGCATTTGCTGTTGAACCACCAACATTACCAGAAGCTGCCACTGCAACAGTGTTTGCTCCACCTGTCGATGCTAAAGATTTGTTGTTAGATTTTCCAACTGCAACATTGTCTTGTAAGTCTGGAACGTTAAAAGTTGATGAACCATCTCCAGATCCATAAGTTGTAGCTACAATTGCAAATAAATCTGCATAAGTTGATCTTGAAACAGCTTGACCATTACACTCTAAAAAACCTGTCGGCACTGATGCAGAAGACCACGGCACAATAGTTGCTGTAGGAATTCCTTCGATACCTGTAAGGTTTGCTCCTGAAAAATCGTATTTTGTTGCTTCGTAATTTGACATATTATTTCTCCGTGTAAGTCCATCCTGTTGTAGCATCTCCAGAAAAAACTAATGAAAAAGCTGCACCTTGAGTATTAACTACAAGATCCGATGCTGCATTAGCTATATTAGAAGAATTTCTACCAACAGTCAATGCGTTAGTATTGAAATCATAACCTTGATCTGCAAAATGTACCTCATCACCCGTAGCCGGTGACGCTGGAAGAGTTATTGTAACTGCTCCACCATTTGTATTTACTAAAAGTTTAGCTCCAGCTTGAACTGTTTCTGCTGCTGATACTGCTCTCCAATTTCTTTGTTCATGAAGTTTTACAACATTAGTTCCATCGGAATATAATGTGTAATTATTTCCTTCACATAAAAGAACACCTGTTCCAGATGCAGTTTTAAAAGTTAAAGTATTTCCAGCATGATCACATGCGTCTTGAACTTGGTAAGTTTTTTCAACTGAGTTTGGAATACTTACTGTTAAGTTAGAAGCTAAAGTTCCTGTTAATTTAATAACTTCATTTTTACCATTTGATAAAGCACCATTAGTAAAAGTTAAAGATCTAGCAGCGTTAGTAATATTAAAAGTAGTAAAACCACCAATCGCTTGTTCTAAAATTAAAAGGTTAGTATTTGTAATTTGTCCCCAAGTTCCTGAGTTTTCCCCAGTTGCTTGTACTGTAAGTTTTAAATTTGCTGATGTTGAATTTGCCATATTAAATTCCTTATATCGTTTATTTTATAAAAATAAAGAGTTAGTGTCAAACTCTTTATGCAACGACTTCTCTCCAGCCTGGAGGATCTATTGGAGCGGAACCGGTATTTACTTCGTTCCAGATAAGAGCATTACCACTTCCTACTGTTGTAGTCAACCCAAAACCATTGAAAGTTGCATTAACATCCGTAAAGGCAGTTACAGATGCAACCCTTGCTAATAAAGGATTTCCAGTAACATTTACTTGTTGATTTAAATCTACTGTTACGCTTCCTAAATTAGCGCTCATTGCTATACCTGTTGGAACAGGTAAAACATCTCCTTGCATTCCAAGAGTACCTAAGGCACCTATCATGAAATTTCCAGTTACTGCTGCATCAGGTGCAGGATCGACAACACCTAAAGTTAACTGAGCTACATTTAAAGTATTTGCAACAATAGTTGCATCACCAGTAACTTCTGTTGGAGTTCCTAAAGCTGCAGTCATTGCAATTCCAGAAACATCTACTTGTGCAGAACTACCAGCGTCACCCCAGTCATTTATTGACCAACCAAGTCTACCCCAACCTTCATTATTAAATGCTTCTACTGTACCAAGACTTGCAACAACTGCATCACCTGTTGCCATAGCATCAGGGCCAGCATCAGCTGTTCCTAAATTATTTGTAAGTGCAAAACCTGTTACTGGAACTTGAGCTAGACCAAAAGCGGTTACGCTTCCTAAACCTGTTGTTAATAATTGATTGTTGTTTGTAGATGGACCAGTATTAGCGTTAGCTGTTGTAGTAACAGTTCCTAAATTAAATGTTGCTGAAATTCCTGTGGGAATAGTTGTGCCGGCAATACCCCAACCTTGAAGACCCCATTCTTGTCTACCCCAACCTACATTAACTTCTGTTGAACTCGACTCGTCTCCGAGTGCTGCAGACATACCAAACCCTGTAACGATAGGCGTTGGATTCGCATTATCATTCCATTGATTTTGACCCCAAGAGCCAGTATTCCAAGTTCCTGATGCCATAGGAGGTTACCTCCTATTTAACCAGAGATTCTTAAAATCGCTGCTGTTGATGTTGGTGCTGGAAACTGAACTGTAAACGTACCTGAAGTAGCTGTTTTATCTGCTCCGAAATCTAAAACACAAACTGCAGAGTTAGTAGTTGCAGATGATGTGTTGTAAATTAAAGCTCCTCTAGCTGTCAAAGTAACGTTTTGAAATGACAAATCAACAAAGTCCGCTCTTGCGACACCAGCTGTTAAAGAAGTTGGAGCATTAACAAGTGCACCACCACCAGCTGAATAGTTTGCTGATGTAACTTCGTTAGTTGGTGCAGAAGTTAATAGAGAAGTTGTTGCTGAGTTAAGAGTAGCTGAAGAAGTATAAAGAGCTAACTTATATTTATCACCACCAGATTGTTTAAAATTAGAGTCACCCTCTAGTAGTAATTTTTTAAAGTTGTTTGCAATCGCTTGTGTTATAGCCATAGTTTTCTCCTTACTGTTTTCCTATTCGAGGAACACCTGCTTGGTATTCATCTCGTCTTCGTCTTCCCATTTGTTCTATTGAGAATCCTTTGACTGCTTCGACATATTTTTTATCATATAACTGGAGCATGTCAACGGGTCCTTTTAAAAATCCGTAAGCCTCAACTAGGCAAGCATACAATAAGCCGTTGGGAAATTCGGTGCTTAAGTATGTAGTGGTATTTGTACTCGATAATCCAGTTGGTTTCAAGATATAATTTAACTGAATAGTATAAGTTTGGTCTGGAGTAGGGGCTACAACTATTCGAGTCTCGTCCCAGTTACTGTAATATTTAGGAACTCCAGTGGTTGCCGTAGGGTTAAATTCTGACATAAAACTAGTGTCTCTAAATTGTAAAAAATCTCTGTTTTGATCGGTGCTTCCATCCGCTAAATCTGAGTCTACAATCTGAGCAGATCTAACAATTAATAAATCTGTTGGTACATCTATAAATCTAGTAGATGCAATTAAATTAGCTGTAGCGTAACGTCTATTATTATCAGAATCTACTTCTCTTAAAATTCTAAATTCAGCGTCATTAATAAAACCATTTAAAATAGTATCAGTAAATACGTTGCTGGATACTTCTGTGTAGTCTATAATTTTTTGTTTTAATTCGTCGTATGTCATGATATGTTAATTGTTACACTCCCTACTGTTATTGATGCTTGTCTTGCATTACCAATTATATCTGGATTTGCAGGAACCATACTTTCATTAGAAATAGTTTCAAATGCAAAGTCTCCAGGCAAACTTAAATTAGCGACAATTCCTCCCCCTCCTCCGGTTAATAAATTAAATTTTTGTGGTCTTGGATGCATCAATCCTTGAGGATCTGCAGTGTAAGGTTTAGGTTCTAATTGTGGTTGTTTAGGTTCATACTCAGAAGTATGTACTCTTGCACCATTCCACTCTTTGACCATTTCAGTATATGGGTACGCCAAACCGGATCGGTCTGAAATAAATAATGCGTGTTTTCCTCTTGCTGTGTTACCCATAATTATATACTCGGAAAGTAAGTTTTAGGAGAAATGTAAACACTAGCTGAAGATCCATCTTCTTCTAGAGCTCTAGCTAATTCATCCTCGTAGATTAATTTTAATTCTTGTATTCTTGGTTGTGCATATTTCATAGATAAATAATAACTTAAACCTGCAACCATGCAAGGTACAAATCTATATGGTACGTCTGTTGCATTACTGTAAGCACCTGCATCTTGAATTCTTTTTTCGTAATAAAAATTTATGACGTCTCCATTTTGAGTAGAACTTGGAGTTAAATAAATTGTTATTAAAACATGATCAATGAATCTTTGAACAAAGTATTGTGACGGTTGACCTGTTGCTGTTTTATTTGATAACGCCTGGTACTGGGATCTGTTTATTTTTTCTAAAGGAGAATCAACATTAGAATTGTTTCTAAAAGAACATTCTAAAATTTCTGTGGCTTGATTAACAAAGTTAGTTATAGAAGCTCCGTCTGCATGAGTTGCTGCAGTAGTTCCATTAACTCCTCTTGTTACTCCAGTAAGTTCTAAACTGTTAAATCCAGTGTAAGAAATGTTTTCAGATCCAACATTAATAGTACCAGAATCTGGCATACGATCTTTTGAAGCAATTGTAATTCCTGCGGTTGCAGTTGTTGAAGTAATAGCTGCAGTTAGGGTAGATGTAACTCCATCAGAATTACCGTCAGAGGTTGCTCTAAAAATTTTATACTCGTTTTTATTTGTTTCTAACGTAATATTAGTATTAGCTACTTCCCAAAAATGAAGACCTCTGTTGCCCCATTCTTGAAACATTATGTTTAGCGATCTTCGAGCAGTTTTTAGATTATAACCGCTCATGTCAAATTGACCGAGTCTATTATAAGACTCTTCAATTATCTCATCGATCGAAAACGTTTTGTCAAACGTTGTAGTGCCCGAAGTAGTGTTGGCCATTTAGACTCCTACGAGTTATCTCCGCCACTGTGAAATACAGTGATAGCTGT
>WLWE01001504.1_pt1 | contig 16918 bp, 6 predicted proteins | sample 6718301 | NCBI WGS metagenome assembly WLWE01 (sample SAMN12718691, study PRJNA515312) | sponge metagenome | isolation source: marine sponge | host: Mycale hentscheli | place: New Zealand: South Island, Marlborough, Capsize Point | collected 2003-05-01 | reverse complement strand
AGATTGTACAGGACCAAACTTTGATTTAAGTGGGCTATTACCGTGTAAGGCAGGAAATATATCTTCTACAATAATGCCTCACCCGACAACGGGGAGGAATTGTTTTGTCGTAAGAAGTTCAGAAGGTAAGGTAGGGGTAAAGAGAAAGAATGTTTCAATTAGAGTACAGATTGTTGTTGAAAGGGCTCCCTCACTAATAGTATTTGAGACCGAACCACAGGATGCATTACCTGATGTGTGGTATGAGTCCTCTGAGTCATTTCCTATTGTAACAGAAAGTGGTATATGTGAATTTACTTTAAGAGTTAATCCACCTGAACCTAACCCTATACAGTTTGACTATATAGATATAAACGGATTACCTCAGTCTGTAATAGTACCGAATGATGGGACTATCGTTGGAGACGGTCAATCAAAATTTGTTGGGGTGTGTAGTAGTATAGTGACAAATCCATCAACTCCACCGGTTGACCCTGCTAATATAGATATATTAAGTACTACATTATCTGAAGGTTCACATATAGGTAATATTTTAAATCAAAATATTTCAACAGGAGCATCAGCAGTCATACGTACAGACTTCTTTAACTGCTATGCGTTTGGTAATGGCGTAGAGAGCTACGCAATTAGAGATGCTATAGGTAAGAATGATTTGTCGTTAGGTAACAGGGTTACATCTACAGCAGCACAAGACTATGAAGAGGTAAGAAGATTTGCAGACCTCACATATAGTGGTGTATTTAACGATGAGTCCAACGTAAATAAACTTAACGAGTTCAACTTAGGGTTATTAAACTTTAAGCCCTTAGAAGAGTCCTATGGACCTATATATATAATCGATGGTAGAGAGACAGATATACTTACACTGCAAGAGGATAAGGTATCGTACGTACTACAAGGTAAAAATATTCTTACCGACTCAACAGGTGGGGGACAGGTTGCATCCGTACCTGAGGTATTAGGTCAGCAGGTTGCACGTGTAGAAGAGTATGGTATAAGCTTTCATCCTGAGAGCTACAGTAAGTGGGGACCAAATAAGTTCTTTACCGATGCGAAGCGTGGTGCTTTAATACAGCTACGTGGTGCAGGGACAAGCGAGTCTCTGTCAGTTATATCTGAGTCAGGGATGCGGTCGTGGTTTAGGGATTTATTCCTTGAGTCTTTCAACACACAAAAACTTGGAGGGTTTGACCCTTATATGAATGAGTACGTATTAAGCTCTAACTCAGAGCTGTTACCATCTGTGGTAGAATGCATTGAGTGCGGTATATCTCGTTCGTTAGTTGTAACGGATAGCGAGGCTACAACCTTCTGTGTAGATGTAGGCTTCTTGGTTGGGGATGTATCTATTGAGTACAATGTATTAGGAGACGGACAGAGTCCATTTGAAATTGAGTCAACGTACAATAGTGTTGTAGACACCACGGGTGTGACATCTGTATCAGGTACGTTAACTGTAGACAAGGATAGCGTTGCTGCAAATACTTTAAGTCTAAGTATTACCTCTCAGGGTTCTACGCATTTAGAGATTACTGTAAACTGTCCTGACGCTCAGCAGATAACAATCATTCAGGTATGCTACTCTATCGATGATGATGCAGGACTGTTTATCCATAATGAATACAGTTGGCAGGATGGTCTATATACATCACCTATACATAGTGAGCAGGTTGAGTTAGTGTCAGGCACATCAAACCCATTAATATCTCAGTACACGCAGATTGTAGGACCACAGGGCTCAGGATTTATTCCTGCTGATGGTGCGACTATAAGTATTGTATCTAATAAGATAGGGTCTACTGATGATTATGTATTTGACCCAAGCATTGACGAGCTAAGGTATCTAAGAAGTAACACGTTGTATGTAAACACCCCTGCACAGATGCAGACATTATTTAACGCATCAACAAATGCTACACCTCTTGTTACAAGTAATGGTAGCAATACGTATACCGCAGAGTTTGCGATGCCGAGCAGTACGGATGAGTATCTTTACTTAATATATAACTATAGAAGACCTACAGAGTTGGAGCTATGTTATAGTACAACATCAGAATTAGATGCGTGCTGTGGGTGTTAAAATTAAATAATAAAATTAAAGAGTTATGGCAGTATCAGCAAATTATTTTTTAGACGCAGCTACCTTATCGGGAGCGACAGCAGTGTTTACAGATGCTACGTTAACTACGGCTGCTGCTGATGGATACTATAGCGATAGTACTGTGGTGAGAGAGCAGGTTGGTGGCGTGTTAACATCAAGCACTCCTGCGTGTCCTGACTGTGCATTCCCGTGTGGTCAAGGAGTTACTGCAAGTGGGAGCAAGGGTATTTATGACATCACATTTAGTACAGGCACAAGTATTGGTGTGACCATAATATATATAAATACATTAGACAAGGTGAGTAACTACATACCTGATGGCATAAAGGTTTCGTATGACTCTGCTAACTACAACGAGTTGGCGAGTGAGAACTTTGGATATTTAGCATCTAATAATATCAATAACTTCACGTATGTTGGTATTACAGCAGATGACTGTGGCATCGGTGCTACATTAAATGGGGGTGGATATTCATCAGTAGAGCAGTACACGTGGAACTCAGCTACATCAAGCTTTGACAATGTAGGGTCAAGTGGTTCGGTAACAGGCACATCGGGTGATGTAGCCCTTACAGCAACCTCACCGGGATGGTGTACCGTATACTTCCCTAAGCCGGCAGCTACTCCTGATACGGGGGTGGTTCAGGTGTTTGGACCTTGTGATTTTACAGGTTGGGATGTTGAGATAAATTGTGCGGTAGCCCTTACGGGTGTAGCGGGTAGAGTGTTTGGTGCCGTAGACTGTTTATTAGGAGACCTGCCTGATATATATTTTAACGTACCCAATAGGGGTGGTACTGCAGGAGACCCTCAGCTTCACGAGTTTTTATGTCTTGATGCTAACGGTAGTACAAGAGCCCCTGCAGATACATATGTAGTAGATGTTGGTGGAGTAAGAAAAAAAATAATTGTGGATGCTAATGGTGTTATTACATTAGTAAGTGTTTGTTAGATAATAGTCTCTTTGAAGAGACAAAAAAATAAGTTATGAGTCAGAATTATACATTAACGTACAGCGAGACCTCTCAAGGGTTTCCATCTTTTTATTCCTATGAACCTGATTGGATGGTAGGAATGAATCAATTTTTCTATACGTTTAACGGTGGTAACCTTTACAGGCACAACACCAATAATAATTATAACACCTACTATGGTACTACATATCCATCTACGATAACAAGTATATTTAACGAGGCACCGTTAGAGACTAAGATATTTAAGACATTAAACTTAGAGAGTGACGAGTCGTGGGATGCCGTATTAACAAGCGATATACAGACAACAGGTGAGATAAGCGAGCAATGGTTTGAGAAGAAAGAGTATGCGTGGTTTGCCTTTGTTAGAAGCAATGGACCAACAGGAGCTAACACAGATGAGTCTCAGTTTGAGCTACGGTCATTAAATGGTATATCACGTAGCACAAGCGTTGGTGGTGCCGCAGCAGCATACGAGATTAACTTTGCCCTAACTATTAATATAGGTAGCATAGTAAGTGTGGGAGACTATCTGTACTACGCAGTACCACCATATCAGACACCTATATTTGCAGGTCAAATTATTGGGATAAATGTAGACAAGGTTAATGGTATAAATCAATTGGTTGTCAACTCAGTACAAGACCAACAAGGGAACCCATTCACTCCTCCTGCTACAAATCCTATACCTATACAGGACGCATACTTCTTGTACATAAAGAATCCTATAGCAGAGTCACACGGTATATTGGGTCACTATTGTGAATTTACTTTAACCCTTGACCCTACTAAGGCAATTAATCCTACAGAATTATTTGCAGTTGAGTCGGAGGTGATGAAATCTTTCCCTTAAAATTACTATCTTTGTAATTAAATATTTAATTCTATGCAGGATACTATTGTATTGCAGGACGAGAAACCTGAGGACATATTGAATTATGTCAACTATAATAGGGGGATGCTATGGGAGAGGATAGAGGCTTTTAAACAAGCCTTAAGTAATTACGATGAGGCTGTTATGCATACGTGTGGAACACCACAGAGTGAGGATATGAAAGCCACTTACCCACTAAAGCAGACGTTAGAAGGAGGTCTTTATACAAGACAACTGTTTATGCCTAAGGGACACATAGTGGTATCAATGATACACAAGCAGCAGCATCCATCATTCTTACTTGAAGGTAAGGTATCGTATCTAACGGATAGTGGTGAGCTTGTAACAGTCGAAGCCCCGCACGTTATATTCACGCAGATAGGTACACAAAGAGTTTTATATATTCACGAGGACACCAAGTGGTGTTGCGTATACAAGAGCGATGCTAAGACGTTTGAGGAGGCTGAAGAGGATGTGTACACAGAGGACTATAAGACCTTACCACCATTAATAATTAAAAAAGAATTAGCGTTATGGCAGGATTAGCATTAGGATTAACAAGTTTAGCAGTAGGTGTTGCAACTACAGGAGCATCATTTATTCAAGCAGGAGCTCAAAAAAGAAAAAGAGATGCAGCTCAAAAAGCTGCTCAAAAAGCTTTTAAGGATGCAAGAAAGAGACTTGATGTAAACTATATGGAAGACCTTGGTATCAACAAAGGTATTTACGATATAGCACGTGACAGGTCTATGGTGCAGGCTGCAGGTCTTATGGAGGCAGCAGCCTCCTCTGAACGAGGCGTTGCTTCTACTGCGGGTCAGGTATACCAACAGGACTTATTAGGACAGCAACAGGTCCGAGCTGCACAGGAGGGAGAGATGAATAGAATTGAGGGACTGATTGCAGGAGAGGATGCTCGTTTAGCAGGACTGCAAGCACAGCTAAGTTTAGATAAGGCAGCAGGTGCTCAGCAAGCAGCACGAGACGCAGAGAGTGCAAGGGTGTCGGCAATCGGAGAAGGTATAGAAGGAGCTATAAGCACTGTAGGTCAGGCGGCATCAATGGCACCGCTATATAGTAAAGGAACGGTAAAGCAGAGAAAAACAGCAATGGGGGACGTAATAGCTTCAGATGTTGGAGTGCCATTAGGAAATATAGAAAATGCAAAAAGAAGAGATTTTTTAAAATTTGAAAGAAATTTAGACCCTTCCGTACTAAATAAGATTCGTAGTACAGATGAGTATACAGATAAAATGCAGTCATTAAAGTTTGGTCAAGGACTACAAAGCTCTCCATTTATATTTAATATGTTGGGTGGAGTAAATGCCGGAGTAGATACAGAAGCTTATAAAGAATATTTACGATATAAGCAATTAGAATCAATGTTTGGAGGAAAAGAATAAAAATCAATAGATGGCTACTTACTATAAATACGTAGAGCGTAACGCTAAGGACAGAATAAATTGGAACGAGGTTGGAAAGAGTGTATCTGATATGCTCAACGAAGAGGCAAAGGTACGTCTCGACAAAAAGGCTGAGATAGATGAGAACTCAAGACAGTTTGGTATCGAGCTTGCCAATTCACCTGTAGGAGATTACGACCACGGAAATAACTTTATCAATGAGTACACTACAAATATGTCAGAGTATAGACGTATGCAGGACAACCTATTAAAGACAGGTCAGTTAAGTTTGGGAGAGTACACCCGTAACCGTCAGAATAATACAGATGGTACAAAGCTAACATTTGACCTTGCCACAGCATACCAAGAGGCATACACAGAGAAGATGGAAAGGTGGGAGAATGGTGAGTCTGATTATGAAGAGGTTTGGAAGATGGAGTCAGTGGAAGGTTTAGCAAATCTAAGAAACACGGGCTCTTTTATTAATCCTACCAACGGAGTAATAAGCCTTGCTACAAGAACAGAAGATGGGGGTCTTGATATAAACAACACGCTTACCGCAGCAGAGATGTACGGAAACATCAAGAAAAATTATAATAGATATGATGTGAACAAAGCTGTAGCTGAAGAGGTAGGTTTTTTAGGAGATGTTATAGAGGCTGACCTTGTAAAAGCTTTAAGAGCAGGAGACGTAAATACTATACAGGAGATTGCAGATAAAAAACTATCGCCTGCATATAATCAATGGGAGGATGATACAGTATCTTCAATGATGGTAAATAAACGACATATCTCATCAGCTCTTACGACTTACAAACTGCAAACAGATAACGGAGAATTTTACACGTTTACATATAATGAGGACGAGTTTAAGAATGACAAGTCAGGAAGACTGATATACTTAGATAGAAGCGTAGACGCTAATGGTGTGCCTGTATTTAAACCTGAGCAAGAAGGGATTGTAGAAGATTTTTTTAGAAACAGAATACGTTCGCAGATTGGAAGCAAAGAGTCAATACAGTCAGCAGGTATGAAACAATATGCCCCTGCCGCTAATGTAAAAATAGCTGATGAGACAAAGTCTGCCAACGAAATTTTGGATGAAAAGGTGTCTATGATAGGTTACTTGTATTATGGTAATGATGCTCAGATTAAAGCAGCAACAGAATACTTTAGGGACCAAAATGAAAATATACAATCTGTAAAACGTACTGATGAGGGTATTTTTTACACATATAAAAAAGCTGATGGAAGTTTAGAAACAAGAGATATTAAATTCTATGTTGATGGTAATCTTAAGAGTCAAGAAGAATTTATTAAATCTGCAGGACCAATTTTAACAGGAGAAAAGAATATTGATAAAGCTCTTGAAAGAGGTAGCTATAATAAAGATGGCGTATTTAACACATCAGATACAGAGTTCTTATCTGACATACTCCCACAAACGGATTTAGATTACACAGAAGAGATTAATTCATTTATAGATGATACGCTTGATGAAATAAAGGTAGACGGAGAATCACCAAGTAGGTCCGATATAAAAAATAAAGCAATAACTCTACGGAGTCAAACGCAGGGTCAAGTAAAAAAACAATTAGAAGAAAGGTTTAAGGATTATGGCTTAGTAGTTGATTTAGTTGGAGGTGCTCCTGCAGGTAATAAAATTAGGATAAGGGTACCAAGTAAAGACTTAGTATTTAACCCTATTCCCACCTATAATGTTACATCTAGTGGAGCTATAGAAGAAATGGATAAGTTAAGAGCTCAAATAAAAGCTTTTTTAGACATAGATAAGGAAGCTGAGGAAAATAATTGGGTAGGAAGTGAAGTTGATAAATACGGCACCAAAATAAAAACTACTGAATAATGAGACAATTTAGAACGGCAAATGGAACAGTTGAGTCTGAACAGAATTTAAGAGATTTCTATAAAGGAAACTTTGATAGGATGCTTAGTGAAGGTAAGTTTGAGCAAGTAGTAGATGATATTGAATCAGATGTATCAAATGATATTGAATCAGATGTATCAAATGATATATATATAACTGCAAATGGAACAGAAGAAACCGGACAAAAATTAATTAACTTCTATGGTATAGAAGATTTTAATAAATATGTAGATTTAGGTTCAATTAAAAAAAAAGACCAACCCACACTTCAAGCTACTTCTACCTCAGAATTGGCAGATTCACAATTGGAACCCTTTGATATAGGTGGCGAATCTACAGAAAAAGATACAGCTATTGAAAGGATATTCGGAAAGAATGTAGTTACAGATTTATTTGGTGACCTATATAGAGCAGGTGCTGCAGGTCAGGCACAGGGTGGTTCAATAGATGAGTCTCTTGAACTATTTGCAAAGGGTGCTTCTGCAAGCGATGAAGACATCCAAGACTTTATAGCTGCACAACAAAGGATGCAAGAAGCAGGAGAATCTGATGAGATGAGAAGCTTCTCAGAGATATACCAAGATAATGGTGGTGGGGTTCTTGGCTTTATAAAGGGTGTCGCAAGAAACCCAACTGTTATCCCTCAACTATTTGTATCGTCAGTTAGTGCTATGTTAAATCCTACAGTACTAGGAGGAGCAGCAGCAGGTGGAGCATTAGGAGCAGGTGTAGGAGCAGCAGGATTCAACCCTTTTACTGTTGGTGGAGGAGCTATAGTAGGAGCTATAGGTGGTGCAAGCACAACTTTAGAAGCAGGTCTTACATACGCAGAGTTACTTCAAGAGCAACTCGGAGATAAGCCAATGACAGATGAAAATATCCGTGAAGTTCTTCAGAACGAAGAAAAGATGAATGATATTAGATTTAAAGCAGTGGCAAGAGGCTTAACCATTGGAGCTGTGGACGCAGCATTTGGTGGTGTAGCAAGCAAACTAACTACATCAGTAGCTAAAGCTACAGGAAGAAAGTTAGTTGCGTCAGCAGTAGGTGGTGCTGCAGAAGCAGTAGGTGGTTCAGTAGGTGAGATTGCAGGTAGAGTAGCAGCAGGGCAAGAGATGGATGTAGCTGAGGTTTTATTTGAGGGTGTAGCAGGTACTGCAACAGCACCGATAACTGTAGGTTACGGTCTATTCAAATCTCCTAAATATAAAATTAACGGGAAAGGAAAGGATGCTGAGGTATCAGGTCCTATGATGGCTAAATTTTTACGTGAGGCAACGCCTGAACAACTACTGAAGGCAGATATTAATATAGAAAACGACACTGAGCTTAAAGAAATATATGACGAGGAGTTTAAGAAAGCCAATATTAAACGAGATATATTAAGCGTAGACCCTAACATAAACAAACCTACGTTAGATGCGATAACAAAACTTCAGGTTGAGTTAGATGGCTTAGAAGGAAATAAGACTCAGTTCGCTAAAGATAAAGCAGCAAAGCTAAAAGCTGAGATTAAATCTCTACAAGAAAATCCTTTAGTAGATACTGAGGTAGATACTGAGGTAGATACTGAGATAAGAGAAGATGTGTTAGCAACAAATGAACCTATAACAATTAATTACAACAGAAATCCTAAACCTGCACCTGATATGGGTGCTCAGTTTGGTCAAGATGTAGAAGCAGCAGGAACATATATAACTCAAAAAGAAGCTGACTTTACACCTGAAGGATTTGAAACAGGTACTGTACAGATTAACAACCCATTAGTCATTGATGTGACTACTGATACACAGATAGAATATAAAAGAAAACTATCGGAAGAAAATAATGGGAAGACAGGTATTGAACTAACTAATGCATTAAAAGAAAAAGGCTTTGATGCTATCGTTACTAAAAACGAAGATGGTACTACAGGAGAGATTGTTTTATTAAATGATATATCAACATACGAAGAAGTACAAATTGAAGATGCATCACCAATACAAACAGATATAAGCGTAGATACTGAGGTAGCTACAGATGAGGCAATAACCCCTACTCCATTTGATGCCTTCCAAGAGTTTGAAAAGTTAGATGAATCTGAACAAGGTTTTTATTTAGAAGCAGCAGAAGGCGATAGAGAGTTAGCTATAGAAAACTTTAAGAATGACGTAGAGACATTAGAGGCAGGTCTTGAGGGTGAGACAAGGTTTAGGGTGGACGAAGAACTAAGTGAAGCAGAAAGTATAGACTTAGAAGCTATTGTAGACGAGATGAATAATATGGATGAAGTTGAGCAAAAATTCACTGCCCCTACAGAAGATATGTCGTCAACTAAAGTACAGCCTATAAAAGAAAGTAAATCAACTACTAAGTTATCTAAACAAGACTTAATTGATATAGGGGTTGAAAATGAATCTGATTTAGTTAAGCCAATTAGTTATTTCAATGATATACCTATGGTAACAGGTGTATCAGACATACTTGCATCAGGTACTATAAAGGATGCAGTAGGTAATAATATGGCAGTAGATGGAGGTCAACTGTTTAACGTATTAGGCAAGAATAAGCAAGCTGCTTGGGCAGGTGTTGAAAGAAAAAAATCTCAAGACCAATACGATGCAGCATTAAAAATATATAAAGACAATAAAGCATTGTTCGAAAAACTTTGGGCTGATGGCAAACTACCTCAAGGTCACGTACCTATGGCTATCTTTCGTATGGCTAACAGTGCAGTTAACTCTAACGAAGCTTCATTCAGGTATCTTGCCCCTGAAGTTAAATCCCAACCTATTGAAAATCAACAAGCTGCTTTAAACAGTTTAGTTGAAAGGTTAAACACAACAAAAGGTAAATCAAATGGAAGAATATTAGAATTTATTAGTAAAAACAATATAACAGATTTTGGTGGATTATTAGATGCTATTAGTGTTGATGCCTCTAATAGAGCAAAAGGCGATATTGATAATACTTTAAATTTAGATGATAGGGCAGCAATTTTTACAAATATAACATACGGACCTAAAACTCAAAAAATAACAAGATTTAAAAAGGGTGATGAGATGGAAGGTCTTATAAAAAACCCTATACACAGAGCCTTATACAAAAATCAAAATGATAAAAATGCTGATGTATTTCTTAGCAATAATATATACAAAGCAATAGGAGAACCTTCAATGCTAAAAGCGGAAAAGGGAGACGTTGTTTCTATTGTTGGTATCGATGTTATTAACGGAGGTGTTATAGATATAAACCACGGAAATTACGGTACAGGTCCAAAGGGTAGAGTGATAGCTCTTATTGAAAACCCTACTAATGGTATGAACTTATTTCCTACTTGGAGAGCTAAAGCTTCTCGTGTATTTAAGAAAAATACTAAGGGTAGAATGCCTACACAAAAACAAGTTTCTGACCAAACTATGGGGACAGCTCCGGTTGATACGGCTTTCCAAGGGGATGCTCCAAAGATGGAAATTTCTGACATAGATATTCTAATCGGTAAGTTAAAATTTGCTTTCCCTAATGTAAATGTATCTACAAGTCAGGTTGAGTTTGACAATATACTAAGCCAACCCGGAGTGAGGACTCAAGAGTCTAAAGGTAAGACTATACTTGGTTTAACTAAGGATGGTAAGATATTTATAAACCCTGCGTTTGATTCTTTCGCTACACCAATACACGAGTTCGGTCATATATGGATAGACTTCTTACGTTCAAAAGCTTCAGGCAAAAGAGGTAAAGAATTATTTTCTCGTGGTTTAAAATTAATTGAAGGAACTGACGCATTAAAAAATGCAATTAAAAAATATGGTGACAACAAGTTAGCAAGAGAGGAAGCCTTAGTAGAGCTTATGGCAACTAAGGGTGAGAATATAACTAATGCAGCTCAAAAATCTAAGTTTTTAGAATGGATGAATGCTCTTTTTAAATACATAAAAGAAAAGTTTGTTACGTCTTCAATTTTATTTGGTGAACAAGAGAAGAAAAATATAAATGAAGAGTTTAAAAAGATAAGAATACAGGAGATAAAGGATGGCACTCACGACCCTGTTGATTTTAAGAATAGAAAGAAAGCAGCTCTTGATAAAATTGAAAAGAAAGTAGATAAAAAACTAAAAAAACTAACCCTTGAAGAGTTTATAGATACAGGTCTTGCTGATTTATTTAGTGGCGAATCCTTAAGCTCCAAGTTCGATGCCAAGAAAGAATCGCAGGGGTCGATGCCTAGGTTCCAAATAATAGGAGAGAATGCAGACCTAACATATCAACAGGATTATACTTTAACTATTGCTAAAGACATACAAAAAGCAAAAACCATAACTGCTGAGGAAATAGAGAAAGGCGGGTTAAAAAATATTCCTGTGCAGGCAATGTTATCTAAAAACAAAACCCCAAAAGAAATAAAGTATATGACGGGTTGGGAGCTTGGAGCTGACAATAAGTGGAGGTATGAAGTTCCTGATGGGGTAGTATTAGGTGAAAAAATTAAAAAAAGTGGTAAGTATAAATTAAAAGATTTTTATGACGCTCCTGATTTATATAAAGCATATCCTCAGTTAAAAAATATTCCTGTTAAATTAAATCTTAGGGATGGAGGACGAGATAGTGCTTGGTACAGCCCAACTGAAAACGACATAGAAATAAATATAAAAAATGAAAACAAGTATACAATACCTTCTTTATTAGTACACGAGCTTCAACACGCTATTCAATTTATAGAATTTTTTGGTGTGGGTGGCAATGAGGAAGTTGCGTGGCAAGCATATTTGGAAAATAGAACTGAGGCAGATATAAAAAAAGAGGAAGCTTTAGATAAAGAAATAGAGGAGCTTGAAAAAATCGGAGATATATCAGAGGGGTTTGAGTTAGGTGAGTATGATGATTTTTTAGATGGACTTACTTTTGACGAACTGTTTAGTTTAGATTTCTTAAAAAAATCTGAGTTTGTAAATAATCAGTTAGGGGATGAGGGTATTAAGGATGTAATAGAATATTTAAACGACAACCGCAAGTTAAGAAACGAAATGCGAAATCAATTTGACGATGAATACTTTTATTTTGAGGATATGGATGCTTGGAGTAATTTGTTACAAAAAAATAAAGAAAAGCGTTCTAAACTTTACTCAACGTATGGGTTATATCAAAGATTAGCAGGCGAAGTAGAAGCTCGTAATGCTGAGACAAGAAGGACGATGAGTGAAAAGAAACGTAGAAGTACAGCATTAGAGGAAACAGAAGACACACCAAGGGAAGACCAACTAAATGTATCGCCTGAAAAATTTTTAGAATTTACTACTCGTAAGCAGAAGGGTATTCAGCAGACTATGGAATCAAGAAAAGCTCCTAAGGTTGATGATATAGTTAAATATATTAAGCAGGCAAGAGCTCAAGGTATGTCTGAGGGAGCTATTAAGGTAGTTCTAAATAGAAGAGGTGTTGAGATGGATGTCATACAAGATGCATTTAAAAAGACTAAGAAAAAAGCAGCCGTTCGTACAGAAGTTTCTGAGAAATTTGTCAAGGGATACGATAGGGTGATGAAAGAATTAGATGGTGTTATAGCTAAAGTTAAAAAGAGAAACGTCAACGAAAGTACAAGCCCAAATAAAATATATAATGCAGGATTAAAATATATCAAGGGGACTAAGGTATACGAGAAGGCAACAGATGTTCAGCGTGAGATGATGGTGCGGGACCTCAGAAAAAAAATAGGACTAAAAGAAAAGAAAGCTCCATCAGTTAAAAAAATATTGTTTGGTGTACAAGACGTGAAAAAAATAACCATCACTGAAACGCAAGCTATAGCTAATCGGCTTGCAGATATTAGAGAAGGAGCAGATGGTGCTAAGTCTGCACTTATGAAAGCATCTAAGAATCTATCCGAAGAGATTAGTGATATGGAGAGCAAAGGTAAGATAACTACTAAACAAATGACTGATATACTAAGGAAGTTTAGTCGAGTAGATATGGATAACCTTTCATCGATAGATAGATTTGTTGACTATATGTCTAAGGTAATGTCTAATGCAGAGTATGCCAATCAAATAGCTGAAGCAAATAATGGAAGAAGAAGAGCATTTACAAATGCAGGGTCAAAGGTGGGGATAGCAGATGGTTTAGTGCCACAGTTACAAAGATTGTTTTCTATAAACCCAACCTTAATACCTTCCTCTGTATTTGATACCTACCTAAATTTAATATCAACATTCAAATCAAAAGACAAAGTTCTTTCCTTAGAAGACATACAGGTTGCAACGAAAAAAACTGAAGAGGTTCTTAAGCAATTAGATGAAGAGCTATCTATGACTATTGATTTAGCTGATAGATTTGAAAACTATAAGGACAAGGTTAAGGATGATGATGGGAAGGTTGATTATGCAGCGACCATTAAACAAATGCTTAAGGAAGAAAACATTACAGAAGAAGAGGCTGTAGTAATGAGGAAGTATAAAAAAGAAATAGTTCCATCGGTAGAGAAAGTAAAAAAATCTGAGGCAGAAATAAAAAAAGAAAAAGATACGTTAATAAAACAGGTAAAAAAATCTTCAATAAATTTAGATGAAGAGAATAACCTTCCAAGTAGAGAGGAAAGAGATGCTGCTAATGAACTAAAAAAATTAATTAAGACAGATGGTGTAAGTAAGCTATCTATAAACGACCTTAAGAATCTCTTAAAACTTATTGACAATATTAATAATGGATACCTACCACACTTTGCTGAGATTATGATTGAGAAGATTAATGCTATGAATGATTCTGCTCTATCAACATCTGCAATAAAAGAAGGAAAGCTATTACCGTTTTCTAAAATTTATTCAAGAATAAAATCTCTTGTTACAAGAAGTAAAAGAGGTTCAATAGCAGAGATGATTAGAAGAAATCCTTTGTTTAATATTGACGAATTATTTGGTGATTTTAAAACACAAAGAATTTTTAAATCTATTTTTGGTCGTGCTGCAGAAGCACTATCACAATATACATTTGAGTTCAAAAGGGTTCAATCACTTACTGATAAAGCACAACAAGCTGTGTTTAAGTCTTTGGGAAGAGATGGAAATCTATTTGTTGAGTCTTCATTTAAACAGATGGCTTATATGATTCAAGAAGAGTTTTTAAGTAACCCAAATAACAAGGAAGTAAACTCTGTGGTAGATTTTATAAAAGCAACTATCGAGGCTATCGATACAGGAAAGACACAGTATAGTGATACCGATGCAAATATTCTTGAAAAAATATTAGATGAATACACTGACGATAATGGAAGGTTTGATAACCAAGCTTTGTTTGAATCATTTAATAAAGCAGAGAAAAAATCTATTGAGACTTTAAGAGATATAAATGATGGCTTAACAACGAAAGCAGTTTTCACCTCTAACATTATAAGAGGCGAGGGGATTAAACCTATCAATAACTATGTGCATCTTAATGTTATGAGAGAGACAGGTCCTAACGATGTTAGTTCTTCAGCGTCAGATATACAAAACTATAACGAGAGATTAAAGCCAAGCACAAGAGGTAAAAACTTAATTGCTCGTACAGGAAAAGTTTCACCGTTAAATTTTGATGTCTATGCGTCAGTTCAAAAAGGAGCGAAGTTTACGCTTATGGATTTCTATTTAACAAAACCAATTAGAACTGCAAGAAGAACTTTGAATCAAACAGAAAAACAATTAAGAGGAGATAACAATAGAATACCTAAACAACAGAGAGAGATTTTTAATGCTATAAATTCTGCGTTCGAAGAGACTGTTGACAATCTTTTAGTAAACGCTTATACAGAAAGTTCATTAGCAGATGAGATTTCTCTTTATTTAAAAAAGACAGGTTACCGTACTGTGCTTGCGGGAACAGGAAGGTTTGCTGCTGAGCTTACTTCTAACCTAAGCTTTGCTCTTATAGCTGACCCTAAGGGTTTTATTGAAGGTAGTAAGATGACAGAAATAATTGGTTCACCTAGTGCATTAGAAATAATGATGAACTTAGGTGCAAAACAATTGAACAGGATATTCCCTGAGGACAACTTATCAGGTAAGTTAGTGGACCCTAACAATCTTAACGAAGCAACAGGTGTAAAGGGTGTGAAGTCCAAAGGAACTGTTAGTAATTTCTTAAACAAGATGCATAGTAAAACAACAGGCAGATGGATAAAAGGAGTTGAGTTTGTAGCTGATGGTTTAATATCTACGCCTGATAAGTTAATAATGAGACCAATGTGGTTTGGTGCATTCAGTAATAGATTCGAGGCAATCACCGGAGTCAAACCTAACTTTGATAAGATTGCTGCTAACGATGAAGCGTATATGGAGAAGTATGAATCTGCGTTAAAAGAATCTACTGATTTAGCTGACAGAAGGTCGGTGTTGGCAGGTTCAACTAACAATGCGTTTATGGGTATGCTTAAAGGAGTAAGCAGACCAAACCAAAGTATGAGTGTTAAGGCGTTTAATACCTTTAATAACTATATGTCAAGTTTCTTAATACAAGAGTTTGTAACTGCACGTAGGGGTGTGATGAGTATGATGGGTAGGAGTGAACTTAGTAGGAAGCAAGGTGCAGCTCTGTTGGGTGCTGTGACAACTCGTATGATGATATACACCCTTCTTAGTCAGCTTACAGCAGAAGCTATGACATCATTGTTCTCTGATGATGATGATGATGACGAGATGCAATTTAAACCTGCATCATCAATACTTGAAGAAGATGAACCTGAATTCAAGTCCTTGGGAAAAAGATTAGGTCAATCTTTCGCATCATCATTTACCTCACTACTATTTGGTAGAGACTTCGGTAATGCAACAAAGACGGTTGTTAACTTTTTCGTAGAAGAGTTTAATAAAGAGTACCTCGAAGCATTGAGAGATGGTGAATACGATAAGTTTAAAGATGCGATACAATACAATATTGTTCCTGAATCAAGACAGGGAAGAGGAAGTAATCTGAGTGATTTCTTACAGAAAATGCTTGGACCATTTGCACCTGCATATGGTACGGCAGATTTGCTTGTTGAAAAACTTACAGAAGATAAAAAGACAACACCTGAGGCAATTGAACGACAGGATATGGAAAGATATGTGAGGTTGCCTTTAGAGTTGTTTGGTAATTTAGGATTAGTTCCACTGTATAAGGACATTAGAAAGGTAGTTCTTTCAAATATATACGCTGACTTGTCAAGGGCTCAGAAAGATTTAAAGAATAAGAAGAAGACAAAGGAAGAAATGCTTCAGGGTTTTGATAGTGAGTCTGATATGAAAAGGTATGACAGACAACTATGGGAACAAACATTTGGTCCTAACTCTCCCGGCTATGATGAAAGACAAGCTGAGAAGGAATTAAAAAAAGCAGCTCAAAAAATAAAACAGCAGATGAAAGATGAGCTGTACGACTACACGCCTACAACAAAAAGAAAAAGTGGAAGTGAAAGTGGGTTTGGTTCAAGCTCTAAGAAATCGGGTGGTTTTGGGTCGAGCTCTAAGAAGTCAGGCGGGTTTGGTTCAAGCTCTAAGAAATCAGGTGGTTTTGGGTCAAGCTCTAAGAAGTCGGGCGGATTTGGGTCGAGTAAATAGTCTATAGGGTTAGTAGTACTTGATGTATCTAAACTCCTTCTGCTTGTCGTAGTATATCATAAGCTCCTCATCGTTAACGGCTCCGGCTCGTGGCTTACGTCCACCCCACCTGACATCACCTCTTAGGTGTGTTGGT
>WLWE01001499.1_pt1 | contig 16949 bp, 26 predicted proteins | sample 6718301 | NCBI WGS metagenome assembly WLWE01 (sample SAMN12718691, study PRJNA515312) | sponge metagenome | isolation source: marine sponge | host: Mycale hentscheli | place: New Zealand: South Island, Marlborough, Capsize Point | collected 2003-05-01 | reverse complement strand
CAGCCGATGCGGAAGACGAAGCAGAGTTCCCGAACGACACGATTGTTGGTTACAGCGAACCACGCCCAGTTATCCAGAATGTAACAAACGCATGGGACAGCGAAATTGATCGCCTAATGGAACCGGGTGACTACGCTGTTGAAGGAAGTGTCTTTAATGCCACCAACTCGGGTTGGTATCGTTTGACGATCAGCGATGAGACAGTCGAAAGTGAAGGTTCCTAATGTACGAATACGCAGCGAAGGTGGATCGAGTAGTTGACGGCGACACAGTTGACGTCACCCTTGATCTCGGTTTCTCGATTCAGTATCAAGCCCGTGTTCGTTTGTTAGGAATAAACACGCCGGAAAGCAGAACACGCGACAAAGCAGAGAAAGCGCGTGGTCTAGCTGCCAAAGATTATGTCGTTGATTGGTGTGAAGCTCAGGAAGCAATCAAGATTCAGACCAGTCTTGATAAGCGTGGGAAGTTTGGGCGTGTGCTTGGTCGCGTTATTGGCGATGGTGATGGCTGCTTAAATGATGTGCTGGTCGATGTTGGACACGCAGAGGTTTATGACGGCGGTAAGAGATGACCGACGCTATCGCTGCAATCGGAGCGGTTACAGCAGCGATAGTGACAGGCGCGTTCACGTTGCTTGCGTCAACGATGCGTAGAGAGAACACGCAAGCTCATTCAGAGACAACGGTTCTGCTTCGATCTATTGATGAACGTACGCAGCGTTTGGATGAGCGCACAGACGCGCACAGTGTTTGGATGTCACGTCACGCTGATTGGCACGCTCACAAAGGCGACGAAATACCGCAGCCATAAAAAAGAAAGAGCCGCCCCCGGAGGAGCGGCCCGTTCGGTTGTTTCTTTGATGTTGATCAGGCTTGCACCCCCTCGTCTGCATCAAGTTGAGCCAAGATGGCTTCTGCCATTTCACGAGCGGTTTTAGGATCGAGGAACATGGAGAACTCTGACCCGTTCGCGTAAGCGGTGTCGACTTGGTCGCATTGGCGAACGGTTACTGCCATAGTCGACTTGTACTGGCTCTTGAAGGCGTGAGAGCTAGTGGTGTAAACCTCTGTCACACCTGAACGGTAGTTGTCTTCGTGGAAGCTGGCCGATGCCCAAACATGGTGCTCGCGAATTTGGTGACGGAGAGAGATGCTGCCAATCGGTGAGCGGACTGAACCACTGAGGATTCTTGATTCATCGCCATCTTCAGCAGTGAAGCTGGTGACATCAATGTCGGCGTGGTACGTGCCAGCCTTGCCGAAGTGGCTAGCGTCTTTGATCGCTGTGCGGGTGGCGGTGATTTTGTTTTCGTTCATTTTGATTCTCCTGTGAATCGGTGGTTGCTGTTAAAGACCAGTATACACACAGGGTTACCCCTTGCACGTTAATTTGGCATATTTCTCAAAAAATTTGTTGATCCCTGAAACAGCGATGAACAAACCGTCCATTGATTGTTCAGGAACAACTTTGGGAAATACCCGAAGGTTTCAAAACCAGTGGCCTATCTACAGACCACAAGAAAGGAAAACCGAAATGTCGTATGACATTCAGGGCGAGTTACTCGTCCTCAAAAGTAATGATGTGCGCGCGCTAATCGGAGTCGCTATAGTGGGAAACGCAGCAACCACCGAGGACAGCAACCACCAACAACAAAAAACAGAAGAACGAAAACGTTCACACTGTGTCCCTGACAACGTGCAGGGATCAGCGTGGCGTATGAAAAGACTGACAACCGTCAGTCTCCGACAATCAACCATAGGAGGTTGATATGACCATCCATCCGTTAATGACTCCGACAGAAGCGCAGCGACTGTTGGACGAATACAACACAAGCAATCGGTCAGTGAGACCGAGAGTCGTTGAGGAATACACTCGCTCGATTCTGCAAGACCGCTGGCAAGACCACTATCTGAATAAGTGTTCGATAAGCACTGAAGGAGTTTTGATAGATGGCCAACATCGTTTGATGGCGATTGTTGCAGCTAACAAAGCGGTGCCGTTCGGCGTTGAGTGGGATGTTGAACCAGCGATTGCAGACATCATTGATCGTGGGTCACCGCGCCGAGTTGATGATCTGCCAGCGCTCAAAGACATACCAAACAAAAGTGCGGTAGCAAGTGTCGCCCGTGTTTTGTTGGGTGAGTATGAGGGCTTCGCTCTCTATGACTACACCGGACCTTCCCGATTTTCACATCAGGAGGTTGGTGATTACATCATCAAAAATGAAGACGAAATGGTGTATGCACAGTCGCTTGTCCATCATGGTCGTTCGCTCAGGATGCAACGTAAGGCGTTAGCTATCTTTGCGGTACGTGCCTTGCGAAAACATCCTGACGTGCCGCTAGCTAACTTCCTAACCGATCTGGGGACGGGTGCTGACTTAACTATGGGTGATCCACGGCTAGCTGCTCGTCAATGGTTTATTCGGTACGGCTCTGATGGAAAGTCGCCTGACCGTAAATGGGAATCTCACTATTCGATTCTTGTGAAGGCGTTCAATAGCTGGATGAAAGGTGAAACTGAGTCTAAGTATTTCAAGGCTTGGGATCGTAATCAGCCGAACGCTGGAGGAAACTTCCCTGAGATTGACTGATTCAGGTAGGTGGAACTCGAAAGGAGCCGGTCACAATCGACCGGCTCCTTCGTTGTTCCCTTTCGGGTTATTGCTCCTCTACTTCCCAGCCGTTGATGTTTTGAGCCACGGACCTAACGTGCATTACTTTTTCTTTTTCATCTGCGTCGGCAGGCCATTGCTCAACATGGGTAGCTATCATCTCTAATAGTTTTTCGTCGGTAATGGTTCTGTCGGTTGCTTTGTATAGAAGGTTATGGAATGAACGTTCGCGAAGTTCCGCCTGTCGTTCGGGTGATGCGTTGTATTCTGCTCTTTCTGCTTCGACCTCGGCTCGGTAGCGGATAACTTTTTCGATTGGTGTTTTCGTCCATTCGCTGCACTGTTCGTTGCTGTAGCCAGCGTCAAAGAAATTAACGAGATGGAACTTGGCGTGTTTGTTGATGCGTACTGGCTTTTGGGTTTGAGTTTCGGTTGTCATTTTGGTTTCTCCGGTTTTCCGTGGTTGCTGTTAAAGACCATTATACAGATAGGGATACCCATTGCAACCACATTTGGTACATTTCTCAAATTTCTTTACGAAACCATGAAGGTACATAGCACTCAAAGCCCGAGAGACTAACCTCGTAATCATTCTGTAATGGAGGCAGCATGGCTGACGACGGATACTCACGAACGATAGGTAAGGCCAAGCCAAGCTCTACAGACTTCATGGAAGTCGGCACATCTGGTCTTGTTCAGTACGGAGGCAAAATCCAAGAAGACTTCTTGCGTCAACTACAAGGCAGATCGGGCGTAGCGAACTTCCGTGAAATGTCAGACAACGATCCAGTGGTTGGCGCAATCATGCACGCCATCGAAATGTTGATGCGAACCGTTGACTGGTCTGTTGATGCGTCAGACGTGAACGACGAAGAAGCAGTTGCCTACGCAGAGTTTGTAGCTGGTTGCATGCAAGACATGAGTCAATCATGGGACGACACGCTGTCATCGATCATGTCATTTTTGACTTACGGTTTTTCGGTCCACGAAATTGTTTACAAACGACGCGAAGGACAAGACGCAGACACGCCATCAAAGTTCAATGATGGTTTGATCGGCTGGAAGAAACTTCCGATCAGAGGCCAGTCCACAATTTACGATTGGGACATCGACGCCAACGGCGGAATCCACGGTCTCACACAAGAACAGTTTCTTGGGGAAACCTATGGACGTAACAACGTTTATATTCCCATAGAGAAACTGTTGTTGTTCCGAACGAGCACCAAATACAACAACCCGCGTGGCCGGTCAGTTTTGCGGAACGCCTTTTTGCCGTGGTACTACAAAACAAAGATCCAAGAGATCGAGGCAATAGGTATTGAACGTGACCTTGCCGGAATGCCGGTGGCGATGGTTCCACCTCAACTGTTAAGCGATAACGCAACACAAGCAGAATCAGCGGCGTTGAATGCCATCAAGGAATTGGTTCGCAACATTAAGCGTGATGAGCAGGAAGGCATTGTCTTTCCCTTAGCGTACGATCCTGATACTGGAAATCTGGCGTACGATTTGAAGCTCCTTTCCACTGGTGGACAACGACAGTTCGACACGAACGCGATCATTAATCGTTATGACCAACGCATTGCGATGTCAGTGTTAGCTGATTTCATTTTGCTTGGTCATCAAGCAACAGGAACGCAAGCGTTATCGGTATCAAAGATTCAGTTGTTCCTTGATTCGTTGTCTGCTTGGTTGCGTGCAATCTCGGAGGTCTTCAATCAGCATGGCGTGCCACGTCTGATGCGGTTAAACGGTTTTGACATATCGAAAGCGCCGTCAATCAACTTCCAGTCACCAGACAACATCGATCTTGGTTCGTTGGGTACGTTTATTCAGCAACTTGCTGGCGCTGGCGCTCCGTTGTTCCCTGATGAGGACTTGGAAGGTTATTTGCGTGAAGTTGCTGGGTTGCCTCGGTTGATGGCTGAAGAAGTGTGAGCATTCGCGTTTCGACGTGTGATTGTTGTTCGGGGAACGCTCGTTCTTCGATTGGTGTGACTTCTGGTGTTCGTAAGGCGGAACGGTTTCCTGTTTCTCGTAAGCGGAAACCGGGTCAACCAGCACACAGACCAGTCAGAAGTCCGAAACTGACAGTCAACGAACGCGAGTACGCAGACGCAGTGGAGTTGGCATGGAATCGTATTCCAACGAGCGTCATACAAGAACAGTGGGTCAAACCCCAAGGAGGCAACAGCCTCGGGGGTGTCGTTGACGCGTTCGTGCCTTATGAGGGATTTTTAGCTGAACTTACAATGTGGCAGGTTGACCAGTCCGGCGTTTTGATGTTTAACGAAATCAAGCGTGATGTTGCTGCTCAATGGAAAACATTTGAAAAAGCGACACCATCACAAACAGCGTTAGCGATGAAGTTCAATCGTGCGTCACCGATGGCGACGGCTTACGCATCGCTATCTGCTGGCAACATGGTGCGTGACATGATTGATAGTCAGGTTCGGTCGGTTCGTAGTGTTGTGACACGCGCATTTAATGACGGTCTGACGAGACAGCAGACTTCACGAAACTTGATTCAGGTTTTGAATGAAATACCGACGCCAAGAGGAGCGATTGTTGGCAACTATGCGGTTGGGCATATGTTTGGCAACGCTACAAAAGGTTTGACAGTTCGATATGCCGATGCCGTTGTGAATCGTGCGGCGAGACTTGTCCGTCAGAATCCTGATATTTCTGCGGTTGACTTGAAAAGAAAAGCGGATCAGTACGGTGCGAAGCTGAGAAGATCGAGAGCGCGAACGATTGCGCGCACGGAGTTGATGCGAGCTTCTAATCAGGGGCGTCTGCAAGGCATGTGGCAGGCCGCGGATCAGGGTTTGGTTGATCCTACCCTCGCAAAAAAACAGTGGGTCACGTCGTCTTTTGACGTGTGTCCGATTTGTGTTCCGTTGAATGGTGTGACGGTTGGGATACGTGATTCGTTTGGTCCTCCGGGTCAGGCTCCGCCAGCGCATCCGAATTGTCGTTGCACGGTGCGAATGTTGCCTGATCCGATGACGTTTGGTTTGCCGACTACAACTGGCACAGGTCAGACGGGTAGCCCGATGCAGTTAATTCGTCCGACGCGTCCGGGTTTGAAGATTCAGGATTTGGATGAGGCTGCTGGTGTTGTCGCTCCGGCTGCTCCGTTGGTTGATGAGCCTGCTACATCGGGTTTGTTTGATCCTGAAGAAGCGGTTGATCTTCCGTCGCTGTCTACTGCTGAAACAATTCAGCCCACTACGAGTCGAACAGGGAACGCTTCTGCTGATTTCGATGTCCCCACAGCGAAGAAAGCACAAGAAACAGTTGGTGTTGTCCTTCAACAAATGGACGACGCAGGATACGTGATCAATCAGCAGCTTCCAGCAGGCACTGTGCAAGTGAAGCTGATGAAACAAAAGCCCAGCGCAATGGGAGAAGGCGGTTCGTTCGCTGCGGAAACACGTAAGACAAGACCCAAACGACCACCGCAAATCAACGCAACTGATGAGCAGATCGACAATTATAAGCGAAGGATGCAAGAGTGGAACGATAAGGGGGGCAAAGAAGCTGTCTTAACGGTACGAACAGGGCCGGACGTTTCCGTGGGATCAATGCAGAACGTGGCAACTCACGAGATCGGGCATCGCTTTGACAAAATAGTGAGGCAACGGGAAATTGAACTAAGACGCAGAGCAAGTGACGGCGGATCGTTCGAGACATACACCGAGATGCGAACGATTGTGGAAGGCAACTACTCAGAGAAGACTGTTCAAGCCGTCGTGGAAAAAATTGGGCGATCACAAGCCGCAGCCGCTGGCCGGAACATCCGCACAGCTTCTATCTCAAATGTCATCGACGCTGACGATGTGTTCCAAAAGTTGACTATCGCAGACTTGGATAGCGAGTTTGCTTCTGAAGCAATGCTCCAATTTTTTCAAGCGGTTGGCAGAAGTAACGCGCTTGCAGAGTTGCGGAACTTAGCTAGTCAACTCAAAGGTGCTGGTAACTGGGGTAAGTATGCTTCGAGTCCGACAGAACTTTTTGCTAGAGCGTTCAATCAGTATTTCACGATGAGACACGGTTCAGCGGAAGCGATTGAAGATATGTTGCAGCAGATCAGCAAGCCGTTGTGGTCAGAGGTCACAGACCGATCAGCTACAACGCAGGATGTTTGGTATGGATTCCAGTGGCGTAAAGATGAGTTCGAGGAATTGATTGAGCCGCATGTTGAAAACGTGTTGAAACACTTAGGGGTTATGGAATGACAGAATCATCTGATGAGATACTCGCTTCGATTGAGGCTTCAGGTTTGCCGTACGACATTTGTTACGACGATAACGATGAACCGATTTTGGGGACGAGCGAAGAAGCTCAGTTCATGCGGATCGTGGTGAATGATGCGTCACCTCCTTTGCCGGGGACAGATGTTGATGAGTGGCTTGAACGCGATTAGCTGTTTGGTTTAGTGGCCCCATCCTGAAGCGGTCTGGCTGTGGCTTACGGTCAGCGCTTCAAATTCGTCGCGTGCAACTCGTGATGCGGCGGAGTAGCTGTTTATGTTGACGTAGCATTCCATGTCGTTGCCGTACTCGTAGAAGTTTGCAACTTTGTATCCGGTGGGTTCTGAGATGTATGCGCCGGGAACTGGTGCAAGAACGTCTGTGGTTTCCTTTTGTTCTATGCACTGTGAGGCAATCATCTGGAGCTTTACCCGTCCGGTTTTTGAAATGGCAACTGCTTCGTAGTAGTCAATGTTGGTTTGGTCGTAGCCCCATGAGCAGCAGAAGATGTCTCCGACTGTGACTGAGTTTTCGGTGGTGGTGTCTTGGTTGTTCATTTGTGTTTCTCCTATGTGGTTGCTGTCAGTATTGATTATACACAAAGGGGAACCCCTTGCAACGTCTTTCGTTAAAAAAGTTTTCGGCTACGCTAAGAACATGGTCGCAGTCCCTGACTACATCGCCAACAACGCACGACGCGCACTCGACAACATCGAACGCAAAGGCAGCGGCGTAACAGACAAAACACTCAGGGAAACGCGCCTCCTCGCAAGAGGCGAAGCAAGCGAAAACAAAATCATGCGAATGGCCGCATGGTTCGCTAGACACCGATCAGATCTCCGCTCAGATCGTGCGAGAGATTACCTGAACGGCTCTGGGCCGATGACCGCAGGACAGTGGGCTTGGCTTGCTTGGGGCGGTGACATCGCCGCTGGACAAGAAGACCGAGCGATGCGTTGGGCGGAACGAAAACGCGACGAACTAGCAAAACAACTCAGTCAGTCAGTCACCGCAGGACTGAAACGCAAAGTCGAAGAACACAACGAGAAACACGGCGACACCTCATCGAAGCGCGTGAACCTGAGAATGCTGTCTGCTGTTTTTGAAAGAGGCGTTGGCGCATACAACACAAATCCCGGTTCGGTGCGTCCCGGTGTTAGCTCTGCTGATCAGTGGGCGTACGCAAGAGTGAACGCATTTTTGCGCGCTGTTCGTACTGGCAGCTTCTCAGGAGGTAAGTTTGATACAGATCTACTTCCGAAGGGCCATCCCATGTCCACACGTAAATCTTTGAGCGGCTTCTTCCAGAAACAAGAAACCAAACGCGAAGACGACCAAGATTTCCCGGCGGAAGCGTTCGCGTACGTCCCAGATTCTGAGAAGCCTTCAACATGGAAGCTCAGGTTGTGGGACAGTCTCGAAGAAAAAGAAACAGCGGCCCAAGTTGGGCGCGCTCTCGCTGCTCTCGGTCCCGGTGGTTTCCGGGGTAACCGTGTGCAGCTACCAGAAGAAGCAGTTGAGGGAGTTAAACGTAAGGTGTTGGCTGCGTGGCGGCGAACACATCCTGACGCACCAAGAGATGAGGAACCCGAAGTGCTAAAAGCCTACGGATATTACGACGAACAAAAAGACTATGGCAACACCGCTGGCGGCGAGGATGCGATGACGCATCTGTTGATGGCGTACCGGCTGATGTTAGATCATCCAGAGTGTGCGCCTCTGCTCGCTCCTCTTATGGAAGTGATCCATATGAAGGAAGCCATTATGTTGGAAAACATTGATGAGACTCACATTGTTTTGCCAATGGAAATGAGTGAAGACGAAGAACAAATGTTGTATCGGCAATCCACTCGGAAAGTGATTCGTCAAGAAGACGGGCAGTTCTGCGTTTACTCAGAGAGTGGACGTTCTTTTGGTTGTTACTCAACTGAGGACCAAGCTGATGCACGGCTAGCCCAAATTGAATCGTTCGCTGATCGGCGTGTGACTTATTCCACTGACAAAGAGCTTGGCGATTGGCACGATTCGTTGCACGCACAAAAAGTTGTTACTGACGGAATGGTTGCGTGCCATGACATCATTGAAGAAGAATTGGAAGCGCGCGTCAAAGCGCTTGACATGGTGAAGGCGATGACGGGTTCAGTTCCTGTCGCTAAGGCTGAGGAACAACGATTCACGCTTGCACCGGTTTACGTTCCCGGTATCGAAGATGCTCACGGCGAGTTCACTGACAAAGAGACTTTGCAGAAAGCGTTGTGGGATTGGATGCGTGCTGGTGATCGCACGATCTATTTGCAGCATTCAGAGAAGCCTGCTGGTGAGATGGTTGAGATGTTGACGTGGCCGATGCCGATTGAAACTGCGTTGGCGGTTCCGGGTGAAGGCATTACCAAGTATGCGTTTCCTGCTGATACTCCTTTCATGGGTGTGATTTGGGAACCTTGGGCTTGGAATATGGTTAAAGCTGGTGACCTCCGTGGTTATTCGATTGGTGGGAAGGCGCAACGGATGGAAGCTGATCTGCCATCCGCTGCACTCGTTTAGTTGACCTCCTTTACTGGCGCATAGTTTTCTGACCAGCGAGCTACAACACCGGTGCCGTTCTCGCGGTGGTGCTTGTCTTGGAAGGCTTGCATTTCGCAGACATAGTTGGAACCGTTGAACCACATCCGTCGTTTGGGGTCGAAGGTGATCCAGTTCTTTTCGGCGTGGTCGAATGTGTAGATGTCGTCGTCCCACTGTTGGGAGAGCGGCAGGTCGTACTGCTGTTCGATATAGATGCCAGCTTGATTGATGTAGACGATGAGATCTTCTTTGCTGTTGATGACCTCGCCGCCGCCGGTTGGTGTCGTGATGTTCATGACCGACCTTCCTCAGCTTCACACTTTGCGATGGAAGCGTTGAGTGCATCGCGAAACAGCTTCTGCGCTTCGACATTCATAATGATCGGTGACCTGTCCAAGTCGTATGTTTCGCCGCCTGCTCCTGTCCACATCCAAAGCTGACCGCCATCACGTGATGTGGTTTGGTACACTCGAATGCTGCAATCTTCAGTGATGATGCATCCAAAGTCTTTTTTTATACCTCGGACGATTTCTTTGGAATCGCTATATGGTCCTACTGGTTGTCTCATGACAGTTGCTCCTTGTTGTTTTGCTGTCGTGCCCCGGTACGGAATCGAACCGCCGCTCCCGTAGGAGCGCCAGTCCGGGGCTGCGTCTCTGTTCAGTTGACCTCCATTCCAAAGACTGCCAAGATTTCCAGAGCAGTAGCTTTGTAGCCGCCATTAGATGGTGAGTTCTGGAGGACGATGCCGTGTTCTTTTTTCAGCCTGTCTGATACCCAGTAGCAAGCGTCCTTATACCTCTCGCCGCCGAAGTTTGGGTTGGTGGGGCGGCGAGACTTGTGGACGCTGTATGCCATCCAGAAAGCTTTTTCTTCTTCCTGTGACATGAAGTCTCGGCCACGAGCTTTTAGTTCGTCCCGAGTAGTCATCATGTATTCCTCTTTGGCGACCCAGTTGTTGTAACGGCTGAAGGTGCTTTTCAGAGTTTTGATGCTGTTGTTGATTGATGCTTGGTTCTCAAAGTTCATATCAGTTCTCCTATTGTTCGGACGGTCCAGAGGATTGCATCGACAACAGTTCTTTGGACTGCCAAGTTGGTGAAGGGTGCTGCTGCCATGTACACAATTATACATGCAGGGGTACCCCTTGCAACTCAATTCGGTATATTTCTCAAATAATTTTTGTCGCATAGATACATGGGGTAGGGGTATCAATGCGGCTACCATCCTTGTGTCTGCATCGGGAGGCGCAATGGCGAAATCGACCAAGCTGACTGAATTAACCATTAAAGAAACATCAGGCGTGGATCATCCCGCGCATCTGCATGAAGGCTGGTTGGTTATGAAGTCAGAAGACGACCTCGACATTTCTCTCGATCAGGTAATTAATCCCGACTCACAGGAGAACACTGTGGAACTCAATGCCACTCCAGAAGTCGAGGACGTAATTGAAGAAGCAACCGAAGTTGAAGCTGCCCCAGAAATGGCGACAGAAACAACTCCAGTAGCTGCATCAGTTGACGGCCCCGATCAAACAGAGGTGCAGAAGGAACTTACAGACCTGCGGAAAGAACTTGATTTGGCTAAAGAAGCCCACCGTGAACTCATTGAGGAACGGGAACTGGAAAAAGCGGCTACCGCTTCTCACCAGTGGGCAATTCTTCCGGGCTTAAATCCAGTTGATTTCGCTAAGGTCCTTGTACGCCTTCGCGCCGCCGACCAAGAGGTTGCTAAAGAAGTTGAAGCAATCCTGAGCGCATCTAGCGTTGCTCTTTCCGAGGCCGGTGTGTTCACCGAGCTTGGAGCCGAGGGTGATGAAGATGGAGCGATGGACGCTTACGGCAGAATCACTAAAGCAGCACAATCGCTCGTTGATTCGGGTGAAGTTACTTCGCTTGCGAAGGGCATCACTGTTGTAGCTGAACGCAACCCCTCTTTATACAACGACTACATGAACGAAAAGCGAGGCTGAAATGTCAGCATACGATTTCACTAGTGCTAATGACTTCGGCACGCTTACTGCCTACGACGACTTGTCAGCAAAGCAGTACTACTTTGTGAAGCTGCAATCCGCGACTCAGGTCACGGCTTGCGCTGCTATCACCGACAAGCCCATTGGTGTTCTTCAGAACAACCCAACAGCCGGACAAGCTGCAATCGTCCGCCCGTTTGGTATTTCTGAAATGTCCGCTGATGGAACAATCGCAGCAGGCGCGTCTCTCGGCACTTCAGCCGATGGTCAAGCCGACTCGATTGTTGCCGGTACGGATACCACCGTTTACTTGGTTGGTACCGCTATAGGTGCAGCGTCAGCAGGCGAAACCTTCACAGCACTCATCAACTGCGCTGGCGCAGGCCGAGCAGCTTAGGAAGGATTGAATAATGCCTAACCCAACTTCAACAGATGTCCATGTAGACGCGATACTCACCAACATGAGTGTCGCCTACATGCAGGAAGCATACGCTTTCGTGGCATCCCGAGCCTTCCCACAGGTGTCGGTATCGAAGCAAAGCGACAAATACTTTGTTTACGATCAAGCCGATTTCTTCAGGGATCAGGTACAACTTCGTGCAGACGGAACCCAATCAGCAGGAACCGGTTACTCATTGAGCACCGCTTCCTACTCGGCTGAGGTTTACGCCTTGCACAAGGACATCGGTGACCAAACCCGAGCGAACGCAGACGCGCCGCTTGACATGGACATGGATGCGACTCGTTTCCTTACTCAGCAAATGCTGATTCGCCAAGAAGTCGAGTGGGCTGCTTCAGCTTTCACGACTGGCGTATGGGGCAGCGATGTAACACCCGGCACCCTTTGGAGCGCTGCTTCCTCAACCCCGATAGCGGACGTTGAGACAGCAAAGAACACTGTGTTGACCAACACTGGCTACGTGCCAAACACGGTCATCATGAGTTACAAAGTGTTCAGCGCCCTAATGGACAACGCCGACATTGTTGACCGCATCAAATACACGTCACAAGAATCAGTAACCGAGGATCTCCTCGCACGCTTGTTCAATGTGGATCGTGTGTTGATCATGGCTGGCACCTACAACACCGCTGCTAATGGGGCTACTGCTTCATATAGCCAAATCGGTGATAGAGATGCCCTTGTCTGCTACACGCCAGCGAATCCCGGCCTCATGGTCCCCTCCGCGGGATACACGATGGTTTGGAACGGTGTTAGCTCCGGCATGGGAACATCCTCAGCGATCAGCCGTTTCCGTATGGAAGCAGAAAAAGCTGACCGCATCGAAATTGAATCAGCTTGGGATACCAAGATTGTTTCTTCAGCGCTCGGGTACTTCCTGAGTAACTGTGTAGCAGCGTAAACCCACCTTTACGCATCACACACAATGAGGGTCGGGTCGGCACTTCCGACTCGGCCCTCTTTCTATTTGTAAGGATCGCACATGGCCAGAGTTGTACCGCCTTATCCAGCGACTCAGCGACATTTTGTCAATGACGTGGTGGTAACTCGAAAGAACGCGATCTTTATGGGCGGCTGTTTCACCTGCGGCACTGGCGGCTTCACGTTGAATAGCGTGACAGAAGGCGTGCTCAATACGAGCACTCTTGGTGGTACTGGATCAGTAGTGGTGAAAGCGTTTAACGGCGTCGATAACACTGGAACGCTGATCTATCAGCAAGCCATAGCGGAAGATGCGTCTGAGAACGTTAACTATGATGGTGGTGTGGCCTGTCCCGATGGCTTATATGTCGAAGTACTGGAAAGCGGCGCTGGAAATCAAACGGGCACAATTCTTGCCCACTGGAACGATTAAGGAATAATCATGGCTCTTATCCCTCCCCCATACGCCGCTACCGCTTCAGCAGTGGCTGATACGTCGGTGACAGTGCTTACTGGTGACGGCATCTTCTTTGGTGGATGTTTTACCTCCACCGGTGCCAAGGTCATCAAGATTTATGACAACGTGGCTGATTCTGGAACGCTGATTGCTCAGGTCACTCTTGCCGCTAACGAATCAGTCAATCTTCGCTATGCCGGTGGGATCAAAGTTGGTACTGGTATTCGGGTCACATTATCGGGGGCTGGCACTCATGCCGGTTCAGTGTTCTACGGCTGATGACTTGGACTTATGGCGGCGATCCGGCGGCTAGCGCTTTAGCTGCGATCCGGTTTTTGACTGGTGACACCGACACCAACGATCAACTCATCAACGATGAGGAAATAGCGTGGACCAATAATCAGGTCACCGGATCTGACACTGCCACAACGGCTCTCTACGAAGTCGCATATCGGGTGATGATCGCTATAGCGTCGAAGTTCAGCAGGCTCGCAGATCAAAGCGTGGGCGATCTGAAGGTCGATATGTTCCAGAAGGCGACAAACGCTCGGGAACAGGCAGCGCTTTTGAAGCAGCAAGCGTTGAGGGAAGGCAACACGCCAACTCCGTACGCTGGCGGCATCAAAATATCTGACAAAGACATTGACCAAGAGAACCCGGACATTGTTCCAGAGTTCTTCTCGCGTGGTCAGTGGACGAACAAGCGTGGCGGTGCTGAAAACGTGGTGAGTAATTATTCCGGGGCAGACTGATGGCTTTACAATCGCAACAGTTCATGACTGATCTCAAAGTCAACATGACACCGGACACGGTAGAGATTCGTACTACGTCAACTGTGAATAGTTATGGTGAACGCACGTTCAGCGGTGGCGCTACAACTTACGATGCTTACATCATCAGAGTTGAAGAAGCGCGTCGCACTGCTGACGAGAACTTGGTTGATGTCGATTACATTGCTTATATTCCGAACGCGACAATCGCTGTAGACATCACAAGTCAAATAACTTTGCCGTCACCTATTTCTGAGACTCGTCCGATTGTTCGAGTGAACACGAAACGTGATCCGCTTGGTCAAGTCGCTCAGGTTGTTTACGTTGGCTCCAAATCGAAGCGTGGTTGATGTGGGAATCAAACATGACATAACGGGCATCAAAGAACTTGAACAAAAGTTGAATGCGTACGCTATCGACGCGGAGCGTGCCATGTTGGTTGCGTTTACGTCTGCGGTTGTCGATATCGCTGGTGATGCTGACACGATGGTTCCGGTGGACGAAGGAATTCTCAGAGCGAGCCAAGACATTGACTTTCCGAAGTTGTCTGGTCGCACGATGGAAGCAACGATTTCTTATGGTGGTCCTAGTGCGCCGTATGCGTTGGTCCAACATGAGAACAGAGATTTGTATCATCCGCCGAAGCCACCGGGCAAACGGAAGTCGGGTGGCAGGTCAGGTTCTGGACCTACTGAACCGGGTAACACGACGTTTGGTGGTCCAAAGTATTTGGAGTTTCCGTTTGATCGTGAAACCGAGACGTGGCCGAACGGCTTTAAGCAGCGTTTGATTGCTGCTGGCATGAACATTTTGAAGGAGGCTGAACGTGGCGTTTCTTCCTGAGGTCGGTACTTATTTGGTGGCGAATGTGACCGCACAAACTTTGGTGTTGGGCACGAATTTGTTTCTTGGGCGGATGCCTGAGACTCCCGATATTTGTGTAGCTATTATCGAAACGTCTGGTCAGAGCGCTGTGGATGCGATGGGTGGTTCGTCGTTGCCTGCTTACACTCGGCCAAGGGCGCAGGTGTTAGTTCGTGCGGCTTCGTATTCGGATGCGTCGGCGTTAGCTGAGGATATTTATAAGCAGATGCAGAAGATTGATAACGAGTCTTTGTCTGGTGTGTATTACTTGCGTGCCAACGGAATGCAATCACCTTTCTATTTGGAACGTGACCCACAGGAGCGAGCGGTCTTTTCATGCAATTACCAGACCCTGAGAGTTCTGACGTAGCCGACGCGTATGGTGAGGTCAGGCGTACGCCTGAGCATCAACGCGAAACTCGGATCGAAGTTCGTTGCGCTAATTGTGTGAAGAAGTTGGCGTTGATGGTGACTGCTCCGTGGCGGATTCAGTGTCCGCGTTGCAAGATGATCAACGAATCTGCTTAGTTGTTGCTCAGACTGCCACCTCGTTTAGCTTGCCTTCGTACCAGTCAAAGTCCAAGACCTTGACCCAACTGATCATGTTCCAGTCGATCATGTGCTTTTGCTCTGCGCCGTTGCGGATGACTCCGTAGATTCCGATGCCGATATCGCCGTCACGTTTGCTGACTTCATCACCCATGAGCGACTCGCCTGTTTCTGTCACGTCAAGGAGAACGGTTGCCCCACCGTTGATCTTTACTCGCAGGTAGTATCGGTTTCGTTTAGCGAAGTTGGCAACTGCTTGCATGGCTTCCGAAGCCATTAGAATGCGTTCCTTCGTGTTGACATGGCGTTGCTGGTTTTGCCGTTGGCGTACAGTTCAATCAGGTACATGCGCTTGCCGTTAGGGAGCTTGGCGACGACGCAGAATTGTCCTTCAATCCTTTTGTCAGGCAGTACACCTATTACTTCGTAGGTGCGTCCTTTGCGGCATTTGATGGTTTCGGTAGCTGCTGTCATGTACATAATTATACAGCTATGGATACCCCTTGCAACCCAAAACAGGGGATTTCTCAAAATTCTTTTGCAAGGGTTACACAGAGCTAGAACCCTGTTGCGGCTACACTCGCCAACAGTGACCTTTGTGTCCAGTGCCCTAAGTGGCCGGTCCTTTGGCCGTGCCATGCCCACACAGGAGGCGCGATGCCTAAATATAAAGTGACCGGCGGCGATGACGGCGAGTCTGGAATTGAGTTCTCAGGCAAACGCTACGAACCCGGTTCAACTGTCGAGATGCCAGCGAAGAAAGCTGACTGGATGGTTGATATCGGAATCCTTGAAGCAGTCGGCGGTAAAGCTGCCCCTGAAAGAGATGAGGACGAATAATGCCTACGTTCATTCACGGCAAAGGAACCAAAACTTATCTTGACGAATTCGATCTCAGCGATTATTTCAACGCTGCGGATAGCACGTTCTCAGTTGAGACAGCCGACATCACGGCGTTCGGGGCGTCATCAAGATCTTTCCTTCCCGGATTGCAGACTGCGACGATGGGCCTCACTGGTTTATGGTCCGCCGATACTGACGGGTCAGACGAAGAACTCAACGCTTTACTTGCTAACGCCACCAGTCCACTTTCCACTGTGGCGATTCAGGCTGGAACGATTGGCAACAAAGCAATCCTGATGCAGTCAGACGAACTGACGTACAATATTTCGTCACCTGTATCTGATGTTGTTTCTGTTAGCGCCGATTTTCAAGCTACTACTGATGGCACAACGAACTTGACGTATTCCGGTCAAAGCGGTGTGCAGCTAACGACTGGCGCTTCAATAGCGTTCGGTGCGCTTGGCAATCTTTCGTCAGTTGATAACGCAGCGTCGAGTGCTAATGGTGGGTTCGGTATTTTGCACGTTCCCACTAACTCTGTTGGTGGCGGCGTCACAACAATCAAGGTTCAGCATTCGGCGGATAACACCACGTTTGCTGACCTCATCACGTTCTCTACGGTTGCGGCTTCGACCAAAACCTCTGAGTTAAAGGCGGTGTCTGGCACCGTCAACC
>WLWE01001498.1_pt1 | contig 16968 bp, 17 predicted proteins | sample 6718301 | NCBI WGS metagenome assembly WLWE01 (sample SAMN12718691, study PRJNA515312) | sponge metagenome | isolation source: marine sponge | host: Mycale hentscheli | place: New Zealand: South Island, Marlborough, Capsize Point | collected 2003-05-01 | reverse complement strand
ACATAGTTAAGTTGCGCCGTACTTACGTCGCCGCCGCCAACAGCAGATCCGTTAAAATAAAGTTCACCAGAATTATTATAAAGTTTATTGGTGGTAGAAGCGGGAACAAGACTTGCTATCTGTATACCGTTTCCGGTAGCTACGATTTCATGAGCAGAGACAACACCATTTTTGCTCACAGAAGCTAAAGTAATGTCGGAATTATTTTTCCAGCTTGTTAAATTTGAAACCTGAGAGGCAGCCCCTTTTACAACAATGCCTTCGTCGTTTGCAGAATTTACACCTACAAAAAGAGTATCAGAAAGCGTCACGTCTGCAACGCCGACAGCCACTCTTTTAGTATCCATGTCACCTTTTATTAAGGTTCCATTAGAAGAAGGCGAACTATTTGCAATAAAAAGTAGATTATCTACAGAATTAGAAGATCCGGCAGATTCACCAATATAAATACACTCGTTAGAATCAGCGCTTTTACCAGCGTTCCTGCCTATGCCGATAGTTTTTGAAGAAGACGACGAAGACTGTCCTGCGCTTTGACCTATCCATATAGAGCTTTCTCCGGCTCCTTGGTATCCGGCTCTGTAACCTATAGATATAGAGTAGTCTTCACCAAGCAGTGTTCCGGCTTGATAACCAAATGAAGAAGAATAACTACCCACTCCAGAGGCCGCTTGGTAACCCATAGCGGTAAAGCCTATCTCGTAGGAGTCTGAGGCAGCCTCAAATCCAACAGCCGTCGAATTATGCCTCATTTTGTTGCCAGCGTTATGACCAACGGCAACCGTATTGTAAACTACGGTAGAAGAAGCTGGGTTAACTGGACCAGACTTACTTCCTATGTGAACATTTTTAAAACCAGTTTTATTTATAGTAGAACATTCTGCACCAATAATAACGCTGTCGCTTCCGCTAGTTATGCCGCTACCAGCCCCATAACCTATAAGTATATTATTGCTATTTGTCGGACCAGTTTGATCACCTATAGACAAAGACTTATTGGTAATATTTAAATCAAAAACGCTATCTTGAACAGGAGTACCACTAAGGTTAACGTCAGCAAGCTCAATAAGTTTGCCCTCTTTTACATTTGTACCGTTAGCGAAGAGTAGTCCAGAGGCGCCTAAAACAAATTGACCGGTCTCACTACTGAATATGGCTCTTGATGCGGGATAGGTTATAAACACAACCCCACTTCCGCCAAGCTCTATCTTATCGCCAGAATTAGAACTGGATAAAACAGTAGTTCTTTCTAAGTTGTTTGATCCGTAAGTACCTATACCAACTTCAAACTTATCGTTTTCTTCTAAAGAGTAGTAGGTGGTATCTCCGCTAGCTAAAATAGCGCTAAATCTTTGAAAACCTGCTGGAGCGCCAGTTAAAGATAGTCCACCAACGCCCGTGCTGGATGTATTTTCCCTAACTCTATCGCCTATTTTTAATGCCATTTAGACATACCTCCACTATAAATGTTGATGTTTTTAGTTAGGGTCTGTAATACTCGGAGGAACGGGTGGAGATATATTTTCTCTTTGTATTCTAAGCTCGTAAGCTATAGTGTTTTCCATTAAAAAATCTCTAGTTTTTCTATTTGCAAACTGGGATTGAGTTTCTGGGTTTGTTATATATTCAGGATTTGTAACCGAGTCTACTAAGATAGAAACATCGAAACTGGGATTTGGAATCTCTGTCTCATATCCATAATTTTGACACATGGCAGTTATGACTCTTCCTACGTCCTCATCTGAAATATTGATTGAAAAAACGGCCACTCTTATCTCCTTGAATCAAAATTGATTATTTTATTTATGTTTAAACCGTGATCCTGCCGCTTGTTTATGCTCAAAGAGCGATCTATTTGCTTGTTTATACTTAAAGGAAATTTTAAAACATCTTTGTTGAAATGTAAAACTACGACACCGCCGCCATATGGATCTGTTCTTACAAAACCATCGTCTGAAATCGGAACCTCTGAAAAAGAACTAAACCCAAACATAGCAACCTCCTTTATTGTATACACAAAACACAGCACATAATAAAAAAAAGCCGCCCAAAAATGAGCGACTTTCTTTTTGTTCAACTTTTCTTTGTCGGCACTAGAAAGAGCCAGCTAAAACTCTACGGTTATCAAGAACACCGAAACCGAGTTCAGCCCAACCGTAATAACCCTGACGCTGGAATCTATGAAGAGCTTCATCTTCAAAGATTTCAACAGTTTTCTTGACAGGCATTACAAAACTGTCGCTTGCACCTTGGTCAAGACCAATAACAAGCTCCACATCAGCAGCAGCAAGAGATCCACCAAGATCGCTAGTGAAGTAGGTCTGGTACTCTTGACCATCACCAAACTCAAAGACATCGTGAAGATTGACGCCAAAGATTCTAGTTAGAGCCGGACCTTCATCGTTAGCAACGTAGATTTCTCTGCGGCTAACCTCATCAAGCTGATCAACTCCCCAGTTACGGATATCTTCGATAGCCTCTGGAGAGAGATAGAGGTCTGTCAAGCGACCTGGGGCAGTAACGCTGTTACCACCACCGTTGCGGCGCATAACAGTTTTCATCAAGCTAACAAGACGCTTGGTGAATTGACCAGCAGCAGCATCTGCATCAAAAACCAAGATGTTACGATCTACGGCAGAAGCCAAAAGCGTGTGCCAACCGTCATCGTTAATCTTCTTGACAAACGAAGCTTCAAGTACCTGCATCGCACGACCAACAACATTCCAGTTTGCCTCTCTTGCGTACTTGAGCAAGAAGTCAATTGAACTAGAAATGCCATAAGTGTTGATCATGACGTAATCACTTTCTACGTGACGCTCAGGAATTCTTCCGTTACCGGGATTCGTGTAAGCGATATGCTCACCCTCAGTTCCGGGCGCCAAGAGATCCAATGGAAACTCTGGACTTGCTCCCGGCTCAAGAGGCATAGTTTCGTAGATCGAGGTAACAACGTCGCCAAAAAGAACGCCCTCTCTAAGAGGTGTTTCAAGAGCTTTAGCAATCTCTCGCTGTGCCTCAATAGCAACAGCTTTATCTGAGTCACCTGATCGTCTTAAAAGACTGATGAACTCTTCTGTAGGTCTTTGTTTGATAGACATATTATATTCTCCTATGGTTAGTTATTACTTGTTAGTGTTTGGAAGGTCGATGTAAACTTTAGCGTATCCATCCTCATCAACTCCACTCAAGAAGCGACCAACAATCCTGCCATGACCATTAGCGTCAGAATCATCAGCAATCGTATCTGATACAGCGATGTTTCCACTATGAGACATGAAAGCTGGGTCTCCTGCGCTTGGAGCAGCGCCTTCCAAGTTATTAGTTACAACGTAACCTTTTTGGAGAAGTGCAACTTTTCCACCTTTTTGAACTTCGTCTTTATATTGGTTCAAGTGCTGACGAGTAAGGTCAATATTGACCATATCACCAAGCAAAAGACCAACCGCAACTTTACCAGATGGTTGAGCAGCGTATGTAACCAAAGCAGCGCCTTGATCCATAGCAGCGCCAGAGCCACCAGTACTAAGAGACACAACACCGCCGCGAGTAGCAGCTTCATTCATGAAAAATGAAATGTCAGTCTGTAGAGTGCTTCTATCTGTTTTAAGAGCCATTATGAAATCTCCTTTTAAAAAATTACTTATTTTGTTTAGGCACAGTTTGTAAACATGAACCAAGCCACTCGCTCGCTACGCTGCGAAGAGATTCCGCTGGATCTTCTTGTTCGTCTAATTCCGCAATAGAAGACTCTTGTGACTCTTCTACGTTATCAAGAGTTTCTTCGCTAGCTTCTGCGGAATCAAGTTCCTCTTCTGCCTTTGCTTCTTTCTCTTTTTTCTCGTTTTTCTTCTTTTCAATTGCTTCCTTTAACTCTGGAGGCATAGCGGCTTCTGCCTGCTTTTTGAGCATAGCAACAACTGCCTCAAAAGCTTCTTCGCTAACCTCGTCGAAAGAATCTAAAGCCGACGCGACTGCCTCTGAATCAAGTCCCGCCCCTTCAAGCTGGGCCTTTCTTTTCATCATATCAGCCTCCTTCTTCATGTCTTTCATCGCCTCTTCTTTTTCTTTAACGTCTTTTTCTTTAGCTACAATTGTTTCTTGAGCTTCTGTTAAAGATTGAGTAAGAGTCTCGCACTCGCTAGACTTTTCAGTAAGTTCAGCTTGTGTTTCAGAAATAGTGTTTTCAAGAGCTTGAATCTTTGATTCAAATTCCGCTTGCTGCTCTGCAACTACTTTTTCTTTTAATGCTTCATTAGCGGTTTTCGCTTCCGCTAGTTCAGCGCGCAAATCTTCAATTTGCTTATCGTTTTCTGACATATCGTTCTCCTTAGTTGAAGATATAGTTAAAATTTGTGCCTCAGATTCATCGAAAAATCTATTTCCTTCCAATATTACACTACGGGGATTGGCAGGTTTTGAAACCAGACCTTTACCAGAGAATGCTAAATTTCTTAGAAGTCTGCCAACTCTGTAGTCTTCGTATTTTCCACTTCCGCCATAAGATCTTAGGTGCTTAGTGAGAAAAGCAGAAGCTTCGCTTCTAGGAACAACTTTCGTTCCACCCCTCTCATCTAGTAAAGCGTAATCAAAATTCGGAAACAGGCATTCCATAGAAACAAACCATTTACCTTCTTCGATTTCTGCTAATATTTTGTGTATTCTTTGTTTTTGCTCTATATCGCTCCATTCTTTATATATGACAGCAGTGGTCAATATATTGAATTCAGAGGGAGGATCTTCTTGTTCGGCTATCGCGACACCTTCAAAGTCAACGACACTATTTCCAGTTATATGGCCTATTATGTCTTTTTCATCGTGCATGAAATTAAAAGGCTTGTCTTCTGGAGTAGCTTTCGCTGCCCATGTCTCTTGGGGGTCAAACACATCGTCATTTTTATTCCAGCCAGTACTAACCAAGACAGACTCTAAATAAAACAAGTCCATTTGATCCTTATTTTCAGAACCGTCAGAAGCCACTATTTTCATAGATTCTTGCTGTTCTTTAGATGGATCGAAACACCTCGCTACGCCACAGCAACCCACGCTATTGGTGGACAACAGTAGTTCAGATAGACCGTCTCGTTTTTCTGCTTCATAAATTTCCATAAAAATACCTCCGAAAACTTATACACAAAATTTTTAAATAACAGATTTTATTACTAAAAATTAGACATCTCACCAAATGTAGCAGAATATATAAATCTCATTTCAGAGGTGTTTGGGTCTCTTTGATTGTTTGTAACGAAGTCTTGTTTCTTGCTTTCTGCTAAACTATAGAAAGCTGTAGAAGGTTTAGTCTTACTATCTATTAACTCTTTTATGATACCTTCATCAATATCCATAAACGGCTGCATACCAGTCAAAATACATAATTTTAAATGCTCTAACTGGTCAACCTCTGCCTTGTTTAAGCTTCTAACGTTCTTTTTGCCAAAGTGACCCAAAGCTATGGGGGACACTATTTCTGATATTTTTGCCTGAGCTTCTACGGCCCACATGGTTTTAGAGGTAGCGTCAGAACTTCTTGGTAAAACCCTTTTCTCTTTTCTTTTTTGGGTATCCTTAGAGAAAGGAGGTCTACCATTATCCAACTTAGGCTCGTTTTTACTATCCTTGGGAACAGCGGGAGAAACCTCTTCTGTCTGCGCTGGCTCTGCATAAGGAAGGCCAATATCATCAAGGTATTCAGGATCAAGAATATCTTTTGTCAATGCTATTTTAGCTATATCATTTTTATGTTGAGGATTATGATAAGGGCTAGCCTTTTTGGGGGCGGCAGAATCATTAGTTCTTTCTCTCTCTTCTCTTCTCACACGAACCCTTTCTATATTTGGAATCTCTCTAAATCTTTCCAATAAAGTTTCTTGAGAGATTATATCCCTATCCGCAAGGTCCATGAGAAGTTTTTTCTGAGCGGCTTCATCGGAAAGAACAATAGAGTCAAAGTGTATCTCAGCAGGAAGCCTAAAACCCATAGCCTTTTGAACAAGCTTGATTTCATGCCTCCAAAACCTAGAAAGAACTTCGCGTCCATACTCTAATCTCTCTATCAAAGTCTTTAAAGATACATAGTTATTAGTATAACCACCACTACTACTAGCACCTGTCAAAGTAGGAGGAATACCTAGACCAGCGTAAATACTTGTCAAAACAGGCTGATATTTTTCAGCCCCCAAGAATCTATACACTTGAGACTGACTTTCCGTAAATTTAAGCTCTGGCCCCCATACCAAGTCCATAGTACCACCACCAACATTACTAGCAAGAATATCTCTTAGCTTATTTATAGCGGCTTTTGTGGGAATAATTTTGTGATCTAAGTCACCAACTGTCCACAGCCTAACATTTGATATAGCGCCATCTAGAGCGGCAATATCTGCAAGCTTCATCTTTTCTAGCATGATAATGTCGTCAAGAATAGCATAGATCATTGGGTTTGCCCAAAGTAGCCAATCATCCTTTTTGTAATAATGCATTTGAACATTATCTGGATCAAGAGGAATTTTTCTTTCTCCGCTTTGTAATCTTTTCTGTATATCTAGAGGCAGAGTTTTGAATATTGTATTTGGGGTATTGTCAGTCTTAACTAATGCTTCATAGCTATTTTTTGAAAGATTGAGAACGAATTCAGGCTTGCCAACCATAGCAGATCCTGTATTCTTGATATCTACCGCCAGAGGATTTAAGAAATCATAAGACCAAGGTATTTCCCTCTTTGTAACTTTTAAAGGCTCTATCTTCATGTCGGCGGCTAGAGAATTTCTAAGATTCTTTTCTTGTTGTCTATTAATTTTTGCTGTATGCCTTCTACTTACAACATTACCACACCTATATAAGTAATTTAAAAATCTTTCAGATCTATCTACACCACCAATCTCCTGCCACCACTTTCTATAGAACTTTTCAATGGTTTTATTCGGGTGAACTAAAACAAGACCTTGGGACGCAAAGTCACTCATGAGGTCGATAACATTTCTAATAATACCAACCTTATCATAAGCCTGCATACACTGTTTAATGATTCTCTTTTGGCGATTAGAGACAGACTCCCCCGGTCTAAAAGCGTCATAATCAGAACGAAGAAAGGAAGTTCTGACAGAACGGCTTGGCTCTATGTCTACAAAGCTTGTTTTTCTACTATATGCGGAAGACTTTTGAATACCATCATAAGCCTCAACGTTATCGTTGGTCTGAGCATATGCGTTCTGCATATCGCTAGCGTTGTCCCAAGTAAGATAAAGCGGCGAGTCTTCGGCGTTGCCAATTTTTGACATTAGTATTAATCTCCGTGTAATGGTATTGTTAATATGATTGACAATAATCTATACACAAATTAATAGATATCCTGAACTTTATCCGAAAACCAAGCGGGACCATAGTACATTTTTTCAGAATTGTACTTGGCGTTATTGTCTTCTTGAGCAAAACCACCTATTGCTCCGTACTCAACTATGTCCTTTTCTATTGAAAGTATCCTAGCAGACATATTAGCCATAATTAAAGAAGAGTATCTGTCCTTTCGCAGTCTATTTTTCTTTCCTGCTGCAACCTTTACTTCTGGAGTATCCCACCTCTCTCTGCCTGTAGCGGTTTGGGTCATAATAATCATTGAAAGCTCGTCCTTTAGCTCTTCTATTTCCATAACACAATCTTCTAGGGTGTCGTATTTCCTGTCTGCGATTTTGTCGTCCTCTATAGAAAGACCAATACTAACAGAGTCAAAGTAAGGAAACAATACAAGCCTGTCTTCAAAATCCTTTCTTAGCCCATGATTAGCCTCTGCCAACCAGTCAGCCTTTGCAAACTGACAAAGCTTTAATATATGGAGTCCTGCTTTGTGGTCTGTATCTTTTTCTTTTTCTTCTATGGTAGGATATATGGCGACCTCACCCTCTCTGATTTTATCTCTATCCTGTAAAGCTTCCATGACCGCTATACCGCCACCCTGTGCGTCTAGAGCTATCTCAACACAGGGAAATACCTTCATGAGATCTCGGATCTTTTTAGCGCAGTAGGAATAGAAATCGTCTTCGTCTACAATTTTTGATTTTAATTTATCCTTGTGCTGTTTTCTATTCGTCGTCCAGCAATGAACGATTCTTCTGTGGTCTTCATTGATCTCTATAACAACAATACTAAAGTTATCAACCTCAGAAGCTGGGTCAACACCGAAGACATACTTCTTCTTAGGGCTGCCCTTTAACATAGAATCGAAATAAACCTCGCCAGAAGCGAAGCTAATAGGCTTTGTTGGAGACGTGCAACAGGACTCTATCAAGCTCCTTTTAAAGAAGCCCTGACTATCTGTAGTAAAGCAGGCTCCATACTCCATGTTATATATGCCTGAGTGAATCGTTGCCTTGGCTCTACCTACCTGACCAGCATCCATAAATCCGTCTGGAAGCTTATTTACCGGTATCCTGATTACAGAATACTCGCTCCAATCAAAATCCGCAGGAACTTCACCATTGAAAACTTCTTCCAGTTTTGAAATATTTCCGCCACTATTTACAATAGCTCTATATCTTTTCCAGTAATCGGCAAAGTGATTAAAGTCATAATAGGCAGTACCGGAAAGTATGATCTGGTTAGATTTATCTTGAGGAGTATTTACATCTTCTTGCAACGAAATGCCTAGCTGTTTAGCCTTTTTCTTTTTGGCTTTTTCTTTCACCTTTTCTATAGGAGACGCGGCCACAGCAGCAAAACCAGCTACAACATTTTCAAATATATCTCTAGGTATAGACGCAAACTCATCAGCAATGATATCGTTGGCGCGCTGACCCCTGATCTTACTTCCGTCGCCTAGCGGAAGGCAGGTTATGGTGCTTTGGTTGATATGCATAACACATCTATCAACGTCTCTTCTAGGACCGCTATTGGAGCCGCATAAGTCCCTTAATACTGGCGCGTTCTTCCAGATGGTGTCCATATATTCAAACAAAACCTTTGACTGACGGAAAGCGGCGCCAACAATAATAATTTTTCTTCGTGGCATGAATAGCGCACGAAGCAAAGGATATACAGAAAGTATGAAAGATTTACCCATACCTCTAGTTCCTATAAGCATCGGAAACTTTCTGTTCCACATCTCATATAGCAGGAGAGACTGCATTGGGGCTAGATCAATATTTAGTATGTATTTAGAAGCGAAAGAAAAATATTCTGGACGCATCATTAACCAAGCTATTCTTTCTAGAAGCTGATCTTTATCTGCCCCTTCCATGATAAAATCCATAGGGTTGAAAATTTTTGACTCATCAACGTCTATACCTAACCAAGCGTCGTCTAGCTGTTGCTGGTATTGTTGAGATTTATCCATTTTCTGAAACCCCGTCTGCGAAACCATAATAAACAGCGTCTTGAGAAGATAAGTACCAATCTCCGTTTTTCATTTTTCTTTTAATATAAGACTTTGTTTGAGACAAATTATAACCTCTTTCTTGAAAGAATTTTCCATTTTGACACTTTACGGCAAATGTATTTAACATAAGTTCTAGGTTATATTTGTCAAGCTCTGCCCAATTTTGAGAGCTTTGGTAATCTCCGCTACAGTCTGTAGACCCGAAGTGTGCCATAAAATGAGAGCTTGGCGACATCAGTCTATTGTCAGCCGACTGTAGTATTACACCACTCATAGACTCAGCCTGCCCATATGTAACAATAGTGACGTAAGACTTACAAGAAGCGATAGCATCGTATATAGAAGTTCCTGCGGTCCAAGACCCGCCAATGCTTTGCATGTTTATTCTTATTTCTTCATTACTTAACGAATCTAGATGTCTTATGTTCTTTACAAAGTTTATAGCCATTCGATAGTCTACGCCGGGATCATCTTCACCCCCGTCTTTAACAGAATGTAAATAAATCTCCCTATTTTTAACGTCAATTCCGTAATTATGGATTTCTCCAATGGTATCTCTTATATTTGACATTACTGCTCCTTGTGGAACGACTCGTTCAATCTTTTGAAGATGCTGTTACATATCATGAATGCATTGTGCTTGTTGTCGCAAAACATTACATTTACATCATAATGTAATGATATCTCCATAAGCGCTTTTAATAAGTATCTTCCTGTTATCTTTGTTTGTTTCACGACTTGAAACCTTTTAAAGTTAGGAAGAGCTATTTCCCCATCTTTATATCTTCTGTATATCTCTCTGTCTTCTTCTGTCTTTAGCAAGCTATTTGGATAGTCGATTAAATCAGAAGCAGAAAACTCCAGCAGAATGTAGCGAAAGTGAAAATCTCTCATTCTTTCTATCTCTTTATAGAAAGTACTCTTTTTCTTTCCTAGGTTCATAGCAATCTCAGACACAGAGGCTTTTCTCTCTATACATACAACATCTTCAAACCCTTCTAGGGTATAGTCGCCCGTATGCAGTGTTCCAACCTCCATGCCAGAACATTTATCATATGGAGAAAAGAACCATCCGTCTTGCTCTCTTGTGTCTTTGATTACTTTATACTTTGGTATCATTATCTGTATCTTAAAACCTTGGAGTTTCCGTCCCATTTAGCTCTTGTGTGAAGCTTCAATTTGCTCAATGCAACATATACCTCGTTCCATGTACTAATTTCGACCGGTTCAAAAACGGCGGATTGATTAGGTAGTCTAGAAATTTCTGCGATAATAGATTCAGCATTTAAGTCGGCGTGTGCGGGAGGTTGGTTTTTAACGGGTTCCGGCTTAGGAACCTGTATAAATACTTCGTCTGCAAAGTTCTTGACTTTTGGAGAAGCAGATGGCTCTGGGCTAAATTTAGGTTTTTCTTCTTTTTTAAACATTAGCTTTTCTTTCTGTTAATAAGTTGTGAAAAATATGAAACGTAGTGAGACTCTTTTCCCGTTACCGACTTGTGACAACTACTACACAGAGTTATGCCGTTGTCGATGTCGTACCTGAGAGAAGCAGCCGAAGACCATTTCATTATATGGTGAACGTTTAGTCTAGCACGTTTCCCCTTCTTTTTACACATTTGACACGTATATTTGTCTCTTTTAAGGACTTTTAGCCTAAACTCTTTGTAAATCGGGTCGTTGTAGTCTCGCCTCTTCGACATCGCTATCTACCATTCTTTCTACAAGTTGTTCAAATGAAATTTGGGGTTCCCAGCCTAATACACGCTTTGCTTTTGCCGGTATTCCCAATAAATAGTCTACTTCTGCTGGACGGTAAAATTCTGGATCAATAACCACAAAATCTTGCCAGTCTTCGATTCCTATGTGTTTAAATGCTATATCTAGAAACTCTCTGACTGAATAAGTCTCACCCGTAGCGACCACGTAATCGTTTGGCGTTTCGTGCTGTACCATTTCCCACATACCTCGCACATAGTCCTCTGCGTGACCCCAGTCTCGTTTTGCGTCCAGATTGCCTAGACGAAGTTTGGGAAAACCTTCTTTGTCCATAAGGGAGTTATAAATCCTGTTTTCATCGTCTATATCCTCAATATTGTCGAGAAATTCCATCCTAGCATCACTAAGCTCATCTGATAGAATTTGTCCCAATTCGTTTGTTGGATTTCTCCATTTAACAAAATCACCAATCCACTTGGTAATCTTTCTTGTTACGAACTTCTCGCCCCGCCTTTCGCTCTCATGGTTGAACAAAATCCCACTACAAGCAAAAATCCCATAACTGTCTCGATAATTACGCACAAGGTGGTGAGCGGCTAGTTTTGCGATAGCATATGGACTCTGGGGAGCAAATGGCGTTTTCTCGTCTTGGTACTTGATCATCTCTGCAAAACCTTCTTGCAGATTATAATTCTTACCAAACATTTCGCTAGAACTGGCTTGATAAAACTTAATGTCGTCTTTTCTTCCCGAATATCTTATTGCCTCCAAAATATTCAGTACTCCACCAGCAGTAACGTCCCAAGTCAGGCTTGGCTGCTTGAAGCTAGTTCCAACGTGAGATTGTGCAGCAAGATTGTAAATCTCGTCAGGAGCTTCTTCTTTGATTACATTGCTGACACTGAAAGCGTCCGTAATATCGCCTTCGACGATCTTAATTTTGGGCAGAATGTGATTAATTCGATTTAGCGTGGGTACACTAACTCGTCTAGTTATTCCAACTACTTCATAACCTTTCTCTAGTAAGAGTTCTGCGAGATAGCTTCCGTCTTGTCCTGTTATTCCAAATATGATAGCCTTCATTTGTCATTGTCCTTTATAATTACTTCTTTAGAGTTTAAAATACAGTGCTTAGATTTTTTCCTTAAAGTTCTGTCGCTGAGTAAATAGTTACTCAAGTGTTCGTTTTTTTGAAGATGGGCTATATACATATTCTGTTCTACATAGCTATTTACTATATTGTATTTACACTGATCAATTGCGGCGTAAGTTCCTATTTTAACCTTTTCCTCAGACCAGTCATCACAAACAAATATAAAATCTTGCTCAAAAACAGGATAATAATAATACAAAGCAAGAAAATGGTCAGCTAGGCTATGTCCTCCATCATAAAAATACATATTGATTTTTTGTTTTATATTTTTTAAAGGCATTGAAAAACAATTACCGTCGTAAAAATCAAATTCAATTTCTTGGTCTTGTGGCTGCATCAAATTGAGCATAATATCTAGGTTTAAATCTGTAGCGATTTTAAACCTTCCATCCTCGTCTGAGAAATTGTCGCAAGCGAAAGCATAATCTAAATTATTTTTGTAGAGCGCTGAATACAGACAGGCGCCTTTATAAGTTCCTATTTGTAGATATTTGCAGTCATCCATTTCTGCAAGAAGATTTAATAAATTCCTAGCTTTAAATTTTATCATACCTTGCATTTTTGATGATTTTTTATCTAGTTTAGTATATCCCCTTCTGTATAAATCAATACACGACTGTATGTGTTCTGATATAGGATTGTTTGGCTTTACACATTTTTTAGTCGGTTTTATTTCAAGGCGTATCATTTTCTTCCTTTAGCGTTTCTGGTGTTAGAAACGGCTGGTCCACGATACCGTCCTCAAATTGTACATAATCAGAAAGTCGTTCTTTCTCTCGCTCCGTAGCGAGTCTCATTTTTTCCATCTCTACCCCTATATCATTTCGATACTGAGGGTCTGTAGCTAATTTCTTGACAAGAGATGCAAATGTGAGCTTAGAGTCCTCGATAGCTTTGACTCGCTGCTCTCTTGTGCCTTTGAGATCCTTGAGCATCGTCGCCTTGCGCGCTTGGAGATCCTTGTAGTCTTTACTGAGGGTTTCCTGTGAAGCCCGTAGGATCGCAATCTGGCGCTCTATATTCATAATTAGATCAACATCGCGCTGATCTCTGTCTCGCGCCTTTTCGTTCTGTACGATTCTTTCGTTTGCAATAATACTCTGCTGGTTTTCGTGTTGTGACTTTAGAATCCTATTCATCAATAGCTCAAGCTTGATTGTATCAATTATTTGCATTTCTTCTGTATGAAACACATCGTCCTTGAATTGGCTCCACATTTTCTTGAAGTGGAACTGGAACATCTCCAACTCTTCTGGCGTAAATTGATTTGATAGCTCTTTGAAGTAAGGCTTCTCTTTTAATTCGTTAGCGACAGCCGCCTCTTTCTTCTGCTTTGCAGAAAAGCCAACTTTCTTTTTGATCCAAGTACTAATAGAACCGGGGTCGCGATTTAATTCTTTTGCTATAGCCTCTGGAGAAAGAACCTCGCAATTTTGCTCGATATAAGACATTTCTTCAAACGAAAATCTACCCCTTTTGAATTCACTCATCGTATTCGCCCTCTTCTATTATATCTTGTATAAAAGACACAACTTTAGCCTTTCTACTTTTAGGTAGTGAGGCATTATTTTTGAGTTTGAGATAATCACCTCTCATACTAGAAGGAAGTCTGTCGTCTATTCTTTGAAGTATCTCTGAGATCTCAGCATCTTCACTTATTGTGTCGCCCGTTGCTATATGATACAGTTCTTGTATATCAAGAGGCTCTAGAATGTCCTTTTTAGACTTTTGTATTTTTTCAGCCGCCCCATGTTCTAGACGATAGTAATTATCACGCTTGAAAGTCTTTAGTCTGTTGTTGATATGCACATACATGAAATTATCAAGAGGCCGAACCTGATCATATTTATCAAGGCCCGCAATACCAATTAAAAACGCCTCTTGCTCTATATCTTCTACTTCATAAGAAGCAAACGTATACTTATGTGCAAGTTTTTTAGATATTTTTAATATAGTCTCAATAACCTCAGTTTCGTTCATCCCCTTGGGTATCTTCATCATTTTCATCCTGTTGTAATTCCTCTGGTCCCAGCGCTGCCGCCGCCCCTTGTGGGGGATCTGGTATATTCGCAGCAAGCTCCTTTTCTATTTCTTCCTGTAACTTAGCGGTTGCTTTTGTTTTCAATTTAGAATCTATCATTGTTTTCTCCGGTAAAATTAAGTCTGCACATAATGATATACACTATTTAGACCAATTACACGATAATTTTAGCAGAAATAAGGCCAGTTCACTATAATAGAGTGACAGGTAACTGTCGGGATATTAGGATTTGAAGGTTTTGTATAACGCTGTCACGTAAAAAACTGTCCTGTTCGTGGCGCTTGGACGATTTTTAAAGATCAGATACAAATACTTGATAGGATGGTTAGAAGTTGGAAGTAGGTATTACCCGTGCCTATTACATTTGGCAGATGAATGGTTTTCAGTAATGAGAAGATCTTTAACATAATGATTGTTGAAGGTTGTGAGTTTACGGCTCTCACCCAAACCCCAAAGCAAGCATCTGATTGGTGGCTTACTAATTAATATCTCAGTCATACCGAGCATCGCGAGACTTGCTTGGTAGGATAAAAGCTGGGGGTACGTAAATAGGAGAAATTATGAAATCACCCTGTACTGGTCATTGTGAATTAAATCGACAACAAATATGTAGTGGTTGTGGCAGAACAAAAAGTGAAATATCTAATTGGAGGAACATGAGTGAAAAAGAGAAAGAAGAAGCCGCCTTTCGTGCCAAGGATCGTTTCCGGGCCGCCTCACTGCAAGTGCGGAACACACGTAGCAAAAATGATAAGTGAAACTAAATTCAAATGTGTTTTATGTGGAGCAACTTATGGTAAATCAGGAAAAAAGATGCATTAAGTGCGGCGAAGTAAAAAGTATTGAAGATTATCCAATTATGGTCAAACATGCCACAGTGCCTCCCAAGCGCCGGGCACATTGTAAAGAGTGTGATAAGAAATTAGCAAAACAAAGAAGAGATCTGAAAAAAACATATGGGGAAGTTCCAGAAGGTTATTGTTGCCCTGTTTGTCTTAGGGGCGAGGCGGAACTGCGCGAGAAGACGGAACAAAAGTCTTTGTGGGCTTTGGATCATGATCACGACACAGGGGCCGCTAGAGGCTGGCTGTGTCATCCTTGTAACCGTGCTATAGGTACACTCGGAGACGATATTAGCAATTTGGCGCGAGCGATTCTACACTTGAAAAGATCAGAGACTAGATAGGGTCAGTCTAAGGACATTAGATACGACATTACATATTATTTTTGGTCAATTTCGTTTGAACCACCCAGCGATTTTGCGGTTTCGGTGGGGGGTCTGTCGGTGAACAAAAAACTTCGATAAAATTCTAGAATAACACTCATGAGCCGTTGACAGGATAGCCGATATCTGTATAATAGAGGACATACAAGAGACAACAACGAACAACGGAAAAAACGATGACTATCAAATTTGACCACAGCACTTTCGGAACAATCACCGCGACTATCGTAAGCGTATCGGAATGCGGACTAATGTTAGTTTCTCACAAGCATGGGGAATCACTTGTGAAACGTGGTTTCCACGTATCGGTAGAATAACCGAAAAAAAACTAGAATTCGGCTCATGAGGGATTGACCCCATAGCCGATATCTGCATAATAGAAGCACACAACAAACAACAACTTACTAAGGTAAAACATTATGACTAACTTTCAAAACTTCATCAGCAGCGTCGATTCAACCGCAAACATCATCGTAAGCGGATCGGCTTGCAAGATCGGCTGGGTTAACACAACCACAGCCAACAACGTTTCCATCGACGGTGATCGTGTTATGCTGTACGACCACAAGATTAAACGATATATTCACACCCAAATAAAAGATATAAAATCTTTTAAATTAGCTTAATTAGCTAGTGACCTAACGTGTCATACCCTAACTAATCCCCTAGAGCGGACGTAAACCCTTACCACACAAGGACTTAGGGCGATGGGGGCAGCCCGCCGCGACGTAAACCCTTGGTATCAAACGACTTAGGACGACTCTAAAAACTTTCTAAAAACTTTCGGAATTAGGGTGCAGAGGGGTTGACAAACAGAGCGATTTATGCTATAATGGCATTATGTTAATAACAATCACCTTCGCCATCGTCGCAATTTCCGGTTTGTTTTATTTTGAAATTAATGGTTGAAAGTGACCTAACGTGTCACGACCATAGACGATAATAATAGTAGACAAGTAAGAAACAACTAACTAAGAGAAAAAACATGTACGCAGTAAATCAAGACAACCTGACAATCGACACCAACAAGACCGGCGATATGCTGCTGGTTCGCTGTCCCGATTACACGATGGCAATCATCACCAAAAGCGGTTCACCGATCCACCAAGGATCACCCGCCTACATTTTGAAAAAGTGGGAAAACAAAAAGAATACTTGATGTTCTTGACCTAACGTGTCACACCCATAGACGATAATACTTATATGACAAACAACAACACTAACGAAAGTAATACTATGAAAAGTTTTAACATCACCTATATCGACCCAAACACAAACCGCGAAGTCCGTCACTTGGATATTTCCGCTGATCGCCTTTTTGATCGCGACGGTGAAACGTGGTTCCGATACGATCACGATTGTGGATGGTTCAATTCAGAGACTCGACAAGAAGAATTCCGCGAAGTGGAAGTGATTACCGCGACACTCGCAACAGACACTGAGGCGAAAGCGGCATACTTTGCAAAA
>WLWE01001491.1_pt1 | contig 17020 bp, 29 predicted proteins | sample 6718301 | NCBI WGS metagenome assembly WLWE01 (sample SAMN12718691, study PRJNA515312) | sponge metagenome | isolation source: marine sponge | host: Mycale hentscheli | place: New Zealand: South Island, Marlborough, Capsize Point | collected 2003-05-01 | reverse complement strand
AGATTGATACTTTATCATCTCAAGTAGTAAATGAGGAGGAAATGATATATCTTATCAAAACAGTTCCTGCTTGGAAAACTCTAAGAATTGAAGAAATTTCTGATAAAGAAAGAATTTCTATTAATGCATTAGAAGAAAAAGAAGATTAAATGTGGCTAATACACCAATAATACCTGGAGTTCCTACACCTTCGAGTGGAGATCCTAAATGTGCATTAACATTTTGTGGTAGAATTATTGCTCAGGTTGACTGTGTTCAGATCATAATGCAAGGAACGAATGCCTGTATTGATATACAATTTTTTGGTAAAGACGGAAAACCATTAGATTTATCAACATTTACAGAAATTCAAATCATGCTATATAATGAATTTGATTGTACAATAGCAAATTTTTGGTGGCCAGATGTTCCTACAGGATGTAAAGGTTTATTAATGTCTATTCTACAGTATACTGATGCAAAAGGAATAATACATAATAAAGGTTTAGTAAGAATTTGTTTAGATCCTACTTGTACTAAAACTAATCCAAGTGCTGTATTTGCAGAAATTTTATTGCATGATTTAACAACTGCAGGTACACCAGAAACTTTAGGAATATCTTGTTTACAGGTAGCAAAAATAATACCATCAAGGATTTATGAAAATGGATGCGATGACGGTTGTAGTTAAAAAATATTTAATATGGAAAAAAATAGATTAGTACACTTAGGTATCATTGGAATATTTTTAAGTTTATACTTTTTAGTAGCAACAATATCAATGATTAATTCAGTAGCCTTTTTTGATTTAGCGCATGACGGTTTTATGAACTGGGCATTAGCTATAGGTTTTGAATTAGGGGCAGCTGCTTCTTTGGCAGCTATTGTTATTTTAGACAAAACAAACAGAACAATGGTTTGGGGTTTGTTTATTCTTTTAACTTGTTTTCAAATGATGGCTAATTCTTTTCATGCATTTATAAATCTAGAAGATTATATGGGATGGATAGAATTATTTGGATTAGAAGAAACTGAACCAATATACCAAAAAAGAGTTCTATCTATTGTAAGTGGTGCTATACTTCCATTAGTAGCATTAGGTTTTATTAAATCATTAGTTGATTATATTAGACCAGAAAAGGAAGAAACTGAAGAATCTATTCCTGAAGAAGCTAAGGCATGGAAAGGTGCTTTTGATATAGATACTTCTGAAATAGAAACTCCTGTTGCTGGTTCAGCAGATTTTGATGTTGTTGCAAACTCAAAAAAACATTTTCCTAATGAACCATCTAAAAAAATTCATCCTAGCGATCCTTACCCTATTGATTCAGATGACTTTAAAGAAATAATCCCAGAGGCTAGCGATGAGGCCATGGAAGAAGATTTATATTCTCGCGATGCCGAAAAGGCAAAACTTCCAGCAGAAATTGGAGAAGTACACATAGCACCTGAAACGGTGAAAACCGAAAACGCGGTTGCTGATGATGTAGAAAAGCCAATTACTACTGAGCATATTACACCTGTTGTGGATCCTATAGAGACCTCAACACCAGAAATTAAAGCTGATCAACCTAAGAAGCCGCCATTAACGACTCGAGGGTTTCACAGATCTTTTAATTCAAAACCTTAATCCTTTGAGATTATATTTTTGCATTTCTGAGGATTTTAAAAATAAAAATTTAATATGCCCGCACGTACATACAACGACGAAGTCTTTCGCGAAAAGAGAAAAGTCAAAAATCCAATAACATTTAAATTAAAACTTAACGAAGAACAAAAGCTTGCTAAGGAAGTTATATTATTAAATACTATTACTTTATTAGCAGGTAAAGCAGGTAGCGGTAAAACATTATTAGCATGCCAAGTTGCATTAGACGGTTTATTTAGGAGACATTATGAAAAAATCATAATTACAAGACCTACCGTTTCTAAAGAAGACATCGGTTTCTTACCAGGTGATCTTCATCAAAAAATGGATCCATGGGTTCAACCTATTTACCAAAATATGTATAGCTTATATGGTAAAGATAGAGTTCAACCTTTTATTGAGAGTGGGCAAATAGAAATTGTACCTGTTTCATTTATGCGTGGAAGAACCTTTGTTGATAGTTGTGTAATAGTAGATGAAGCGCAAAATGTAACAAATGAACAAATGGAAATGATTGTTACTCGTATAGGCCTAAGATCTAAAATGATAGTGTGTGGTGATGATGGGCAAGTTGACTTAAAAGGAAGAGGTGATTCAGGTTTTAGGTTTTTATATAATCAATCATCCAAAGTTAAAAAATTAGAATCAATTACTTTATTACAAAATCACAGAGATCCTATTGTAGATGATTTAATAGAAATCTACGAAAATGAAAAATACAAAAGAACTAAAAAATAAATATACTAAATATTAACATTATGATACCAGAAAAAGGAAAAGTATTAGTGGATTTTCATGCCGATTGGTGTGGTCCATGTAAAGCAATGAAACCAACACTAAAACAATTTAAAGAAGATTCAAATGTTCCTTTACTGGAGCTTAATGTAGATATTGAAAATGAACTTGCAGCAAAATATGGAATACGTAGTATTCCGTGTTTTGTTGTTATTAAAGATGGGCTAGAACTTAAAAGAAAACTTGGTATGCAAAGTTTAGAACAGCTTAAAAAATTAGTAGAATAAAATTATGAATTGTTATACAAGAGAACAAATAGAAGATACAATGAAAAGTAAAGGTTATAAATACTTTACTGGAGGTGGAAAAGATTATGATGTAAATATTATCGGAGTAAGAAATTCCAATACAAAAAATAAAGTTACCAATGCTTTTGATGACTGTATGACTTTATCTTATAAAATAGATGGTGAATGGAAGTTCCATTGTTATAAATGTACAACCGACCCAGGTACTCACTGGGTAGAAAATATAATGAGAGAATCAGGAGTTGCTATTCTTAAACCTGGGCAATATAGAGGTTCTCATAAATTAAGATTACATGCAGGTAAATATTTAGCATTAGGACAAAAGAAAGATGTTACTGTATACCGAGATAATAATCGTGATGATAATTATGATCTAAATGAATCTAAAACTGATACAGGATTGTTTGGAATTAATATTCATAGAGCCACAAGTAGATCGGGTAAAGGTTCTACACAAGTAGATAAATGGTCTGCAGGTTGCCAAGTAATAGCTCATAATGATGATTGGCATGAATTTTTAGATATATGCCAAGTAGCTAGAGAAATATGGGGTAACTCATTTACATATACTTTATTAGAATCTAAAGATATATGTTAAAAATAAAAAAAAACGGAAATCATGAAGAAGAAAATTACAGCTTTAATGTTTGCCACATTACTTTTAACAAGTAGTTGTGGATCAACAAAACCAGCTGCTGATAAATGTTGCGAGAAAAAAGTACTAGTAACACAAAGAGAAGCTGATGAAAAATTATTAAATGGATTTTTATTTGCATTAGTAACTTACGCGATATTTAGTATGATAAAATAAACGGAAATTATGTGGAACATTTTTAAAGATAACAATGATTGGAATGAAAAAGCCATAGTAGGTTTTATTGCATTTATTGTTATGTGTATAATAATGGTAGCAGATTTGGTAACAGGTTGGTTTGGCCAAGATCTAGTTATTAATGAATTTATTTATGATTCTTTTACTTTAGTAGTACTAGGTTGCTTTGGAATTGCAGGCCTAGAAAAGTTTGCTGGTAATAAAAAAGACAAATGAAACATTTATTTAATTATAAAGATTTTTTATTTGAAGCTGAAAAAAGAATAGCTCGTAAACCAGGACAGTCAGCAGGATCTGATAAACATTCAGATTTATATACTGATGAAGATCCTAAAGGCACGATTCATGGTTTAGGTTTTAAAGATGCGGAGACTGCAAATAAAAGTATTGATATAATTAAAAAGGCAAAAAGAACTCATGCTCATAAAGTACAAGCAACTCTTGTAATGCAGCAGAGAGGAAAGGTTGCTATTGAAAGAACCAAAGATCCTGAAAAGAAAAAGAATTTAACAGCTGCTAATAAAATATGGACTAGATTCTTAGAAGAATTAAAACAAAAAACAAAAGAGAAAAATGGATAAGTATGTATACCGTGGAAAATTAGTTAGAGTTGTTGATGGTGATACCATTGATGCTATGATTGATGTAGGTTTTGATATTTGGATAAAAAAGAGAATTAGATTTTCAGGTATGGATGCATGGGAAAGTAGAACCAGAGATTTAGAAGTAAAGAAAAAAGGTTTAGCTGCTAAGGAGAGATTAAAGGTCTTGTTAAATGAAGTCAGTAGTAAACCTGGTATGTTTAGAATAAAGTCTCAGGGTGTAGGTAAATATGGTAGAGTATTAGGTCAGATTTTTATAATGGATGCAGAAGGTAATCAGTGGGATGTAAATCAAACACTAATTACAGAAGGTCATGGATATGAGTACTTCGGAGGTAAGAAAAGGTCATCTTGACATAGAGAATAAGAAAACGTAGACATTATGTCAGAAATATCACTCTGGCACGGTTTTTTCAGTATAGTATATTAAATAAGGAATAATCCTTGTTTAAAACTAAAAAAAGAAAAACAAATGTATACATTTTTAAATGGCTTTAAGCCAGTAACACAAGCAAGAAAAATCAATGATAATATTGATACATTATTAAAAGATCCCTTCTGGGATGAATTTGAAAACTTCTTTACAAAACCATCAAAAGGCTGGCATTGTATTAAAGAAGATAAAAACTGGATTTTAGAAATCGCTATTCCAGGTTTAACAAAAGAAGATTTAAAAGTAAAAATGATTAAAGGGGAATTAAGTATTTCTTCCACTAATGAAGATAATGTTTGGTTAGGAACTTTTGATAAACGATTTACTTTACCACAAGATGTTAATTCTAAAAAGATTAAAGCTAAAGTAGAAAATGGAGTTTTAACTCTAACATTGCCTATTAAAGAAGATAGCGAAAATTTTATAGATATAAAGTAAACAAATCTATTGGTTAGGTATATAAATATTAAATATATTTAAAAATTAACGTTAACATGAACAAAGAAGAAAACACTCAAGAAAATCCAGAACAAGTAAACCCAACTGGTGAACTTAATGGTCAGCAAGCATTAAATGTTTTAATTCAAGCTGTAAGAATTGCACAAGGTAAAGGCGCTTATACTATTGAAGACGCTGAATTAATTTCAAGAGCAATTAAAGTATTCGTTCCACCTACGGCTCCTGGAGCTGAAGGAACTGAGGCGGATCCAATTGTAAATGAAGAAGCAACTGAAGAAACACCAGCAGAGCCGGTAATGACTAAGGTTGAGAATTAAAACTTACTTATAATTCTGAAAGAGGGATCCAGAAATGGGTCCCTTTTTAGTTAATATATAATCTAAATTAGATCAATGGCCAAGTTAACTGATTTACAAAATTTTTGTAAAGATAAATCTATAATTATAGTTGGGAATTCATCAGGAATACTCAATCATAAAGAGGGTAAGTTAATTGACAGTTACGATATAGTGGTAAGAATAAACAGAGGTTATCAACCTAATAATTATTTTTATAATTCTTTAGGTAGTAAAACTAATATTCTTTCTATAGGAATTAAATCAGCTAAACAGGCAAGTAATGTAATTTTATCAAATAAAGTAAATTATATTTTAAGTCCTATAATTTGGAGTGATAAATTATCATACCCTAATGTTTATGATATAGATCATTCTGTTTATCATAAATTAAAAGAAGACTTAGGGGGGATTAAGCCTTCAACAGGAATAAGCACTTTTAATTTTTTCAATACATTAATAAATTTTAAAAAATTAGATTTAATAGGATTTGATTTTTTCCAAACATCTTCATATCACAGGAATAGATTAGGCCATCTTTTAGTTAAAGATCATAATGGTGCTAAAGAAAAATTATTTTTTGAAAAAACAAAAGACATAGAAAAAACCTCATGGATTCAATTAAAGAATATTAATCCTGAAAGAAAAAGAGATACTATTAATAATATGCCAGTTTATTCTAATCATATTGTAAAAAATAATAAAAGAAGATGAGTCGTAGGAAAATAAAGAAGATCATAAGAGAACCTGATTCTTACGGACAAAATCAATCCGAATTTCCTAAGGTTACACTAAGGCCTAATAATACAAATCATATTCAACAAGGTCATCATAATATCAGAAGAAGAACTAGGGTAAATCAAAATATAACAAATGCACGCCTCATAAGAAAGAATTCTAAACCTATTCAGTTTTTAACTGAAGAATTTCAGAATAATAATAAAGATGTTTGTTTTGTTGTAGGTGGAGGTCCTTCTTTACGAGGTTTTGATTTTTCACAATTAAACGGATTTGACACTATTGCTATTAATAAGTCTGTAGAATTTATACAAAATCCAACTTATTTTGTTACAACAGATTATACATATTTTAAGAAAGCCTCATTACCTATCGAAAAAATAAATCAAAAGGTTCAAAAAAGTTACTTTATAGTTAATATGTCTCATAAGTATATGGAATTTAATAATGGATATGTTACAGACAAAAGAGCTAACATTACTTATACTGATTTATATCATTTTGATGGTGTAATACCTTCTTATGTTAAAGAAGGATTTAGTTCAACAGTAAAAGAATTTTCTCATGGAGATAATAGCGGACACTGTGGTATTCAGCTTGCATTACTTATGGGATATAAAAAAATATACTTATTAGGATTTGATATGACAGGAGGTGATGTAACACACTTCCACCAATCTTATAGGCCAGGTGATTATATTTCTTTTAAAAGAAAGGTTTCAGGATATGCTCAATCTTTACTAAGATCATTAGAGAATTATCAAGGATCCCAAGAAATAATTAATTTATCAGCACAAAGTATTTTAGCACAACAACATACAAATATTATTAAAACCCAATCCTTTAATGATGTTATGAAAGAGAGTGGGGTTCAACAAATTGAAATTAAAACAAATGCTACACTAGATAATTTAATGGTTGTAGGTTATTATACTGTTAATACTCCATATGAAGAAGAAGCAAAAAAATTATTAAGATCTTTAAATAAATTAGGTCTTAATCATGATATAAGTGGAGTTAACACTTTAGGAAATTGGCAAGCTAACACTAGATTTAAAGCTAGTTTTATGTTAGATATGTTAATTAAATGGCCTAATCATAGATTATTGTATGTTGATGTTGATGCAGTGATGCATAGTAGACCAGATTTATTTAAAAATTACTATTGTGACATTGCAGTAAGATGGCAAGACTTTAGGTGGAGAAAAAATGAATGCTTAAGTGGAACTATTTATATGGAAAATAATCTTAGGACTAAACGCATATGTGAATTATGGAGAGATATAAATATAGCCGAAGGTAATCTTAGTAATAGAATGGAACAGTGGAATCTAGATACAGTTATTAATCAATTAAAAAATGAAGATCCACAGTTTACTTATAAAAACCTCCCACCTGAATATACAATGATATTTGATAGTATGAGAGGGATGTATCCTAACATAGTACCTGTAATTGAACATTTCCAAGCAAGTAGGAGATTTAAAAAAGATGTAAATAATTAAACTTAAACCGATGAAAATAAATGATTACTTTGATAAAATAATTTGCATTAATCTAGATAAAAGACCAGATAGATGGAGAGAAGCACAGGACCAATTTAGAAAAAATGGAATTACTGTTGAAAGGTTTTCTGCAATAGAAGGAAATCCTAGGAAGTGGGCGCATGTTAAAGATAGGATTGAAGGAAAAGATCCTGGTGATGTTAATTATATAAAACCTGAATCCTTTGGTGGTGTAGCTGGGTGTATAGCAAGCCATACTGATATTTGGAAAATGGCTAAAGAAAAGGGTTGGAATAATGTACTAATTATTGAAGACGACTGTGATTTTATTGAAAACTTTATAGAACTATTTGCAGAAAGAGTAAAACAAATTCCTTCAGATTGGGATATGATATATTTAGGTGGTGTTCATGAAACTCGTGGAGGTCAATTTATACCAGAACAATTTTCTGAGCATATATTAAAGTGTGCTAGAACAATTACAACTACATGCTATGCAATTAAAAGTACTGCATATGATTTAGCCTTAGACATTGTATTTGAAGAAGTCCCTTGGTTTCATACTGCAATTGATGGATATTTAGGAGCCTATGTACAAGGAAAATGTAATGCATATTGCTTTCACCCTCCGTTAGTGTGGCAAAGAGGAAGTCATAGTGATATACAAAATCAATATAGAGATTATTCCAGCTGGATGAAAAATGATAATATTAGATAAATGAAAATAGATTACATTATCCCAACATTATTTCGTGATACTTTAGATCGTGCAGTAGCTTCAATAAATAGAGAAAGAACTGACTCTAAGATTTTAATTTGTGGAGAAATTAAGGATGGGCGAGGCTGTGGAAATAGAAATAATGGATTAAATAAAGTTAGAATTGATAGTGACTGGATAATTTTTTTGGATGATGATGATTATCTTAATGAAGGTTTTAGTAAACAGCTAGACAATAATTTTGATATAGTTGTATTAAGAATGTCACAAGATGCATCTAATCCTTTTTATCCACCTAAAGTAATACCAAGGTTAGATGATAGTAGATTGTATAGTGGAAATGTAGGATGTAATTTTGCTATAAAGACTTCTTTATATTTAAAACATAAATGGATGTTTGATGTTACTGCCAAAAATCCTGATTGGAATTTTTTAGAAAAGGCATTAGCACATACAAATAAAACAAAAGTAACAGATGAAATTTATTATGTTGCTCCAATGGGAGGATATAATAAAGTAAAGCCTACAGGTAGAAGATAAAAATATGGAACATTTCTATAAAACATGCGGAGAAAATTGGTTTAACTACCCAGACATATATTCTCAAGTAGTATTAAGTGCAAATAATAACTCTCATTTTGTTGAGGTAGGATCATGGAAGGGAATGAGCTCCGTATATATGGCAGTTGAAATAATAAATAGCAAAAAGAATATTAAATTTGATTGTATTGACCTTTGGGGAACGGTTCCTAATAAAATATACGCAGATAAGAAAGACTTATATGATACATTTATAAAAAACATTAAACCAGTAAAGCATATAATTAATCCTATTATATCAAATTCATGGGAAGCTGCTTCAATGTATGAAGATAATAGTTTGGATTTTGTTTGGTTAGATGCCGGTCACGAATACCAAGATATTAAAAAAGATATAGCTGCGTGGTTTCCTAAAGTAAAGGTCGGTGGAATTATTGCAGGCCATGATTATACAACAGCAAGAGGTGTACAGGCGGCAGTTAATGAATATTTTAATAAAGATTTTAAACAGATAAATACCAGTTGGTTACATAAAAAATAAAAAGATATGATAATAACAGTATATAATGAAATCATTCCTTCAGATGTTGTAGAAGGACAAAGAAAAGTATTTGAAAAATTTGGAGAAAATATTATTCAAATTAAACCAGAAACATGGGGAGGCCATGCTCATACTGTAGATCTTCATTTAAAAAATAATGAATGGGATCATGCTATTGTGTTTGATATTGACTGCATCCCTTTAAATAAAGATGTAATAAAAAATGCAAGAGAATGGATTTTAAATAATATAGGGCTTTATTCTGTAGCACAAAATCCTAATCATATACCTAATGCAATAGATTATGCAAGTCCTGCATTTATTGCTTTTTCAAGAGCAACATATGAAAAGTTAGGACAGCCTAGTTTTCAAGGAACTAAACAATGGGATGTTGGTGGAGAGTTTACTCATAAGGCTTTAGAACAAAAATTACCTATTAAGTTAATGTATCCATCACACGTAGAAATTCCTAAATGGAGATTTGCCGGTGGTGGTATGTTTGGTATTGGTACTACTTATGAAGATAAAATATATCATCATTTTGAAGGTAGAAGAATAACACAAAGTTTTCTAAATAAATGTAAACAAATAGCATAAAAATATATAAAATAATAAATAACTAACTTATGAATCGCAATGTTACCGATGCTGAATTATTTGTGGCAATCCAAAATTCTGTAGCTAACAGCACTCCATTATCTTATATAAGAATGGGCGATGGTGAAATACAGCTTATAAAAAAGATAATGCATTGTAAATCCCCAGGTGAACTTTCAATTAGAGCACATGCGTTAAAACATATAATGCTAAGATATAATGAAGTGTACACGGAAGATAATCCTGTTATGCTTAAATGGCGTCAAGCTATTATAGATTCACTTAAGTCATCTGATTACTGTGGAATGTTTACTACACAGGAGGTTACAGAAATAATGGCTCTAGGTTGGTTAAGAGACGCTAATAAAGAAGCTACACTTGGAAGATATGTACCTAATAGGGAATTATTTGATTATTATGATATAGATGTTAATAAATTAAAGATATGTAGTGTAATGTTTAATAAAAGTGAACAGCTAGGTGTTATTGAAAATTTTAAACAATTAATAGGAGATAGGAGAATAACTATTATTACAAATCAAACTGAAAATCTTAAAAGTAATCACAAATTTAAAACTTATTTAGGAAATCAAGTAGATTTTATTACGGTTAAACATGAGCATGGTAATCCTAATTCTAAAGCATTAAATCAAAAAGATTGGGTAAGATCTCATTTTAAAGACATTCAAAATCATGTAGTTTTATTTGGTATGGGTGGTGCTGCAAAAGATTTATGTAATGAATTAAAAAATGATTGGGGTAAATGTGCCATTGATATGGGCAGTGTATTAGATGCATGGGCTGGTATTATCAGCAGACCATCCTATGGTAATATATGGTCACGGTGTTTAACAGTACCAGTACAAGGGGCTCCTGAAACAGATATATGTTGGAAATAATGAAGATAGAACAATTTCATTTAGGAGAATGGGGGCATTATATAAATGATGACCCTTACGTTAAAGATATAACAAGAAATAGGTGTATTCCTTACAATGACCCTAATAAACCAGCATTCTTTTTATCTAGTAGATATACGGACTATATACTTAATCATCATCCAGGCCCGGCGGTTATAATAATGAATAATAATCCTACATTTTTAGAGTCTCATTTAGGTAGAGTAAGAACAAGAAATAACATATACTTCATATCTTCTTCTGCTATTATGAGTAATTATCTAGATCGCTTACAATTAAAATATGTTGAATTTCCTTGGGAATTAGAAGACAGATCTGATTGGGAGCCTGTAGTAAAAGGAAATAGTTTATATGTTTATGGTGAAGGGCCTAAGCAAAATATGTATGGGTGGCCTACTATTAAAAGAATTATGTCAACACATTTTCCACATATTCCTATAATTTGTACATCACACAAAAAATCAGTAAAGAATGATCCTCCTTTTCAATATTATACTAATGAGCAATTAGAAAAGATTTATAAAAAATGTTTTTTAAGTATTAGATTAACTAGGTTTGACGGATTATCTGGAACAGTACAAGATTTAGGATGTAAAGGAATAAAGACAATATGGAATGGGGGTACACCTTCGGCTTTACCTTATGCAACAGAAGCAGAAATAATTAACCATATTAAGAATGAAGAAAAAACTATAGGTCAAAAAAATAAAGCAATATCTGATGTATCTAAATCTTTTTTAAATATGGATAGAAAAGAATATGATTATATTTTTGATTTAAAAACATATGAACAAAATGTAGCAGGAAAACCTGCACCTAGGTTATTTAATGATCCTTATAAAATACCAGCAGTATTATTTCAAGATTTGGTAGATAATAGGTTTGCATTAAATGCAACAAGTGTATGGAAAGATAGTAATGGAAATTCATATTGGTAAAATAAAAGCAAAATGAAAAACATAGTTTTAATAGGCGGTGGTGACCAGGCTCACTATACAATAGATATCATTCATAAAGAAGGTAAATATAATATTGTAGGAATTATTGATGCAACAGCAGATATTGGTTCCAGGAAATTCGGATATACTGTTATAGGTAGGCAGGACTGTATAAAGGAACTTTCTGTATTATATGATATTCATGGTGGTGTAATTTCTATTGGTGATAATTGGACAAGATATTATGTTGCAAAAGAAATAAAAAGTTATGTTCCTAATTTTAAATTTTTTAATGCAATTCACCCATCATGTATTATTGGTGAACATACAAAATTTGGAGATGGTATTGTAGCAATGGCAGGCTGTATATTTAATCCTAGAGCAACGATAGGAGATCACTCTTTTTTTGCTACAGGTGCTCAAGTAGAACATGACTGTATTATTGGTAATTATGCAAGTATATCAGCAGGTTCTATTACAGGTGGTTATGTTGAGCTAGGCGAGTTTGCTGCTGTTACATTAGGCGTTACTGTTTTTGATAGAACAAAAATAGGTAGAAACTCAGTAGTAGGAGCCGGGAGTTTAGTTGTTAAAGATTTACCAGAAAATGTATTAGCTTACGGAAATCCTGCAAAAATAATCCGTCCTAGGGAGGATGGTGAAAAATTTTTATAAAAATGAATAAAGAAAATATACAAGAATTAGAAATAAAAGGTTATACGATTTTAAGAGATTGGGTAGATAACGAGTGGCTTAATAAATTTAAAGAAAACCTTCCAAGATTATTTAAAGAACATTCTGATATTAGAAAAGAAAATAATAACGGCATTGTGTCAAATGGTGTTGCAATGAATGTTTTAGCCAGTGATGATTTATTTATTGAGTTTCTACAAGTAATGTTAGATAAAGGCTTAATAAAAGATTTAGAGGATAACTACTTTAAAAGAGATTGTATTTTAAATTCTTTTACTGCTTTAAATAATGTACCTTCTGAATCAAAAATGTTTCATAAGAAAGTTCATAGAGATTTAAGTGGATATTCTCACCCCACGCCTATTTTATTAAATATGTTAATTATGGTTCATGATTTTACAATAGAAAATGGAGGTACTTTAATTTTACCATATTCTCATTTAAGAGAAGATGAGCCTACTGAAGAATTTTGGAAAGATAATAGTATTCATATGACTGGTAATGCAGGAGACATGGTAATATGGAACTCTAATGTTTATCATGCATCAGGAATTAATAAAACTCAAAATGATAGAATAGCTATTCCTATAACTTTATCTCTTCCTTATTATAAACAACTTTTAGATTACCCAAGAGCCATAGGATTAGAGCGACAATCAGATTTTACTCCAGATATACAAAAATTATTAGGTTATCATTCTATGATGGCATCTTCAGTAAAGGATTGGTATGAACCGAGTAATGCAGTAAGATACAGATAATAAATTAAAACTTATGATATATTGGTTTACAGGGCAACCGGCCCATGGAAAAACAGTTTTAGCTAATATGCTAAAAGAAAAATTGCCTAATGCGTTTCGTATTGATGGTGATGAAATGAGAGAATTATTTACTAACAAAGATTATACTATAAATGGTAGGGTTGTAAATGTAGGAACTGCTCAAAGGATTGCTCATTATTTAAATAACCAAGGGCATGATGTAATTGTATCTTTAGTAGCGCCTTATGTGGATCAAAGAGAAGATTTTAAAAGGCTTATGGGAGATCAAATGATTGAGTTTTATGTTCATACAACAGATCCTAGAGAAAGAGATCATTTTAAAGCAATAGCTTATGTGCCACCAACAACATCATATGTTGATATTGATACAACTGATGATCTCCCGGAAGAATCTTTTGCTAAAGTACTTAAAAACATTTAATGGAAAAGAAAGAAACATATTTTGTAGATGTTGACGGTACTATATTTAAGTATCGTAAATTTGAAACATATGAAACTAGCAAAGCTGAAGTAATACCAAGTACAAAAAAATTCTTAAAAGAAAAAGCAGAGGGTGGTCATATGATAATTCTAACCACAGCAAGACCTGAGTGGTTAAGAGAGCATACAATAAAAGAACTTAAAGAAAACATGATTCCGTGGAATAGATTAGAAATGGGAATTGAAAGAGGACCAAGATATTTAATTAATGATATGGATCCAAACAAACCTGGAGAACGGGCAATATCAATAAATTTAATAAGAGATAATGGAATTTAAAGCAAAAGCAGATAAAGAAAGTTCATCATCAGAAGTAAAGTATTCATTCTTTGCAGGAAGATGGCAACCACTACACAAAGGGCATCTTTGGTTAATTAATGAAAGACTAAAAGAAGGTTATAATGTTTGGTTAGGAATTAGAGATGTAAAACCTGATGAAAAGAATCCTTGGACAGCAGAAGAAATTTTAGAAATGGTAAAAGAAGGTGAGTTAAAAGAACTTATCGAGGCAGGTAAAGTATTACCAACAATTATACCAGATATTGAATCTATTAATTATGGAAGAGGCGTAGGCTACGATATTATTGAACATATTCCACCACAAGAGATAGGAGATATATCAGCAACTTCAATTAGAAATCAAATGAGATCAGATGGTAAGTTATAAAAGACATCTTGCAAAAACAATATCCTGGAGATTAATAGGAACTTTAGATACGATTGTTATTTCTAGACTAATAACAGGATCTTGGGGCGTTGGTTTGACTATAGGAGGAATAGAAGTTATTTCTAAAATGCTTCTTTATTTTTTTCATGAACGAGTTTGGTATAACTTTTCAAAATATGGTTTAAAAAAATAAAATGGAAGACAATCAATTAATTTTCTGTATAGGTTATAATAAAAGTGGGACTACTTCTTTATATAAAGCTATTACTGACTTAGGCTTTGAAGGTTATCATGAAGATATGATGGGAAATGCTGAATATTTGTTGAGAAGTATAATGATAGAAGAATTGGTTCATCAGCAATATTCTAAACATCTTAATGTTGTTTATGATTGGGTAGAGGAATGTAAAGTAAAAACACAAAAAGCAAGTGATGATCAGAGTTTTATAAAGCATATGAATGTTTTTAAAGATGTTCCGTTTAGTTTACCTGGTGTATGGAAAAAATTATATGAAAGATATCCAAATGCAAAGTATATATTAACCGAAAGAGATTCGGCAGACCAATGGTTTAATTCTATTACTCGTTTTCACCAAATAGGTTTTGGTTATAAGCAGGATAAGAAATCAGTAATTACATGGAAAGATTTAATAAAATCAAAATATAGATATCATTCTTTTGTCCATGATTTCATGCTTTTTCTAAATACTTATGGATTAGTAAAAACAAAATCTAAATTACCTTATGATAGTCAATTAAAAGATTCTTATAATTTACACAATAGTGAAGTAAAAGATTTTTTTAAAAATAAGGATAATTTTTTATCAATAAATGTAGCTAATGATTTAGATTATTTAAAGTTGTGTTCTTTTTTAGATAAAGAACCTCCTTCACCACCAATTAGGAAGAGGCGAAGTAAAAGACACGGTGTAGATAAAAGTTTAAATAAATTTCCTAGATTAAAGATAACTAAAGATCCGTCTACTTGGGATAAACTTTAAAATTATACAATGAAAGAATCTATAAAAAAATTATTAGCACAAGAAATTGATGCTATTAAAAACATTCCTCTAGATAATAATTATAAAGGTGCAGTTGATTTAATTGAAGGTTGTAATAAATTAGTAACTTCAGGGATGGGAAAGGCTGGCCAAATAGCATTAAACATTTCAACAACATTTAGTTCAACTGGAACACCATCAGCTTATTTACATCCTAGTGAAGCACAGCATGGAGATTTAGGAATTTTACAAGAAGGTGATGTATTACTCTTACTTTCTAATTCAGGAAAGACTAGAGAAATTTTAGAATTAATAAAATTAGCAAAAAACATATATCCTCATATATACATAATCAGCATAACAGGTAAAAAGGAAAGTGAACTGTGTAAAGAATCTGATGTATGTTTACATATTGGTGATGCTGAAGAAATTTGTCCACTGGGATTAACTCCTACAATTTCCACAACACTCATGACAGTGATAGGAGATATTCTTGTTGTGGAAACAATGAAAGCAATAGAATTTACAAAGGAAGATTATTCTAAAAGACATCATAGTGGATATTTAGGACAAAAGAGTAAGGAAGACTTAAACTAAGTTTAAAAATTACATATAATAATAAATGGATTATGTTTAAATTATATCAGAAAATTAGAAGTTGGTTTTTACCAAAACATGAAGGAACTTTTGGATGGTCACCAGAAGAATTTGTAAAAGCAAGAAGATGGGCTAAAACTCAACCTCATCCTTCAGTTCCACAATTAAGTTTATGGGACTTTGTAAATTCTAATCATATTGATTCTGAATATAAATTAAGTGAAATTAATAAAGTTAAACAAAATAGTAAATCCACCATATAATTAAATAATGGCAATGGAAGGTAAACAAATGAACATTGATTTAGATTCTACATTAGAAATAGTGTGTGATGAGTGTGGTCATAATGTATTTAGGCCGGCTTTCTTTTTAAGAAAGGTAAGTAGATTTATTTCTCCGGATGGCCAGGATAGATTACTACCATTAGATACAATGGAATGTAGTAAGTGTGGAAATATTAATAAAGAATTTCAGGCAGCAACGCCTAAACCTAAAACAAAAATAAAAACAAATAAAGATGGCAAAGACAGTTAAAATGGATCCTACTGCACAAGGTGGTGTTGTAACAGATCCTAATGAAATAGTTAACGAGAATCCTCGTAAGATGAGTGAAATCATTGCAGATAAAAAATCTGCATTAAAACAGAATGAAGAATTACTTAGAGCTCTTCAGCAAAATGAATATAATATTCCTTTTGGTTCTGCAAAACTTTATAAGCAAGTACTAAAGTTTTTAGAAAAAGAAGCTGATTGGGGTCATACAACTGCAACAGGTTTAATTATGTTATATTCTAACTTAAAAGAACAACAACCAGTAACTAGGGAAAAAGACTGGGATGGTATTGTTAAATTAAGAGGTACAAGTATTACTATCTTTTGGACAATGATTACATCAATGAAAGGTAAAGGATTCTTTGCTGCTCGTGATTTTGTAGAAATGATGGCTGCATTTGGTGCAGATCTTTCTAAGGT
>WLWE01001484.1_pt1 | contig 17109 bp, 33 predicted proteins | sample 6718301 | NCBI WGS metagenome assembly WLWE01 (sample SAMN12718691, study PRJNA515312) | sponge metagenome | isolation source: marine sponge | host: Mycale hentscheli | place: New Zealand: South Island, Marlborough, Capsize Point | collected 2003-05-01 | reverse complement strand
ATATGTTTGATAAAGCGTTTCCACAAGATAAGCAGATAGGCGGGAGTCACTATAAAGACTTTCATATTCAACCCTATGAATTTATTTCTAAGAATGACCTTTCTTTTTTTCAAGGAAACGTTATAAAATATGTATGTCGTTACATGAATAAAAATGGCATACAAGATTTAGAGAAAGTAATTCATTATTGTGAATTAGAAATTAAAAAGTTGAAAGATACAAAAGGTAAAAAATAATGCCAAAATGTTTTACATGTGACTCACAATTAAGTTGGCAAAATGATTATGATACAGAAGACGTAGATGAATATAGTATTGTAAGTATGTATGAATGTAAAAAATGTGATACATGGTATGAAGTTTATCATGATAAAAGAGGTAGAAAATATAAAAAGGAGAAAAAAAAATAATGTTAATGCCAACTACAGAATGGGTACAACCTACAGAGTTTCCTGATTTAAGAAAAGCAGAAGAAATAGCAATTGACTTGGAGACAAGAGATCCAGAATTAAAGAAACTGGGTTCAGGGGCCATTAAAGGTAGTGGTGAAGTTGTGGGTATAGCTGTAGCTGTAGATGGTTATAAAGCTTATTTTCCTATTGCACATGGTGAAGGTCCAAACATGGATCGTAAAAAAGTTTTAGATTGGTTTACAGATGTATGTGAATCACCTGCTACAAAAATATTTCACAATGCAATGTATGATGTTTGTTGGATTAGAAATTTAGGTATTAAAATTAATGGTTTAATTATAGATACAATGATTGCAGCATCTATAATAGACGAAAATAGATTTCAATATTCATTAAACTCTTTATCTTGGGTTTATTTAAAACAAGGTAAGAATGAAGCTTTACTTACTAAAGCAGCAAAAGAAAGAGGCTTAGATCCTAAAGCAGAAATGTGGAAACTACCTGCAAGTGAAGTTGGTGGTTATGCAGAAAAAGATGCTGAACTAACTTTATTATTATGGCACCACTTGAAAAAAATTATAATTGAAGATGATCTCCAGAATATATTTAATCTTGAGACTGATCTCTTTCCTTGTTTAGTTGATATGCGCCACCTAGGTGTTCGGGTAGATATAGAGAAAGCTGATCAATTAAAAAAAGTAATGGCAATAAAAGAACAAAACCTATTGCAACAAATAAAAATAGAAACAGGAATAGACACTCAGATATGGGCTGCAAGATCGATTGCAGAAGTTTTTGAAAAACTGAAGCTACCTTATAGCCGAACTGAAAAGACTGACTCTCCTTCATTTACTAAAAATTTTATTTCTACTCATAATCATCCTGTAGTTCGTATGATAGCAGAAGCTAGAAAAATAAACAAGGTCAGTACAACTTTTATAGATACTATTTTAAATCATTCACATTTAGGTAGAATACACGCAGACATTAATCAGATTAGATCTGATGATGGGGGAACAGTTACAGGAAGATTCTCATATGCAAATCCTAATTTACAACAGATTCCGGCACGTGATCCAGATACAGGACCATTAATTAGAAGTTTATTTATACCTGAAGAAGGTTGTAAGTGGGGTACGTTTGACTACTCACAACAAGAACCACGTTTAGTTGCACACTATGCATTAAGATTTGGTTTAGATTCAGCGACTCCAATATCAGAAGCTTATCAAGATGATCCTAAAACAGATTTTCATCAAATCGTAGCTGACATGGCAGAGATAGATAGAAAAGAAGCTAAGACAATTAACTTAGGTTTGTTTTATGGTATGGGTAAAGCAAAACTTCAAAACGAATTAAATGTTTCAAAAGATAAAGCAGATGAATTATTTAATACTTATCATGGTAGAGTTCCATTTGTAAAACAACTAATGAACCAAGTTATGTCTGCAGCACAATTAAAAGGACAGATAAAAACTTTACTAGGTAGACGTTGTAGATTTCCTAAATATGAACCAATACTTAGAGGTTCTGATTGGGGTACATTTGTTCCGGCAGAAGATCACGACACTATGTTAGAACTAAAAGAAATGGGTCCATATCTAAAAGACAGAGATGGAAAAGTTTTAAAAGATACTGAAGGTAATTCTAGAAGAAACTATTGGTATAATAATTCAACGCGTAGAGCCTTTACATACAAAGCATTAAATAAATTAATTCAAGGTAGTGCAGCTGATATGACTAAAAGAGCTATGGTTAATTTATATAAGGAAGGTTTGATAGGTCATATACAAATTCATGATGAATTAGATTTCTCTATTGAATCAGAGAGTCAAGCTAAAAAAATAAAAGACATTATGGAGAATGCAGTTGACTTGAAGGTACCCAATAAAGTAGATTATGAATCTGGCCCTAATTGGGGAGAAATTAAATAGTGGCTAGAATTCTAGCAATTCACGATTCTCATAACGCTTCTGTTTGTGAAATAAACAATGATAAAATTATTTATTTTCAAGAAGCAGAAAGATTAGATAAATGGAAAAGAAGTACCAATTGGGAAATTCTTTTAAAAAAATATGCAAATGAGAGATTTGATGAAATTGTTTTTGTGTATGCTGTTGGACCTAAGGGATATAAAAACGATTATACTGAAGATACTAAACAAAAAATTAAAGATGTTTTTAATTTTTTTAATATTAAATGTGATGCATTTAACATAGAAAAAGGACATCATTTTTTTCACGCATGTTCTAGTTTTTATAATTCAGGATATGATACTTCATATTGTTTAGTTATGGATGGTTGGGGATTAGCTAATGAAAACCATGATGCAGAAATAACTTCTCTTTATTATTTTAATAAAAATAAATATAAAAAAATTTTTCAAGTGTACTCTTCACCTAAAGAATACGTTGATGGTAAAACTATTTACATAAATACCATGAGTCTGGGACTGTTATTTGAATATGGTGCAAATGTTTTTGGTTATAAAGAACCTGGTTCTGTGATGGGCCGATCTTGTTTTGAACAAAATTTTACACCTGATAGTAAGTTTTTTAAAATGTATAATACTAAGTTTAATCATTTTGCTTTTACTCAAGCAAAAGTTTTTAACATGACAAGAGAAGAAAAATTACTTGGATGTTATATAATTCAAAAAAATGCTGAAGATATTATTTTACAATATGTAGATAATATTATTAAAAATAAAAAAAGAAATCTTTGTGTATCAGGTGGAGTATTTCAAAACACTGTAATAAATTCAAAAATATTAGATATTTGTCCAAACTTGTATGTAGATCCTTTTGCAGATGATAGCGGAATTTCTATGGGTGCAGCTCTTTGGAAAACAAATAAAAATAAATTTGTAAAAAATAAAATAGATAATTTATATTTAGGAGATATACCTAACTATTCTGTAATAAATGGATTACCAAAAGAAAAATTAAAAGACGTAAGTTATAAAGATGTTGCAAAACTTATTAGTGAAAAAAATATTGTAGCAATATATCAAGGTAGAAATGAATTAGGAAAAAGAGCTTTGGGAAATAGATCTTTTTTATATGATCCCAGAGATCCAAACGGAAGAGATGTTTTAAATAGATTAAAAAATAGAGAATGGTTTAGACCTACAGCGGGAACTATATTACATAATCATGCTACAAAATGGTTTGATTTAAAATCAAAAAAAGAAACACCTTTTATGTCTTATGTTTTTAAAGTTAAAAATAATAGAGTTCCAGGTATAACACATGTTGATAATACATGTAGAGTTCAAACTCTAAAAATAAATGAAAATTTTCATTATTATAATTTAATAAATGAGTTTTATAAAATAACAGATGTTCCTGTCTTATTGAATACTTCTTTTAATTTTGCAGGAGAACCCTTAGTTAATAGTGTAGATGATGCTATAAAAACTTTGACAGATAATAGATATTTATTTAAATATATATATTTTCCAGAAATTGGAAAATTATATTGTAGATAATAATTATATACTATGTCTTATTTAAATGCTAATATACCGCCGATTTATTGTAAAATAAGGAAGGAATATCTTTATGATCTTAAAAAAAATAAAGGACAGTCTAGTGACTGTGTTATCTTTGGTCTTAGCTCTATTTCAGGTCGCGCAATCTTATTTCATTGCATGCTACCAAATGGTGCGGTCTTTTATAGGCTACCTATTTCAGCCTTCTTTCAAAAAGAATTTGAAAGAAAAGACGTGCCTGATATGCGAGTGGATCAACTCCAACTGTGGAATTGCTTTAGTTATTATCCTAGTATCCATTGTTTTGATTGGTTGGCTGGTATAGACGGTAAATTTATCGGTAAAGATAAGAAATTTTATCCAGGCCAATATCTTTTTACAGTTGACTGGGCGCATCCAGAGACTAATATACTAAATACGGAACATTCTGAAATTCCGCAAGAGCACAAGTGTGCACACATATTAGCGTTGAAAAACGGTAATTATGCAGCGCAGCCAAACAACAGAATCATTTGGCATGTGAACAGTTATACAACAGATAATGATTGGCCCGACTATAGTGTACAAACTACTTACTGGGACTGTGAAGGATCTGACTGGATAACAGAAGATTCTGATAAAATGTTTTATAATATTGAGGAGAAAAAATGATTTGTATAATTTGTGAACACGATTGTCATTGTGGTGACACATGCCAAGTTGGTAATGGTTGTGGTTGTTCTACTTGTGAACATGATAAAAAAATAAATAAAAAGTGGTGGCAGTTTTGGAAGTAATTTATGGAGATAGCCAGGATGGATTACAGATTTACAGCAATATTAATTTTAATGTTAGTAGCCCTAGCATTATTTGGAGGTCCTAGTGTCCAATAAACCATTAGATATAGGAGAAGAGGCAAGAGTGCAGATGCCAATGAAGACTGTAGCTAGCCTTATAATTCTAGTTGCAATGGGTGTATTTGCATATACAGAGCTGACTGCAAGATTGGTATCTCTGGAGACATCAAGAGAATTATTTGAAAATGATTTACTTAAAAAATCTGAACAAGTGCCCACGGACCAGGAGCAACATTTTTTATTGGAAGATCTTTACAAGACCGTAGAGAAATTACAATCTACTCAAGAAATGAATATGACAAACAAAGTTAATATAGAATTTTTAAAAACACAATTAGACAAAGCATTGGAAGATGTTGAAGAATTAAAAGATAAGGTAAGAGCAAATGGAAACGGTCATCAGTAGTGTTGTTGCACTTTGTATGTTTATAGGTGGTGTTCTTACAGAACATAGAATACAGCCTGCAATGTCAGATTGTTTAAAAGGAAAGAGGGTTGCAGAACGTACAGCAAATGATAATATTCAATACAAATGCGGAAAAGTAAAAGTTGAACTCGAAGAAAATATCGACGGATCTAAAGCAATCAAAAAAATTATACAAGAATGAAAAATTGTAAACAGTGTAAAAAAGAATTCAAACCTAAGGACGAATTAGATATGTTTTGCAGCCAAGACTGCAAAGAAGAAGCTCTAGCTGACCTTGACAATGACAGCGATGAGTGTTTAAGCTGTCAATAAATGAACCTTTCACAAAACTTCACGCTTCAGGAATTAATTAAATCGGATACAGCTATCCGATTAAATATTGATAATAATCCTAATGGTGATCAAGTTGAGAAACTAAAAGCATTATGTGAAAATGTATTGCAACCGGTTAGAGATCATTTCGGAAGAGTCAAGGTCACGTCAGGATATCGTAGTGAAGAGTTGTGTGAAGCAATCGGTAGCTCTAAAAAATCTCAACATGCGAAAGCTGAAGCTGTTGATTTCGAATGTATAGGAGTCGACAATGCTGAGGTAGCTGATTGGGTCCATATGAACTGTGAAACAGATCAACTGATTTTAGAATTCTACACTCCAGGTGAACCCAACTCTGGATGGATACATGCAAGTTACATACCCTATCAACCAAGAAGGCAGTTTCTACATGCTTATAGAGAAGATAAAAGAGTTAAATACAAACCTATAATTGGAAAGGCAAAAGATCTTGTCTAATAAATTTAAAAGTTTTAGAAACATAGATACTGTTCATGGTGTTTGTGAAGAATGTGAAGAAGATACAATTTTAGTTGCAATCGTTTCAGAATTTTATAGATGCACTAACTGTGGTCATGATACCAAACAACATATCAATGGTAGAATTAGATATTTAAAATTAGATGAAAGCGATAAAGAATTTATAAAAAAATATGATAAAAGAATTTAATCTTAGTATACCATCAAAAACAAATGAAGATATAATTAATTTTTTATATGTAGATCAGAATTGGTATTTTGGTTCTGATGACTCTATTTTAACTACTAATATAAATAAAGCAGATGCTGGATTTATGTTAGATTCTAACAACCCTGTTTTAAACACATATGCTAAAGTTATATGTAATATGGTTGAAAAAGACTCTTTCATGAAATTTAAAACAATAGATAGAATATATTGGAATTGGTATCACAGTAATTCTAATACTTTTTTTCACAATGATTCTTTGTTAGATAGTAAATTTTCAATTATATATAATTTACATACAAACGATGGTGGTACTGAATTTAAGGTAAATGATATAGTTAAGTTCTATCAATCACAAGAATCTATGGCATTGTTATTTTCTAGCAAAATAAATCATAGAGGAATATCTCCTGAAAAATATGCAAATAGATTTGCTTTAAATATAACAGTTAGTATATAGTATTAAATAATGGCTAAAAAATTTAAATCGTTCGAGACAAGAGACCAACCTAAAAAACGTGGGCCTCGTCAACATAAAAAATCTTTAAATAAAAACGAGAAGAGACAGAAGCGGACTCGACGTTACAAGGGCCAGGGTAAAGGCTAAAGGGTTCAGGCCTCAGGCTTCTTTTCAATCTCTAATTTATCACAAGTATATTTAGGATATAATTCTAGAGATTCTATTTGATCAGCTTGAAATACCTTACCATCAAATAATATAGCGTAAGACTCACCTAAACCTTTTTGCATACAACCATAGTGTGTTCTATAAAACCTATCATACTCGTGTTTTTCCATAGGAACTTGAGCACATTGTTGCGACACAACTGAACATATGTATATTGTTAAAAAAAACTTCATTGACAACCTTGTAAAAAGATATAACTATCTTATATTATTATTTGTAAATTAAAAAGAAAGTAACATAAAAATGGACATAAGAAAATATAAATCTGTTGCACTGTCACATGATAGTTGCGACAAGTTAGACAATATCAGGAAAATTATTGTTCCTGAGGTATCAGTATCTCGTGCAAAAGCATTAGATATATTAATCAACGAGAAAGCGAGAAAGCTAAATGGCAGACTACGGAACAAAAACATTTAATCTTTACGAAAAAAGAGATCCTGTAAGGGATTTATGGCGCAATGTTTTAATTGTAGGTATTGAAGATTTATTGAAAAAGAAAAAATATCAATACCAATGGAATAGAAAAGCATATTGTTTAGAAGAAATGTGGTTTCATCACGATGATTTTAAATTAATATGTGAGTTTGCTCAATTGGAACACGCAATAGTTAAGAAGAAAGTATTTAAAGCAATAGAAAAAATAAAGGAGAAACATGAAAAAAGGAAAGTCGATTTGCCCACGATGTCAGGGGAATGGATACATAAGGATCAAGAGATCAGTAGAGGATCAAAGAGATGGCATAGTGCAATGTACAATGTGCAAAAGTGAAGGAGCGGTACCTATGGAACTTAATAAATTAAAAGAACAAAATAAAATTCAAAGAATATTATATAAAAAATCTTCTTTGTTAAACAGAGATTTAGTTAAGAGTTTAATAACTAAAATTAGAATGCTTCAGAAACAAAAAGTATTCTTACAAAAAAAATTAAGAGAAACTACAAAAGGAGAACAAGCATAATGATTAGAAAAATAATAATGCAAGAAGAAACTAATACTTTTAAACATCCACAAGATGATAGAATATTAATAGAAGAAAATGGTTTTAAAGTAACTAAAACTATTGGTTTTAATCATATAGGTGAAAAACAAAATATTGAAGAGGTAGGATTTTATATAGATTCTTTTTATATAATATCACATAATCAAATGTATGTTGAAGATAGAAAACATATAGATTGCCACGTTGACTCGTCTTATGATTTAAACGATTATTCAAAAAGAAGAGATGATTTTGATAAGTTAATGCATATTAGATTAAAAACAGATTTGAAAGATATTCCAAATGAAACAGTTTTTGGTCCTTATAATATAGATAAAGATGGTTGTAAATTAATTGGAGATGTTTCTTTGTCTAGAGAGGCAGAAGGTAGTGCTGAAAGATTTAGAAATATATATAAACATTCTCAGTTAAGAGATTTTTTAATAGAAATTAATTATAAATAATGGCGGTAGTAAAAGCTAAATCTGGTAAAGAATATTTTTATTCTACTAAAAAATACTCAGATTATGATTTTATAAAATTAAAATTTGATTTTGTAAATATACCTAAAGAAACTTCAAATAAATTAAAATCTTTATCAAAAGATTTTAAATATGGTAAGGAATTAAAACGAGGTAAAACTATTGAAGCAATGGCATGGCAGTATGACATTATTAAAAATACTGATCGTGCTATTGTTTGGAGAGATGGAAAGTTTCAAGTTATAGAAAATGACAGATAAAATTTGTAAAAAACATCAAGTAAATTTTGAAGATAATCCTGAATTTTTTTCAAAAGTTGTGGATTATACGTATTATAAAAAAGTTAGAGTAACAAAATATACAAGAACAAGATGTATTTTATGTAGAAGAGAGAATCAAAAAAAACATAGTATTACAGAAAAATATAAAGAAAGAAGAAGACCATGGTTTCGGCAATATGAAAACAATAGAAGAAAAACTGATCGTATGTTTGCTATAAAAAAAGGTTTAAGATCTAGAATGTGGCAAGTTTTAAAACTTCAAAAAAAATCAAAATCTACTATGGAATTAACGGGATGTAGTTTAGAAGAATTAAAAAAACATTTAGAAAGTAAGTTTGAAGACGGAATGAGTTGGGATAATTATGGAACATGGCATGTAGATCATATTATTGGATGTGCTAATTTTGATTTATCCAAACCCGAGCAACAAAAAATTTGTTTTCATTACACTAATCTTCAACCCATGTGGGGAGAAAAAAATATGCAGAAAGGAGCACGATTAATATAATATGAAAGACTTATCAAAAATTAAATTAGATTTAATTGTAAAAAATAGAAAAGCTGAATTGTATTTAATAAATACAAGAAAAGACTACTACGAACCATTACTTTCTGAGTTTCATGATTGTGTAAGGTACGTAAAACAATTTATTAGAGTTAGAAAATATCCATGGTACGTACACGTTACGGCTCATGTTATGGGTTTTATTAAAGATCCTATTATGTATGTAAAAGTAGCATTTAGTGATAGAAAATTTTTACTTGAAGATTACTGGGAACTAAAAAAACTAATTAAAGAGTATGAGATAATGGAGAAAGCAACAGAAGATTCTATTGAGAAATCAAAAGTAATTATTAACAACCTAAAGAAAGCGATCGATGATAAAGTGGAATAAGAAGTTTGAATATCCTAAGACAATAAGAGAAGCTATAGAAGGCCAACGTCATTATATTATAAATGACGAAAAGTTACCAAGTGTTACAACTATTCTACAAGCAACACAATCTGAAGAAAAGAAAGCTAGCCTACAAAATTGGATGAAAAGAGTTGGATCTGATAATGCTGAACATATTAAGAATACTGCAGCGAATCGTGGATCAATTATGCACCACATAATTGAGTCTTATCTATTAAAGGCCAGACACGCCGATTTAAGCGACCAGGGGCAGCTTGCAGGGGTAATGGCCCAAACTATCATTGATGAGGGTCTAGAGGGCTGTATGGACGAAATATGGGGGTCTGAGGTGGCTTTATACTATCCTGGACTGTATGCCGGGGCTACTGACCTTGTTGGGGTGTATGAAGGCTCTGAGGCCATAGTAGACTTTAAACAATCTAACAAATTAAAAAAGCGTGAATGGGTTGAAGATTATTTTGTACAACTTGCAGCGTATGCTATGGCTCATAACACTGTATATGGTAGTAAAATAAACAAAGGTGTCGTACTTATGTGTACGAAAGACAATATGTTTCAAAAATTTACGATTCAAGGTCAAGAGTTCAACCGGTACGTGTGGCAATGGTTGAGACGAGTCGATGAATATTATGGCCAAAAGATGTCTAAAATGGGGCAAGAAGCTTAGTAACATATGTTTACTACTTTGAATCAGGCATCAGGCTTCAGGGGTCATGTTCCACCTATAAGGTTATTTTTAGCAAATGACTTTTATTTTTTTTTAAATTTTATAAACACTGGAACATTGGAACATTGGAACAAACTATTGAAATCATTGAATAAAATGCAGTTTACAGCTCAGAACATCCAGAACATAAGTGTATCAACACTTTTAAAACATACACTTTTTAAAAAGTGTTGTATATCAACGTTTATTTCTGTTCTGAGAGACCCAATTTAGAGCTAGTATTTTAGCTTTTTTTATAAAAAAAGTATGCTAAAAAATAGTATAAGGAGAAAACAGATGAGACGTAAGAAAAAAAATAGAAAAACTATTCCTCTTAATACAAAATCTTTAGGAAATAAAATTGAAGCATATCCATTTGTAGAAATAGAATGGCTTGATATTGAAGGTGACGCCGGTTGGTCGGATACTAAATCTTTAAACAAAGAAAAATTACCAACATGTGTATCAAAAGGTTATCTTGTAAGTCAAAAAAATGGTGTTACTAGAATATTCACAGATTATATAAAAACAAAAGATAAACCTACCTTTGATAGTATTGGTAATACTACTATAATCCCAACTGCTGTAATTGAATCTATTAAAAAATTAAAATAATTTAATTAAGTGAGTCTTCTTTTTTTCTTTTTGGTAAGTCTTTTACTTTTTCTTTTAACTCTTCAAATTCTACATTTTCCAGAATCGGACTATAATCGTCAATTATTTGTTTCATTCGCGATTCTAACTCTTCTGTTGATAGGTCTTCTAATTTACCAGTTCTAATTATTTTTTGTTCAATATACAAACCTGCCGCTTTACCTCGTGCAACTTCAGCATTAACTGCAGCTGACCAAGCTTTTTTATCTCTAGCTTCATCTCTAAGTTTAGCTAATTCTGTAATGTGAGATCCAAATGTAACATCATATTTTTTCTGCCATTCAGCTCTAAGTTCACCTATGTATTGAACTACTAATGGATAATGCTTAGGATTTTGTAATACGCTGGCTGAGTGTCTTGCTGATTCTTTAGAATAACCTGCTTCGATAGCACACTGAGTAGCAGTCTTTCTACCTTCTTCTACTATTAATAAATTAGCAAATTTAATTTGTTGTTCAGTTAATTTTTTTGGTAATCCCATTATAATTTATCCTTCAATGATTCTAAATATTCTTCATCTTCATACATTGTTTTTTCTTCTTCATAACCTTCCATAGCCATTTCATGTAAAGTCTTTTCTTTTTTTCTATTATATTTAGTTTTATCTTCTACTACTTGAGACTTAAATTTTGATGTTCTTACCTCTTTTGCAACAGGATTTTTAAATATTCTATTAAAGTTTTTTCTGTAATTATCATCTGCTGGTCTTGAAATACCATCAAATTTTCTACCTTTTTCACGTTGCGTCATACTTGTCCCTCTATTGACTTTTAGCACAACAATAATAATATATCAACTGTTGTTAGGGCAAAATATTATAACAATAGTATTCTGGTTCTACCTAACAATGTTTTTGTTTTGTTATCATTATATGGGGTTCGGCTTACGACCTTGAGATTTACTCCCTCAACTGATACTGGGGCCCCATATTAAAAAAGAAATTATGCAAGGAAAATTACTTAGACAAGTTTTAGATAAGATGCTCAAACAAGAAACAGCACAAGATGCTCGTGTTCAAGTTTGTTTACCTGATGGTAAATATTACGATATTAATTCTTTACAACTTCTAGAAAATAAACTATTGGGATCAAGAGAATCACATAGATTAGTCTTCACAGTTCAAACTGAAACATGGAATATGGGCAAGGTTTTGAAGAAAATTGGTTAAGCATGTTTGTGTGAAAAACCAATGAAACCCGAGACCAAATTTTATGCACAAGTTAAAAGAAATCTTACAGAAATATCCTGGATTAGGATTGAAAACCTTAGCGTTCCTGGTACTCCCGATCTATTGGGGTATAATAATTTGGGGCACTTTTTCACTGTTGAGTTAAAGTACACTAAAACAAATAAAATTAGATTTTCTCCACACCAAATAGCCTTCCATGTGAAGCATCCTGAGAATACTTTTATCTTGGTTCTGGATGCCTCTTGCATGCTTCCAAAACTTTATGAGGGTAAAAGAATCCGGGATCTGGTAGCCGGAGGCCTGAATCAGGCCCCCTGTGCCACCGGTTACGCTGCTTGTCGCTTGACGCTTGAAGCTTTATAATCCGAACTTTTGTAAATAGGCAAATTGTCCTGCGACATTTTGTCGCAGCTTGTTGCTTGACGCTTGTAGCCGTTGTCCTGGCACCAGGCTTCATGGATCTTAATCGCTGTCAGACTCAGGCGCTTGTCGCTTGTCCCTTCCAGCTTGACGCTTGTTGCTTGTTGCTTGCTGCTTGTCGCTTGATGCTTCCTCATCTTCTTCCTTTCTCTGTGACTTATTGTCCCTGCGACATTTTGTCGCAGGTTTGTAAAATTTGGGGTGTCTGAATACGAACGTCAATCTAGTGTTGCCCGTATTCAATGTTTTTAACTTCAGGATCCCAGCACGCTCGACAATCACCGCATTCATTATTGTTGTCAGGGGCTGGACATGTTCGACTTTTTGTCGAGACAGTTGAAGTATTGGGCCAGCTGTTAACTGGCCCCTGATCAACCATAGGAGAAGAGAATCTTATTACTAAATTTTTAGGACAGTCTATTAGATGGTCCTTGACCCAGGCTTCCCGGGTGGGCATCCAATGACGCTTCTCAGGTGTTAACCTGCAAACCTCATATATCTTGTTTAGGTGGTCCAGATCCTGGACATCGCCGCTGTCATGCCACCTAAAAACATCAGGTTTTTTTGAATTGATAAGAGCTGCCATTGCTTCAACCCAGTATGGATTTTTTATTGCGTCCAGGCGTCTATATTGCGCTTTCTGTACAGTACTAAATCTATACATACCTTTTAAGGCATAACACAGCTCACAGACTGAGCCTTTAATTAAACGTAATTTGCTTCCAGTCTTGCATTCCTTAGCAGGAATACCAATTGACCATCCAGGCATTTTTGAGGGCTTACTTAGTCCACCGACTAGGGCCCAGGCTTCTTTGGTTTTCATTTTTTTTACTCCTTTGGTTTTTTTATTATATTAAACATAAAAATTTTTTTATCACTTTACAAAATTGTCGCAGCTTGTGGCTTGTTGCTTGAGTCAAGAAACAGATTGACGCGCGACAAAATGTCGCAGCTTGTCGCTTGATTCTGATCCCAGATCCATTGTTGAATGTCCAGTCGCTTATCCGGAATTACTGGCGCAAAACGTCTAGCTAAACGCACAATGGATCAGGGATCAGTACTGGCACATCCACCACCACCGACCAGAACTGATCCCAGATCCAAGTCGCGCAACACAACATTCTCAGATACAGTTTCTGCTTACCGTTGTGCCTGTATCCACTTGGATCAGGGATCAGGCGCGGGGCAAGTGCAAGGCACCTCACAACCCGCGCAAGATTTTTTTAATTATACTTAAACATTTTTTCTAACTCATGCATGTCCTTTTTGTTATACCAAAATTTAGGAAACAAGCCGTAGTAGTTTTTAGTATCTTCTACCTCATCTATTAAAGATGGCTCCTCCCAAATTTCTTTTTGTGTATCAAATTTATTTAAGTTAAACATAATGGAATTATTGCACGAAAAAAAATTTTTCTAAATTCACATTATTGTCGCACCCTGAAGCTTGGGGCTTGAAGCTTGAAACTCTGTCAACATAACAAATTGTCCTGCGACAAAATGTCGCAGCATCATGCGTCAATGTGTCATATTTATGTTTCACGTGAAACATGCTATAATATGATTTTATTAACAATTAAAAATAGGAGTAAATAATATGCCGAGATATAAGATACATTACACAGCTGACATTTGGGAAACTGTAATAGTTGAAGCCGAAAATAAAAAAAAGGCTCAATTACTTTTTGAAACTCATGATGATAAATATTTTGAGGCTAGAGAAGATGAGCCAGATCAAATGGGCATGGAAAATATAAAAGTAGATATAGTTGAAGAATTAAAATAACTGCGACACTTTGCACAATGGCTTTAATTAGCCATTGTGCTAATATTTCAACTTAACCAAAAGGAGTAAATAATATGTCAAAAGAAAAACGACTAACACTTAACGCTGAAAAACGTAAAGTGATTGCTGATGTATTCCAAGACCATTTTGAAAGTGGCTCGAAATACAAAACACAACATGATGAGGCTATCGAAACTTATAATGATATGCGTTCAGTTGCTAAAACAAAGATTGAACAACTTGTAAGATTTCATCAACCTCAAGAAGATGTAGATACAATTCGTTCTATGATTAATAAATATGGCGAAAGAAATGGTGGCGAGTTGCACCATGATAATTGTTTCTATGTTCAAAACGCAACACCTCGTATGGATACCGATTATAATGGCAATCTAAAAGAAGTATTAGATGATGTTCATATTCAGTTTAAAGCTGATAAAGATTTTCTAACTTCTTATTATAGAGATGAGTTAAGATCAAAAGGTCTTGACGCTGATTATTTAGTTAGACTAAATAATGATTACGACAAAAGAAGTCCTAGTTTTTATAATGCTGAAAGTGAAATTAATAAATATCTAGGGTGGAATAGCGACAATAACTCAAGTTCCGACCAAACTGTTAAACATAAACATGGTTGGGAAAATGATTTTAAGATTTGGGTAATTGGTAGTTCTTACTGTCATAATCGTATGTTCAAAACTGATAGTGAAGAATACGAGTGGTTTAGATCGTTTGAAGTTGCTAAAGAAAATGTTGTTATGGCACATGAAAAACTTTTCAACCATGTTGATGAGAAAATGCAAAAGTTAAAGTTAGGTTTAAAATCTTACCGATACTTTGACCAAGCTAAATCTTTAGCTGATAAACTTGGAGTTGTTTTAAATGAAACTGTCCTTGACGCACACAGTTCAATGGCGCTTTCAATTTATAGTCCAGAAAATTTAGCTGATCTTTTAACTGATGAAGTTGAATTGACTAAGGCAGAAAAAATCGCCATAGCAAAAGCACAACTACAACAAGATGTTAGCACAAACTAATTGCGACACAATGCACAATGGCTCTTAAAGAGCCATTGTGGTAAGATTAGGAAATTAACCAAAGGAGTAAAAAATGAATAATGATTATGTATATTGTCATGGAACGCATTGTCATACCAGACACACCCAAGACAGAATAAGAGGGGTCAAGGGTTCAAAGGTTCTAAGGACTAAAAAAATAAAAGTTCAGCATTGGTACAATAAGATGTATCAATATTTTTGTAGTCAAGGTTGTTATGATGATTTCGCAAATGCAAACATTCAAGAAATAATTGCGATTGCACCCAGAACCGAGCCACTTGAAACACCGATTGAAGTTCAAAAAATCAAGCACCCACAAACAACACACAATAATGGTAGTGGTTATTCATGGACTCAACGCGCGTGGACAGAAACTAAAATTAAAGAGTGCGACAATATTGACAATGGCTCTTAACGAGCCATTGTTGTAAGATAGGGAAATTAATCAAAGGAGTAAAAAATATGAGTGAATCAAGTGAAGAATTAAAAAGAATAGCTATTGCATTAGAAGAAATTTTGCGATTAGTAAAAAAAGATATGGAAGACAGCAAGGCGCGTATCACTAAAGAATGGGACAGTAAATTAGATCAACATGATTTACCATTTCCAGAAGTAGAGGAGAAATAAAAATGCCAATGCCAACATCAGTTTTAAATACTTTAATTAAATTACGACACATGAGTGGAGAGGAAATTAGGGAGTATTTTAAAAAGAGAGCAGACTTTCATAGTAAGTATCCAAAAAATCCCAAGTCTAAATGGACACCAAAGGAATGGGCTATTGATCAAGAAAAATGGCATGGATTAAAAAACGAGAAAACCTACTCAAAACATTTTGAATAGGTGCGACGTATTGCGCAATGGCTTTAATTAGCCATTGCGCTAAGATACGATTATTAACTTATAGGAGAAAAAAATGAAAGTATCACAAATAAAAAACTTTAAAATGAATGACGAAGTTTATAAATTAAGAAGACAAGTTATTAATTTAATTTATGAAGTAAAAAAAGAAATTAAAGATTTGCCAAGAATAGAAGTTAGAATTGGCGAGGCTAGAAAAAAAAATGTCTTAGGCGTTGCAATGCTTAAAGATTGTAAAATTTGGATTACAGATGACGCGATCAACATGGGTGATGACGCTTTAAGGAATGTAGTATTTCACGAAATTGTACACGCTGTAACAGGCTTCGGACATGATGACAAATGCCCATTAATGAAACCAAACCTTGATGGATATTTATTAAATAAAAATCAATGTATGAAATATTTAAAATCATACATTAAATACGGTGCGACAATAAAGACAATGGTAGCCTAGCTACCATTGTGCTAAGATACGATTATGAAAACACAAAAGAAAAAAGATGATTCAAAACCAAGTGATGAATTCACTAACTGCAGATGTTGTGGCGAATACATCAAAGGAGATAATAGGTCAACGAGTGATAAAAGATATTGTGATGACTGCGCATAAAAATTAACTACCTCCTAGTGTTAATATACCACGCGACAAAATGTCGCGTGGTGCAACCAAATTTACCGTACCGAGTGTGCGAGTGGGATAAGAATGGGGCGCCCCGACTAAAAAAGCCCCATAAGATGAAAAGGTGGACATTCAGCTCAAAAAATGCTTTGCGCTAATTGACTTCTGGTGGGCTATACCTTTGCTCAATGTATCTGAGTCTTTAGGCCAAAGAGATACATTGAGTTATATGATTATGTCAATGTGACAAAATATCACATGCGACAAAATGTCGCAGG
>WLWE01001483.1_pt1 | contig 17128 bp, 12 predicted proteins | sample 6718301 | NCBI WGS metagenome assembly WLWE01 (sample SAMN12718691, study PRJNA515312) | sponge metagenome | isolation source: marine sponge | host: Mycale hentscheli | place: New Zealand: South Island, Marlborough, Capsize Point | collected 2003-05-01 | reverse complement strand
CGGTCTTGACCTCGAGGAACACGGTTTGCGGGCCTACCCATTGGGTGCCGAACCCTCTTGAGCCCAGAAGGATGCCCCAATGGCCTGGGCGGGCATTCCGCCTTGCTCTCCCAGGCCGGGGTGTTTCTGAATGAAACTCTCGGTGGAATCTTTACTTATTGCATTGCCGTGAATAAACGCATGTTTGTTCGCGGCAATGTTGTAGGTAGCGGATTAATTGTTCTGATTCGTACGGAAGCCGCCGTTGACGTTGATAATCTGCCCGGTAACAAAACTTGCCTGAGGAGAAATGAGCCATCGAACCGCGTCGGCAATGTCTCCAGATTCTCCCCAACGCTCGAGTAGGCATTCCCGCACAGCCCGGTCTTGCCATTCCTTGCTGGCCTGGTCGCCCCACGCGGTTTTGATCCAGCCGGGAGCCACGCAGTTCACTCGAACATGCGGTGCAAGGGACTTTGCCAGGCTCTTTGTGAAAGCCATGACAGCACCTTTGATGGTGCTAAATAATTCTCCACTATCACCCTCCATGCCAGTGGCAGCCTGATCCCATCCTGTTGTGACGATGGAACTACCATCACGTCCTTTGAGCAGGGGGCCAAGTCCTCTTCCAAGTAGCAGCGTTGATCGGACATCGGTGTCATAAAGAAGTTTGAGCTTGTCTTCGAAAGAAAGTGATGCAGACGATCCGGTCAACGTGTCGGCACCGGCAATAAGGCAAGCCGCATGAAGTGTCGGACAAGTCTTGCGTACGGCTGCAAGAAGTTCTGTACAGCCATCAGGCGTTGCAATATCGGCAAGGAAAATGCCGGCAACGCTACCAGCAGAGCGGCTGATCGCATCGGCAACCTTTTCAGCAGCAGCCGCGTTGCGGCCATGGATAGCCACTGTTGCGCCGGACTCCGCCAGCCGGAGTGCAACCGCACGCCCGATGCCACTTGTACTGCCGGTAACAAGAACGATCTGTCCAGCCATGTCATTCATTGCTACTCGCTCTTCTTGTTTTGTTGAGTAGCGTCTTCGGGCAACGCAGTGTTGCGTCGAATAGTGATTTCATAACAGGCGGCCTCTTCTGCGTTTCGAACGAGAAGATTGTTGCCGCTGACACACAGCGTATTCCAGGTCTGTCCCTCGAGTGCTGCAAGACGGCCGAGTTCATTCGGTTTTTCTGCCGTTGCCGGTACGGCAACAACTTCTCCTGACTCAGCTTGGATGAGTAGAACGTCACCTATACGAAGCAGTTGTCCCTGCCCATAGCGTCCCTTCTTCCACATGCGTGTTCCCGAAGAGAGTTGAACACATTCAAGAATGCCATCGGAAAGACCGTATGCATGCCCCTTATGAATGGAAACATTGGTGAACTTGGTCTTGAGGAGATTTGACTGACGCCAGAGTGGCTTGATGTTCCAGGCGTCACCGGAGTTCGTGAGTGAAAAGACTGCCGATCCAATGCCATACCCTTTTGAAATAAATAGTTTGTCATCGTCAAGAAGATGCGGTTGCGAACAACTCGCATCAGAATTTGAATGTCCCGGCCATTCGCATTCCCAGAGTTGATCTCCTGTTGCGAGATCGTAGGCAGCTATGTGTCCTTCATTCACTGTAATCACGGCACTATGACCATTTACACTGAGTATCTGTGGTGATGCGTAAGCGATTTGTTCTGTGCCTGCCACCCATACCCGATTCCCTGTAGTGCGGTCGTAGGCAACAAGAGAAACGTAGGGTGATGTTGCGGGATCACGATTGGCGTTATCAACGCCTTGTATGTCCAGGTCTTTCCTGGGGCCGCCAGCGGGGACAATGACCAGCTCATCTGTGACAAGTGGAGAGCCGGATCGACCCCACGCAACCGCCGCGACATGTGTTGCTCGATCAATATCGAGGTCAGCAACAATATCTTTTCTCCACAGTACCTTACCGGTGCTACCTTCGATTGCGTGCAGCCAGCCAGTTGCTCCCGTGGCGTAAACAACGCCATCGTTAATGGTTGGCGTTGATCGTGGGCCAATTCCACCTAGAACTGTCTCATGCCTCGCTGGAACAGAAACGACCCACTCCGGCTCACCGGTTGCAAGTGCGTAGCAGGTAATGGATTCATCCTCCCCTCTCTGCTCCAGTGTGACGGCGTGGCTGCCACATGTGGCAAAGCCACTCCAGCCTGCTCCAATAGGACGTTTCCATATGCATTTGGGCGGATTGGCTTCCCAGTTTGTATCGACCTCAATGCCATCAATACTCGCCGTTCCTGCTGGGCCAAGGAAGCAGGGGAAGTCATCAGCCGTGGCGTCCCATCCCAAAGACACATTTTTGTTAGTTGTCTGTTTTGCAATGGTGGCAGCCGAAGGCAGGAGCGCGTCACGTCGAGCCTGCCACCGGAAAGCAAATTGTGGTACGAGGTCACCGCTTACGCCTTCAATACGAAGGACGGCAAGAGCAACAAGGATTGAGATCGCAAGAAAAGCAGTGACACTCTTTTTTAGAAGTGGCTGAAATGTACTTTCTCTTAAAAACCATACGAAGAGAGAAACCAAGCCAGTGAAGGCCAGGATAAGAGTGATGATGTTTCGTACGGCTTGATCAATCACATCGCCAGCAAGTACTTCGAGCCAGCCGTATCGAACAAGCGCGATGGCTGCGGCAAGGGATGCCAGGGTCACCCAGATTTTTACGGGGGGTACAATCTGATGAGATGGTGGCACGGAGTCCCCTTCTGAGGCGGGGAGAGTTGGAGTCATAAGGTTTGGCGTCTCTTGTGAGAGGGTGTGTTTCCGCTGTCGGAAGGGCGGGATACGTTCGTTTTTGTACAGATGTTCTACAGGTGTCGGTTCCAGTTGGGCAATATCACGGAACTTTCGTCATAACCGGATTCACTGGAATACACGCTGTCAAAGATCGGTTAGACTTGAACGACGGTCCTTCATTCTATCGTTGTGTCTGATGTGAGGTGATACGCACCATCCATCTGATTTGTGTAACACGCGACTGAATGAAACCGCTTCATACGATTTTCTAGAAACCGATTCGTGGAAATCCCATGGTCGAGCCAATACAAACTATGCCTGATCCCTCGACAAAAAAGGTTCCTGCTTCAGGGCCATCAACCCTATCTGTACATGCTGGAGAAGCACGGGTGAAGCCAGGCTTTTCGATCACAGATCCGATCTTTGCTTCCTCAACATATACGTTCCCTGATACCCAGGCAATCGTTGACTTTCTTGAGCAAGGACAGTCTCGCGAAGAGTACGGGCGATACGGTAATCCGGGTGAGCGAGTTGTCGAAGACAAGTTGGCGGCGCTTGATGCTGGTGAAGCCAGCGTGCTCTTCTCGAGTGGTATGGCGGCATTCGTGGGTCTTCTGATGGCTCATGTTGATGCCGGAGACGACATTGTCTTTTTCGATGAGTGCTATCATCGAAGTCGTGAGTTCTGTCGGCGTCACCTGACTCGCTTTGGTGTTGGTTTTCGTGAGGTACGTACATGCGACTACGATGCGATGGAAGCAGCGATCACGCCGAGAACCAAGTTTCTGATTAGTGAGTCACCCACCAATCCACAATTGAGTGTTGTTGACATTGAGCGATTTGCCGAGATTGGACGCAGGAATGGGGTGCTGACATTAATCGATGCAACCTTGTCTACTCCGTATAACGTGAAGCCACTTGAGGCGGGCGTCGATTTTGTCTTGCATTCCGCTACAAAATACCTTGGTGGCCATAACGATCTTCTGGCAGGTGCTGTGACAGGTTCTGCCGAATTGCTCGAACCTGTCCGTAACCTGCGAGGCATTATGGGCGGTGTGAATGCTCCACATAATGCGTATTTGCTGGAGCGTGGCCTGAAGACGCTTGCCCTTCGTATGGAACGACACAATGCAAATGGACAGGCCGTAGCAGAGTTTCTCGCTGGCCATCCACGAGTGGAACGAGTGCTGTATCCAGGCTTGCCAGACCATCCATTTCATGCCATCGCCAAGCAGACAATGCGTGGCTACGGCGGACTTGTGACGTTTTTCATTCGTGATGCAGACTGGCGGCAGACAGCCGCTGTTATTGATGCGGTGAAAATTCCTCGCATTGGCCCGAGCCTCGGTGGAGTTGAGTCACTTATTGAACAACCAATGGTGATGAGTTACTGGAATTACTCACCTGAAGAGCGGGCTGGTTTTCGAATTCCAGACAACATGGTGAGAATGGCCTGCGGCATCGAGGATGCTGAAGATCTCATTGCAGATCTGGCTGCAGCCCTCGATGTGGCGGAGTAAGCAATGCAGTTTCGCACACGGGCAATTCATGTAGGGCAAGAAGCCGACCCATCAAGTGGTGCCGTGGTTCCACCAATCCATCTGGCAAGCACATTCGTTTTGCCAACTGCAAACGGTGATGCCCAGTACGACTATGCCCGAACAGGTTCGCCAACACGACATGCGTTTGAGGCAGTGATGGCTTCGTTGGACGGTGGCGCCCGCGGGTTAGCTTTCGCTTCAGGCATGGCTGCAACGCACTGTGTGACGATGTTACTGAAGCCGGGGGATCACCTTGTAACAGGGACGGATATCTACGGAGGAAGTTGGCGGCTCTTTAATAATGTGCTCACGGAACGGGGCATTTCGGTCACTGCTGTCGATACTACGGATCGTGCCGCGGTTGAAGATGCAATGCGTGCGGAGACCCGGATGCTCTGGATTGAGCCGACTGGAAATCCACTGCTATCAGTCACAGATGTTGCTGGGTGCGCTGCACTTGCTCAGAAAGCAGGTGTGTTGCTTGTCGCCGACAACACGCTTGCAACGCCGGTGCTTTGTCGGCCGCTGGAGTTGGGTGCAGACATTGTTATGCATTCAGCAACAAAATATATCGGTGGGCATAGTGATCTGCTCGGTGGACTTCTTGTTGCACGTGACCCTGAAGTTGGTGAACAGCTGCATTGGATGCAGAATGCAACTGGCGCCGTGATGGGGCCTTTGGAATCCTTTTTGTGTTGTCGGGGTGTGAAGACACTTGAGCTTCGGGTTCACGCACAGTCAGCAACAGCACTGCGGCTGGCTTCGTGGTTGCATCATCAGCCATCAGTAAAACGAGTCTATTATCCTGGGCTCGCTGACGACCCCGGGCATACCGTTGCGGCAAAACAATATCATGGAGGTTTTGGGGCCATGGTAAGTTTTGAGATTGATAGCGACGTGAAGGGCGCTCAACGCTTTGTTGAATCGACACGGCTGTTCCAGCTTGCGGTTAGCCTCGGGGCTGTTGAGTCTCTGATTGAGGTGCCGGCTGTAATGTCGCACGGGGCGTATGCACCGGAGGCTCGTCGAGCAGTTGGAATAACAGATGGGCTAATTAGGCTGTCTGTTGGCCTTGAAGAGGCTGGCGACCTTGAGGAAGACCTGTCTCAAGCAATGGATTCGCTCTCCGCCTCATAACGCCTCGGAGCTAGGAATGATAGGCAGTCTGCGTTGAGGGTGTTGGTTTTTACAAAAGTTCTGGCTGTACGGATTCCGATATCTTTTCTGAATGCATCAGCAATCACGATGGCTGCATATGCCATTCGTGAACGCTTATCCAGGAGAGAATCATGCGTCAGAATCCGCTTCAACTTGTCGCACTTGTAGTGTGCCTGAACGGCCTGTGTACGAGTTTTGCCTTCGGAGAGAACGAGGCACCGTCCGCGAAAAGCCTTCGCTGGACGCCCCATCGAGCAGCTGCTCGACCTCTCGATACACGCAGTGAGATAGCTGGCGAAGAAAATGTCTCCTCGGCTTCGCCGGCGAAACCTTCAGGCAGTGAGCTTGCGCCTTCATTGTCGAATGCGGTAACCAAAAGCCAGCAGGGTGCAGCGTCGCCACAGACTGAAAACATGCTGCCCGATCAGGCTGCTCTTCCTGCCACGGTTTCTGTCCCAGACACCATTCCTGCTCGCGATGCAAAACCGTCGTTACAAGTAGTTGCAAAAGCCCCTCAAGAAGACTTTGCCCCACTCCGTAAACAACTCGATCCAAGCCGTATGGTTGAGAATCTCGGCGAATGGATGGCCGACGCACAGCCTGCAGACTCAACTGGCACAGTTTCAGCCCGTCAGGGTGATGACGGTCCATTTGGACTCGGAATGATGCGAACCCCCCAGGGGCACAACGCTGGCCGACCAATTCTCAGTCAGGAACGGCCTGCTGATCTGCAAGTTGTCGCCAAGCAGCGTGAGGGAGGTGGCATGGCCCCCCCGTATACACAACGAATGAATCAGAGTGCCGTTCGCCCTGAACGATTGGCAATGGATGTCGATACAGTTCCTTCTGTCATGGCTCGTCGAGCACAGGCAGAGGCAGTGCCACCGCCGCCAGTTTCGAAGAAGTCGTCTGTCTCTACAGATAGTTCCATGGACAGTAAACCGTACATAAGTGGTGATTCAATGATTATCGACGGGCCACCGGGTACTGGTTTTGAATCATATAGCGAAGGTCCTCCTTCGATGGGCGAAGAGATGTGGATGGGCCGGACACCGGCGCAACTTCATGTCGAATCTTTCTACGATGATCCCTATGCATGTGAAGAAGATTGTAATCCAACACCATGCTGTTTTGATGGAACGGTCTGTCGGTGGTTGCATCAGTTTGGCAGGCCGTATTATGGTTGGAAATGGTATCGTGATTTCACAGCAAGTGTTGGTGTGACTGCCTTTGAGAATGAGCTTGACCTCGGTCTTGGCGGGAATTTTGGAACAAATGAATACCTCAACTTTGGGATGCCACTTTGGAATGCTTTTGGAATTGGGTGGCAGGTTGGTGTGCGTGGGACACAGACAGGATTTGGTTCACGCACTATTGATCAGGCCCATGGACCAATCGATTCTCGGAACCAGCAGTTTGTCACAACAGGCTTCTACACTCGAGCATTCGAGGGGCGTGGCCTGCAGGGTGGTGCTGTTTTTGATTATCTCAACAACACAGGGTTTACAGGAAACGCTGACATCAAGCAGATGCGTGGTGAAATAAGTTATGTTTGGGGATATCACGAATGGGGTTTTTGGGGTGCATTCAACGCTGGTCAAGGTTTCGGTGTTGTCCCGGGGCAAAGTGGAAAGACGTTCGAAAATAATTCGGTGCATACATACAATGCGTTCTACCGGGTGCAATTTGGTGATGCGAACGAATGGAAAGTATGGGGCGGTGCTTCTCATGAAGGACAAGGGTATGTCGGATCGATCCTTCGCGCGCCGATGACACGATCGCTAGCTCTTGAAGGAACGTTTGCTTATCTCATGCCGGGTGAATCAAAAGATGTTAGCGAATATTACTCAAAATTGACAGGCAACTTTACGCCAATGGCATGGAATCTCGGCATTAATCTTGTGTACTATCCACGAGGTCGCTCAAGACGAAGTCTTGCGAGTCCATACCGTCCGCTCTTTGACGTTGCTGATAACGGAACAATGATTACAGGCCTCTAAACTCCTGTTTTCATTGAATCTCAGCGGTACACCGATGTTCGTTTCTCAAGACAGCTGTTTTTCGCTATCTTTTAGGCAGAAAGATAGCGGTTCTGATCACGCCATCGTGGCTTGTGATCACTGCTTTGTACGAGGGGCCACCTCGGTCCCGACGCCAGCAAAACACAGAGAAACATGACAGAAAATAATGACCCCTGGGCGAATCTTGCAGATTCGCTCGGTGCGGCTCCCGGAGGGGAACCACCTCAACAACCACAACGTCGTCCCGCAAAACCTTCCAGGCCAGCCGAGGCTGAGAAACCAGTACACGAAACTCCCGCCGCTGAAACATCTCAGACAGATTGGGGCGGCGTCGCAGATCAACTTGGTATTCAATCATCAACGCCGGCATCGCCGAAGCCCACTCAAGAAAGAACGCCGAGAGAGGCCGAACCGGCACCGCAGCCTCCACAAGCGGAGCATCCACCTGTGGATGATGGTTTTGGAGCAGGGCTGCTCGATGACGGCGGGGCGGCGACTCAACGTTCATCGAGACCACCCAGACGGTCAAACGATAGGCCAAGACGGTCATCACGTCCTACTCGTTCGGATGATGACGAGCGGCAGGCAACGCCTGCCCAACACAATCGCAGCCAGGAAAGCAGTACACAAACTAGTGATGATGTTCGCGATGGTGATCAGGTTCGCCATCAAGAGCGTGATCAAGCAACCGACGAATCGGATGAGCCAAGGCGTCGCCGTCGAGGGCGACGTGGAGGCCGTGGCCGTGGTCGGCGGAATGATCGCAGCTCCCAAGAAGAAGTTCGGGCTGAGGACAACGAGGAATTGCCTGGCTACGGGCGGAACCTTGATGGAGAGCGAACCGAACGGCAAGGTTCGGCTGCTGAGACTTCTTCTGATGGTCGGCCGCAAATCCCAAGAGAAGATGGATTCGGGCACAGGGTCAACACTGATTCCGAAGAACGAACTTCTGAATCAGACGGAGGTCCTCGCTCTGACAGCAGTCGAGATGACGATCAGGAGGGGTCGCGAACTGATGATCGCCCACCACGTCGCCGTCGTCGTCGCCGTGGTCGTGGGCGGCGCACGCGAGATGGCGAAACTATAGAAAATGAGGGTCAGCGCTCTCATGAAGAGAGTGGTGAAAATTCAAATGAAGTGCAGGGTGGGCACCAGACTGGTGAAAAACCATTCACTGAACGCGAACCTCGCGGGAATGAAGATTCAGATGGAGAACCTCGCCGTCGTCGCCGTCGTCGTCGACGACGAACGTCAGATGAAGAGCCACAAGAAACCAGTGGCGAGGGTCGTCCAGCCCGAAGGCCTGCATCAGGCAGTACAAGTGGCCAACGCAGACCAGCCCGCAGTGGCGGCCGCAGAGGAGAAGCCGGCCGTGGAGGTGATGGCGAAGGTCGCCGTCGGGAAACTTTTTCTCGTGTTGGGTCGAGGCGTGAAGACGACGAAGAAGGCCTGGAATATCTTGGTACCGAAGACGAAATGGCTCCATCAGATCATCGCGATAACGGAGATGAAGATGTGCTCGCCGAAAGTGGGCTCGACGGTGTTCGCGATGTACCGAGTTGGGTGGAGGCAATTGGCATCGTCATCGCCAGCAATATGGATAGCCGCAAACAACCGCCTCAAAACTAAATCTCTTTGATCAAGATCTGGTTTTCGACCATCGGGATTGCAATGGCTGCCTTGTTTCAAGGCAGCCACGTCCTGTGTCTTGCACGAACGTGTGCGGCTGAGGCCCTTTAGGTAAAAAGAGCATCACGTTTTCATCGAGAATTGGCCCATGCGATGACTGGTCGCCGGTGCTTTTTTCTGTTTGGCGCAGCATTTGCTTCTTTTCCTTCTGACCGTCCCGCCCGAGAAGTTCAGCAGGAAAGTGAGGCCACCGATGAGTCTGTGTGATCAACAACAACGGGCATCCGCTCTTAGATCTGGTCTGCCCGTTGATAATCTGATTATTTTGTCTCGGGCAGATCCAATTATCTGCGGGCATTCAACAGAGACGCGGAATCTTGCGGAAGCAGCATGCACTCTTGGTATTCGGAATGTTCATATTGTGAGTTATCCGCTCGACGTCCTTGCGTCCTCTGGGCTGCCACTCAAACCAGAACACTCCGTTGAGGCGTACTCGTCCGGTATCACGGTGTCCCGTCCGGAGCCCATCGGTGATTATAAGGTGCTGGATGGTCGACTTGGTTCCGCGATCTCCGGACATCTTATTAACCTCCTTGCACAGCTCCCTGGAAAAACAGCCGTCATGGATCTCTATCTTGTCCCGCACGGCCAGATGGTGATGCAGGCAGTAGAGACTTCAGGCCGAAGTGGCATTGCCGCAGCACCTGTGACAATTGGAGAGGCTGTTGGGTCTGATATTACAAACGTGGTATCCAATGCGCTCGCCACCGGGCAGTCAGGTGCAGCTGCTCTTGTGATGCAAAACTACCTGGATCACGATCAGCCGGTGGCAGTGAGCAAATTCACCCGTGAACTGATTGTTGCCTCCGGTGCAAAGGTAGACGAAGCCCTTGGTACAAACTTCGCGCAGCAACTTTCTGAGCGAGTTCGCATCAGTTATCCGGCCATTGACACCTCGGCCTATTTGTCACCGTCAATCAGCGTGGCTGAGCAGGCAGCGATTTTATCCAAGCGAGGTCTTGTTCGTGATGGATATGTTTTGTTTCTGAGTCGCCTTACCAAAGCCAAGGGTGTCGAGGATCTTATTCATGCCTACCGTGCGAGCGATTTGTATCGTCGGATACCGCTTGTTGTCTGTGGTTCAGGTCCCGACGAAGAGTTCTTTCACACCATTGCAAACAGGGACCCATCAATCCTCTTTTTTAATGACATCGGTGATCTTGAAAAACTTGCATTCATGTCGGGATGTCACGCATACACTCTCCCGAGCAAACCTCGCGTTGAATTCACAGAAACATTCGGTATTGCTATCGCTGAGGCCATGTTGTCAGGTGGGATAGGTCCTGTGATAACAACGCGTACTGGCGGTATACCAGAGGCAACAGGTGATCATTGCCTCTACCATAAGGCAGGAGATGTTGCTGACCTTGTGGCATGTCTCAATAAAGTAGCAAGTATGCCTGACCACTCTCGAGCATATTTGAGCCAGCAGGCACGGAGCTATGCGTGCCGTTTCGATCGAGAAAAAATACTGAAAAGTCTTCTCACACAATCTACGGTGCAGACTGCAGCGTAACGATCCTGTTTTACGGAGAAAAGGAGCGAACGGCGGAACGCTCAATGGAAGATCACGCAGACACATTAGAAAATCGACGACCAGTTGCTACCGAGCGAGTGACACTGGTCGACCCGTTCATTGGCACGGAACCAGTCGATCTTCCCCCGCGTTCTGGAATCGCAGCAACGTGGTTCTGGCCAAAGCCGCAAATTGGTAATACTCATCCCGGGGCGTGCCTTCCTTTCGGTATGGTTTCCGTCATGCCGTACAGCGGGGGCTATCCGACTGGGTACGGTTGTTACGCCAAGTCGCTTCAGGGGTATCCGCCACGGCTCAAAGAGGAATTGCAGGTGTCCGGCTTCACCCACTTCCAGCAGTCCGGTGTTGGAGCCATTCGAAAATATTACAACTATTGTCGAATCTCACCTTTTCTTGAGGAAGGAGGTGGCCTTGCAATGGTGGGAACCCCCTTCTCAGTTGATCAAGAAGAGGCTGTTCCTGGTTTCTATTCATGTATTCTCAAGCCGTATGGGATTCGTGCTGAAATTACAGTGACCCGGCGCGGTGCAATTCATCGATACACGTTTCCACGATCTAGGCGTGCTGGGATAGCAGTCGACTTTTCTCACGGTGGTATTGAAATTGAAGATGGAAGAACAATTCCTCTGCGGGCAGAGTATTGTCTGCAAGGAGCTTTCGGTGCGGAAGCATGTGTCACCATGGAGGGCCTTCCAATCAGGATGTCTGTGGAGGTCTCTGGTTTTGATACCCACAGTGCTGCATCTTCTCTTTGGGAGAATGGGGATTTTCTTTCTGGCGACCAGGAGAGGTCCTATGAATACATACGTGAGTCGACCTACGTGCCATTCGGAGTGTGCTTTCAGGGGCCAACCGAAGACGAGCATGTTGTCGAGCTGAAGGTCGCGTTTTCCTTTCGAAGTCGAAAAAAGGCGCGTGAAAATCGGTTAGCCGCCCCTCAGGATTTGTCTGCCGCGAGAGGTATCGCAAAGAGGGACTGGGAGGAGAGGCTTGGTCGAATCCAGGTTCAAGGAGGCACGCGTGCTCAGCAGAGAACGTTCTATACGGCTCTTTACCACAGTCTCATAAAGCCGAGTGAAGCTCATGATGAGTCTCCATTTTGGCCATGGGACGGCCCGTTTTTCTATGATTTCTCCACGCTTTGGGATATGTATAAAACCCAACTCCCTCTTGTGCTTTCGTTATGTCCAGAAGAAGGAACTGCGATTGTCAATGCAATGCTTACCGTGGTGGAAATGGAGGGCAATTTTCCTATCGGGTATCGTCTCGCTCGAGGGCATGACCGTTTTGCCCATCAAGCCAGCGCCCTTGCCCATGTTGTCATAGCCGATGCTTTTCATCGGCGTTTGCCAGGGATTGATTGGGAGCGAGCTCTTACGATGATGTCCAAGGATCTTGGCAGAGCGTACGGCGAAGCATTTTTTCAAGACGGTGTGGTTCATCCTCTCACGCATACTCTCGACCTTGCGTACGGCTGTTTTTGTACAGCGGCGATTGCGACTGAAATAGGTGACGATACTGTAGCTGCACAGATGCTTGAGTATGCGAGTCAGTGGAAAAATGCTTTTGACCAAACTGGTGTATTAAGAGATTCAACCTATTATGAGGGATCGAAATACAATTACAGTTTTCGGCTATTGCATGATATGGCCAGCCGTATTTCTATCGCCGGTGGTGACACGGCTTTTGTTGACCTGTTGGATGCCTTCTTTGGCTACGCGGCTGATCCTGTTCCGGCTCCGGGGGTATTCCCGTGTCGTGCGGAGATGGCCGAAGGTGAATTGCTGGGACGTTTTGAAGGGTTCAATAATGAGCCTGATATGGAATCGCCCTATGCCTATATCTATGCAGGGCGGCACGACAGGGCTTGCGAAGTTATACGCGAGGGCATGTCGCAGTGTTATGGAGATTCCCGTGGCGGGCTCGTGGGAAATGATGATTCCGGTGGTATGAGTTCCTGGTATGTCTGGAGTGCATTAGGACTTTTCCCTGTAGCTGGGCAAGATGTGTTCTTGATCGGCTCCCCACTTTTTGACCGTGTGGAAGTACAGTTTGGGCCTCACCAAGCGTTTGCTATCGAAACTGATGGATGTGGAGCAGAGAGTTCATATATTCAAACCGTTCTACTGGACGGTAAATCCCTCAAAAGGCCTTACTTGTGCTGGCGGGATATGTGCTCAGGAGGAACGTTGTCTGTCAAGATGACGTCAGCCCCAACTGTCTGGACGCATCAGCGACCACCTTCCGTCATGTGACGAAAAAAGGCTCATTTCAAACTCTAAAAAGAGGGGCAGGCTCTTGCTGAGATTGAGTCTCACTGTCAAGTTTTTTGCTAAAAAAATGAAATTTTATTGTCTTGTAGAGGGCTCGCTTTGACGAATACTCTTAAGGAAGAAAGGAAGGTGATCTGTTGAACAAGTTTTCGAACTTTTTTATAAAAAATATTTTTCTGTTCGTCCTACTTTCTTTGCCATCACTTGCGACGACTGAATGCTTCGCCACAGATCAGGATGTAACAGGCCGACAGCTCACACTAGAGGATGTTCATCAAATTGTTGAATGCTCAATGCAGAACGGAGAGGCCGTCGATCTCAATGTTCTGGAAAAACTAGATGCGAATACGGCACGGGTCTTAGCTGAGGCTCGTGGTAAGTTGTTCTTAAATGGATTGACTGACGTGACTCCAGAGGTTGCAGGAATTCTGGCTTCACATCGTGGTTGGCTGCACCTTGGGGGGCTTCGGTCTATCAGCCCAGCTGTTGCGAAAGCACTCTCAAAACATCAAGGCTGGCTTTTCCTCAACGGAATCCGAGTATTAAAGAAGGATGTGGCAGTCGCAATCCTACCTTATCGCGGGCAGTTATATCTCGATGGAGTTGAAACAATTACTGAAGATGTGGCTGAAATAATTGCCCAGCGATGTAATGGTGTCGAGCTGTATGGTGTACGGAACATCAATTATCAGTCTGTGGCAATGCTGAGAAAAAACTCAGAGATTATTCTTCCTTCAAAGTTCGATCGTGCAAGCTGGTGGCCTTTTTAGCTAAAAAAGTCGGCGGGTTTTTGTTCCCCACTGACTCAACATTTGATAACTGGCATGAAGTTGGCTAACTAGCACTAATTATGGTGCAGAAACAACCTCACCACCGTTGCGAGTGCCAAGAGCTCTCCAGGTGGCTCCGTCAATAGTTGATGTGAAGGAACGAGTCGACCCGTCCATCATGAGTCCGTTGCAAACACCGCCATTGTGGTAACTGCGTGACGTCACTACAGCAACAGCAACTGCATTTGAGCCTTTTCCTTCTCGCTGGGAAGTGAAATCTCCGTCAGGATGACCGGAGTTTTTCGTCACAGTGTTTGGAGGAAATGTTGTGGTCAGACCATCTTGATGAGCGCGTCCATCACACCATTCGGTATTTCCACTATCGTCTTTCTGACTCCCGCCAAGACCCGAAAGGTCCGTGGCACTTAATGCCGGAACAGTTTGAAGTCCGCCGCCGTCACGCATGTATGGCGTGTACGCCTTTTTTTCACCAGCAGCGAGAGTGTTGGAAAGTCCGTCTCGGAAATCTCTGGGTTTTGACTTCTGATTGACACCAAATGCACCGTTGCCACTACCTGCTGGAAGAATTTGGCCAGTACCACGACTCCAACCAATGTTAGTGGGATAGTATTTTTCTAAACCACCACTGATTCGAACCTCATCTCTAATTTCACTCGGGCAGAGTAGGGTGTTGACCCGGTAAGAGCAAAGATACCTACCATTTACTATCTTTGTGCTGTAGCTGGTTGAACTTGCAATCGCAGAACGTACTTCAGAACCCAAGTCTGCTTGTTCAATAAATGGAAGCAGTTGGGCAGAAACCCCCCAGTCACTTATTTGATTGCCAGCGTTGTCCTGTTCAAACGCCACTGGGTAGTGCCTTTGTGAATTTTCAAAATTGTGGAGTGCCAAGCCCATTTGTTTGAAATTGTTGCTGCACGAAATACGTCGTGCTGCCTCTCGGGCCTGCTGTACAGCTGGCAGCAAGAGGCCTACAAGAACACCAATAATGGCGATGACAACCAGAAGTTCGATGAGCGTGAAGCCCGAAGTCTTCCCAGATTTTTGCGTCTTCATTTGTTTCCCTTCATTCGCAAAGTTGAATGGTGGCTGGCTGGGAAAAACCGGGCTGGCTGATTTGTTGATATTGAGATTCAGTCTCAATAGCGTTAGTCTAGTCGTCTGCGCAGCATCGTCAATACCAGATTCCGTGGGAAATCCATGACACACGATTCAACGAACAAGCAGAAAACAACCGAGCAGAAAACAACCGAGCATTCACCTCGCAACCCGCCGGAGCAGCTCAAGCCCATAGCATCAGCAGATCTCTTGCAAGGACGCCGAGAACTGCAGATTCTTCATGGCAATGAGGTCTATCGCCTCACGCTTACGCGTACCGGAAAATTAATTCTTCACAAGTAACTGGGTCAGTAGGTGGAAGTGGTGCCCATCATGCTTTGCTTGCAAAGGTTCGTTAGCCGTCTTCAGCCAGAAGTGTCCGGAGCGATGGTTCGATTGCTTCAGCCCAAATGGCATATCCTTTTTGTTTTGGATGAAGCAGATCAGGCATGATCTCTTTTGAGAGCGTTCCATCTGGCAGAAGAAACCGTTCATTGATGTCAAGGTACGTGACGCCATCTTTCTTTGCCAGTTGTTTTATTAAAGCATTTGTTCTGTCATTATTTTTTCTCTGCGGATCAGAAACTTTTTCTGATCGCGGAAAAATGGCGAGAAGAAGTATTTTGGTCGTTGGAGATTTCGTACTGATGCGCTCAATAATTTTTTCAACTCCCGCAGCAATAGCTTTTGGTGGATCTTTCCTATGGCCGGTGTTGTTTGTGCCAATCATAAGAACAACTACTTTTGGCTGTACGTCCTCAAACTCACCATTATCCAGTCGCCAGAGGACGTGCTCAGTACGGTCACCACTAAAACCGAGATTGAGTGCATTTCTTTTTCGGTAGTATTTGTTCCATGTTTTTTTTCCGGCAGTTTCCCAACTGTGTGTGATTGAGTCGCCAAGAAAAATAATGTCCCACGTGTTTTTTTTAGCTTCTATAGATTTGCTTTCATGTCGTTCCTGCCACCAGTTTTTTTCATCACTCTTCATGCGATGCGCCGGTGTTGTGGCATTTTTAATTGCTGCCTGAATAACATTTTCAGCGTGGGCTGATGCTGGAACTACAAAAGAGCAGATGATTGCGATATGTAGGCTGCGAGTCAAAAACATGGTGGAAACCCTCCCGATCATTTCTTGCCAGATGCTCTTTTGTATCAAAACAACATATATATGTACTCGTGCGGAAGAATATTACGAAAGCAGTGCCTCTGCAAAAGGGGAATCGTCACTATCTATCGATAAACAGCGTAGTTCTTTGAATGAAAGAAGTTCTCTGAGGCTGTGCTTTACCACATAGGCGAGGGGAAAAGACCACGATCACACCTTGAGTTTTCTATGGTTTTCTGTGCTTCAGGGTGGATTCGTCTATCGGATATCGGGGCCGTTGCAGATGGCTACCCAAATTGGTTCTGCGGGGCATTAGGTGCCCTTTGCCAGTGAGTTGCTCTGGTGACATGCAAAAGTGAACATGAGGCACCGGTGGTCTTGCGCCGTCTAGTTAATTACAGGTTGTCCTCAACGGCCGTCAGTTTTTGGCAGGGTAAAAAAAATCGGACCTGAGAGTGACGAATAAGAACAGGTGTCATTTCGAGCAATGTATAGTGAGGAAAGAAACTGGTTACCTTTGGACCATGGACTGAGTGATCCTGTAGGGTGGAAAAGGAAAATATATGAGAATTATGATTGTATCTGGCAGCCACCGTCAGGAGAGCCAGTCTTCGCGTGTGGCTGACTATATTGCTGAGGATCTCGCTCGAATTGACCCAACGCTTGTTCTCGATACGTTGAGTTTGTCAGGGAACCCTTTACCACTTTGGGATGAAAGTGCCTGGCAGAAAGCGAGTTCTCTTGCGTCCTTGTGGCAGCCGATTCGTGATCGTATGCGAGAGGCGCATGCTTTTGTTTTCGTGACACCTGAATGGGCCGGCATGGTTCCGCCGGGTCTAAAAAATCTCTTGTTGTTTACGACTCCACAGGAAGTGGGGCATAAGCCAGCGCTCGTTGTCGGAGTGTCATCTTCTCGAGGTGGTAGTTATCCGGTGAGTGAATTAAGAACAAGTGGGTGTAAAAATAATCGACTTCTGATTATTCCCGAACATGTCCTTGTTCAAGATGTTGCTGATATGTTGGATGGTGAAAGCCCGGGGAATAAACGAGATGCATGGATTCGCAAGCGGATCTCATTTGCAAACCGACTCTTGCTTGAATATGGGAAGGCCGTTGGGTCAATTCGAGCCAGTGGCCTTACCGATGACGCGGATTTTCCGTACGGCATGTA
>WLWE01001479.1_pt1 | contig 17154 bp, 13 predicted proteins | sample 6718301 | NCBI WGS metagenome assembly WLWE01 (sample SAMN12718691, study PRJNA515312) | sponge metagenome | isolation source: marine sponge | host: Mycale hentscheli | place: New Zealand: South Island, Marlborough, Capsize Point | collected 2003-05-01 | reverse complement strand
AGTGGCATCAGGTGTTATCTGAAGTCTCCACCAACTTTTTGCGGAGGTTTGACTACCTAAAATTATATACCTGTCCCAAGGCTGTACTAATCCTCCTGTTCTATTACTACTTTCAGTTAAAGAACTACTACCATTTCCATATTCAAATCCATTGACATCAACTTCATCGCCTTCACTTCCTGCACCTGACCACCATGCTCTTAGTCTGTAATTACTAAATTCAGGCCAAACATAAGATGGCATAATTTGAGTAGCATCTTCTCCACGTTGTTTACCAGCCCAAGTTGCCGCATAATCTAAAACTAATCCAAAAACATCATCACCGTTTGTTCCAAATGTTTCGTCCCAAACTTGTTTAGGCCAAGAACCTAATGGTGCTCTTACCTTACTAGTTCCACTTCCTGCACCACAAGTTAATGTTTGTAGCGTATCAATTTGACGAATCATTGAAGGCATAGGCGCATATCCACTAGGATTCTGCCACATAGGAGCGCCAGAATTTACAGCTTCTAAATTTATACCAGCTTTGTTTCTAGAGAAATAACCATAGTGACCGCTCCATATACCGTATTGTATAGACGCATTTGTTATATTACCTTCTAATCCTGGTTGTAATAAATTTATACTAGAAGTAGCTGTTGTTGTAGCTCCAAAACCATTTGCATCTGTTACAGAAAATACTAAAGTATAAGTTCCAGGCTGTCCACCAGCATTCAATTTTAACTTGTACTCTCCTTCTATTGCAGCTCCATTATTAGCAGTGTTTTGTATAAGCTCAAACAATGGACCACCATTAGGCGCTGTGACTTGATTAAAAGGATCTAATATTTCAACTTGACTAGTTAACTCACATATAAGTTGTTGAGTGTTTGTAGTAGTGTTAGAAGTACCGTTAAAAGTTTTTACTATTTCTGTAAAGTCAAATGAAGAAAAAGAAGGTACATCTGGAAATAGTGGAATACCTTCTGGATCACCAGTAGTAGGGTCTATATCCCCAAAGTAAGGAGCAACATTAGAAACTTGTCCTTGTTCTGGTAATAAAACTGTATTTAAAGTAGGATCGTTAGGCACAAAACTAAATACAAAAGAAATAGCTCCTTTAAAAGGTGCTTGTGCATAGTCTTGTAAAAATGTCCAATAAGCTCCAGTTATACCAGGTAAGCCTGTAAAAGAATCGTTTAGTTTTAGATTATAAGAAGGAAAAGGTGAAGTTCCATATGCAACAGGCAAAAAGAAATCACTAGTTCCTGTTCCAAAAGATAAATTAATAAAGCCGCCTGAATTATCAGGTATTTGAGCTGTAGAATTATTAAAATCTATAACACCTGCAACTTGACTACCTAACTGATCTACAGCATAAAAGTCATTGGCTAGCAAATCATCTCCTTGAAAACCAGGTTTATCACCTTCATCTCCTATAAACCTCCATTCTGGACCTATGTCTCTAGGGCCGAATGGTTGAGATGCTTCTTCATTTAGATCTGATATTAAACCAGTTGTAGATGTTTCCCAGAAAATATCTAAATTAGACTCTACAGGAGAAGTTTCTAAAACAGATAATTCAGGTAGAACTATTAAACTTCTATCTGGTCCAGCAGTAACGTAAGAACCAACACCTTCTTTAGTAGACATCCTAAGTATTAAAGGATTTGAAGCCGCGTTATAGAAAGTTGCATTAGTAAAAGTTAACGCCGCGGAATCAGCTATATCAAAAGGATATTCTTCTGCTTCTATATTAAACATAGCCTCCATGCCTTCTGTTCCAGCGCCAGTACCGTCACTTATAAAGTCTGGATTTTGTCTATAATTTTTAACCAAAGCTCCACCAGGTATAGTGTTAGTAGTTCCGCTAGTAACCAAGACAGTAGCATTATCAAATATGTTTGTACTATATTGTTTTACGAAAACGTTCTGATTTTCGTTTTGAATAGTTGCGTTATTTGACTGGTGAGATAATATAACAGTCTTAGTTTGACCCATACCCATATCTGCTAATGTACCTATAGTAACAACAGAATCAGGTGATTGACCAGGATAATACTGAGTATTGTAAGGTTGGTTTAAGGTTAAGGTACTATAAGGTTCTACAACTGGAGCAGCTTGATACTTAGTAGCTATATTATTTACTCTACCAAAAAGCCTTACGCTAGATCCAAAAGTTTTTTGTGTTGGACCTACTTCTCTTAAATCTCTTGGTACTTTATTTATATTATCATTTATAAGAACTGTATGCGCAATAGTGTTTATAACAGAGTCAGACGTATATTCTAAATAACCATCTAACATACCAGGAGTATATACGTTATAGTAGTCTGTTTCTGTTTGCTTTACAACTATTTTATAGCTATACCAACCTAAAGGATTTTTAACTTCATCGTATATGCCGTTGTTTATTATAGTAGGATCAAATAATTGTATAGGACTGTTAAAAAGCATTTTAATAGAATCACCTACCCAATATATTATTTCTTCACCACCTTGTTCTTTGTACTTGTGATATATTGTAGAATTTTTAAAAGTTATTCCATTTATTATTTCTTCTTCAAGTGTTGTAGGACTTAATATTACAGGTGTTTGTCTACCAAATCTATCTGCTAAAACAACACCTACTTGATAGTTTCTATTTTGCTTTAACGTATGGTTAGGATATGCTACTCTTGATGATAATTTTTGAGAAGTAGCTGTTGGTGGCGTGACATTAGTATTTAGCTTTTCACTTACACCTACTTTATAATCTAATGAAGAAGGGTATGGACTGCTTGTTACAAAATTTCCATAAACAACTCTATTACCTACAACTTCTTGAGTCAAAGCTCTAATTGGTACTCTATCAAATACTCTAGTTGTTTCGTTTTCAGGTAATACTTTAATTGGTTTTGCAGACTCATATTCCCAGTTTATAAAACTATTAGGTGAATTAAATATTGGATCTGTTATTTTAATTTTTTTAACTATGTTTACAGGTATACTATTAGCTTCTTTATAAAGTATTTCAAGTGATATAACTTTATATTTTGCTCTCAATTCGTTTGCAGGACATGGTAGATCGATGTATATGTTAATACTGTCTACTTTGTTTTCCATGAAATCTACTATAGTGCTTTTATAAGCATTATCTTCTTGAACCGAATTTATTCCATCTCCTACTCCGTTATAAGTTTTTGGTAAGTTTAGTATAAAGTATCCATCTTGTTTAGGTATAAAAGCAGTTTGAGTAAACGGCGCCATTAAAGACATTTCGTCGTCTTCATATTTAAACCTATAACTAAATCTTACAAATTTATCTTCTAAAAATGAGCCATCACCCGCAAATTCAGGATCGTACGTTGGGTTAGGGTTTGTTGGTAAACCTGTCACCGCATTGTATTTGTCTTGACCATAGTTAACAGGATTTGCGTCAACGCTCTTATTTTTCATTTGGGGTTGAGGTACATCTTGACCAGCACATTCTTCTATAGCCCACAATCTAGGTGGAGAGTAAGGATAATATTTAGCTACAGATATTTGATCCTCAGTAACATAATGAAGTGGATCACTAAGTGCTCTATCAACGTTTATTTTTCTTGGTTGATTTCTATTATCTGTCCAGAATAATAAATTTTCTAATACATTTATACCTATTACTAAACTGTTTTTAGAAAAGTTTAAGTATCTACCTGTTGTTAATATATTTAATTGCCTAGTCATTACATTGAAGCAAGATATAGCATTGTATATTTCAGGATACGTAGTATTATTTATTAACTGTGGGTGTTGTAAATTGGTTTGAGAATTATCTATATAGTTAGTTACAAATAAAAATATTCTATCATTATTTTCGTCAATCTTTAAACCAATAACATCTAAGTTATCTGGTGATTTTAAACCAGATGATTCTTTTATTTGTATTACAGCTTCTCTAACAAGTTCGTTACCTAAAGCGTTCTCTAAAGCTCCTACGTCAGCGCCTTCAGATCTACTTATCTGTACGTTCTGAGCTTGTCTATATTCTCCACTTGGAACAAGTCTGTCATCCAGATCTTGATTCATTTTGGATTTTATAAATAAATTCTTTACTTCTGCCATAGTTAATGTTTAATCCATTTTGATTTGCCTCTCATTACTTGAACAAATTCACCAAGTTTAATATTGCTTAATCTTATCTTAGCGTTTCTTAGAGCTGCTCTTCTATCTACCTTGTACCTTCTGACAACGTATTCTTGTATATTAGGCATTGTCGACAATAAGCTGTAAGCAATATGCATATACATGGCTTGCTCAGCCATTTTAGGAACCTTAGTGTCACCGTCATAGGCCAAACCATCTGATATATATTCTAGTATAATCATTTGATCTTTTAGATTACTGCTGAAGTTAAACATATTCCTTCTTCTATCTATATTAAACCAACCGTTCATATTCGATACTTCAGGTTCTAACCCATATCTTTGACCCCAAACTTGATCCCACCAAGTCCAATTATAAATATTAGCATTTAAATCTTGTACGTCTACTAAACCATTTAAGTTATTGTCGTTATTGTTTTGCCACTGTATATTAGTGTTAGATTTACCGGCTATTAAGTTTTGACCAAACTCCCCTTGTATAGGCATTCCATCAGCATCTTGTATGATTGGCTGAGTTGGACTACTGGTTAATGTAGTTGGATATATAGGATGTTTAACACCTAAATGATCGACCCATGATACTTGAACATAGTTTACGTAATCTTGAGGTATTACACAACTGTTGTTTGGTTGTAAATCTAACTCTTGAGATTTAACTGATCTTAACGTATCGTAGCTAAATTCTTGTAAACCTCTTTTAGCGTGAAAAACTATTTGACTTCTAGGTATTGTTTCTAGTAATTTACCAGAACCAGTGTATCCAACCACAAAGTTATCAACTATATCGTCAAGTTTTATATATTCGTAACTACCATAATTATCCCATATGGATTGTTGTTGTAATTGTACTTTAATAGCTACTTGAGTATAAGGAGATATAGGTCCAGGTATACCAGTTGAATTAAAGAAAGATATTAAATTTGTTCCAACGTCTGAAACAGAATAAGTAGCTCCAGTAAATAAATTACCAGCTTGCAATGTTATAGTAAATGAAGCGCTACCACTACCTAGTGAATTTGGTGGAATAGTAAGAATTGTTCCATCTAAATAATTACTACCTAAGTTCACAACGCTTATACCACTTATAGTTTGGTTAGTAACTGAAATGCTAAGTAACACGCCATTGCCTTGAGGAGACGTCGGTGCTACAATCCAGCCGTTTGGAGGATTATCTAAATAAGAAGCACTAGTAACTACACTAGGTGTTAAAGCATTACCCTGTGTTATAACCACTCCGTTATCTACAAAAGCCGGAAATTCTATGTAATTTTGTTGAGCTCCAGATCCAGTTGGATCTACAAATATTTTATAATTAGCTGGTTTTTCATTAGGTATATTGTCCCACAAATCTACGTCTAATCTAGACTGTATTTCAGTAGTAGATGAAGTTGAAAAATGTATATCAGAACCTGTATAGTATTCTTGATTTGTTTGATCTATTAGTCCCATATTTTATTAACTTTTTTCATTAGCATCTTCAGCTGCGGCCATCTGCGCTGCGTTTTGTATTATTTGAGGGTCTCTTATTATTATACCAGAGTATGATAATATTTTAAGTATAACTTCTGTTTGTTCAATACTAGATAACTCGAAGTCAACGCCACCAGTGTATGTATATTGACCTTGACTACCAGTGCTATATTCCCAAATAGGTGACTTAGGCTTTCTAACATAGTACAAGACGTAATTGCTTTCACTAGAAACAATGCTAGGAAAAACAAAAAAATCATCTTGTATTCTATAGTAGTATAATAATTTAGAATCACTTTTAGTTAACTTGCTTCTTTGTAGATCAGAAAATTCTTTTCTAGTCACTAATTGAACTTCTCTACTTGGTAAATTATCTATCTGTAATTCTAATGTGCCAACCCTGTGTACGTCGTTAGCTTGTACTTTTAGACTACCTGGTAATGTACCAGTGGTTAATTCTGAAAACTCTTCAAATATCTGTATTCTGTCTCTTAAACTTTTAACCCTATTAGCATACTCACTGTCGTTTTGAGGAGATCTAAGTTGTTGATTAAGGTCTTCAAAATATTTTTCAAATATTTCTAATTGAACCTGATCAGCAACACTGTTGAATTCAGCAGGTGTTAGGTAACCTCGTTGCTCCTTGTTTAATATATATAAAACAGTTTTGTAAACTAAGTTGGCTTTTATCATCTTTTATTATTTAAAAAAAAGGGTGGCGTAAACCACCCTTTATATATATCACTTGTTATTTAAGTTTTTTCTCTATTGATTTATAAACTTCCATACCTTCATCGGTTTTAAACCAAGCAGCTAAAGCTGAGTAAGGGTTTTCATCAAAAGGAACAGTCATAAGTTTACGACCATTACTTCCCCATTTAAAAGTTCTTTGATCGTCTGCAATTCTTATGATACCATGCTCTTGAGCTAGTATACCAAAGTTTCTTAATACAACGTTTTCATCTTCTGAAAGTTCTAAGAACAATCTAGAGTTTCTTTTAGCATATAATAATAAGTCTCTTCTTAGTTCTTTAGAGCTTAACTCTGTAACTTTTGATCCTACTTCAACTCTCATTATAGCCTCAGCTTGATCAATGTCCATTTCATAAGCAACGTTCATAGCAGCGATTTCCATTTCTATATCTTCAAAGTCATCTTCAGCTTGAACTTCTGCATCGAACTCTTCAAATATTAAACCTCTGTGCGGGTGCTTTTCTAAAAACTCTTGTAAATTTCTTTTTTCTTTAGGAACCATCATGTGTCCTTTTTCAAATACAATATGCCTAAGAGTAGCAGGTCCTTTTTGTTCATCAACAAAGATAGACTTTTGATTAGTAGCATATCTTAGTTCTCTTTCGTAACCAGCTTCTGGATCAAACCATACTAGTGGATATTTTCTAGAGTGTCTACTAGGTATTGTATGTGTTAAAGGATGTCTGTTTCCTTTTAAGAAATAATTTTTATCTTTATATTCCCAAGTATCTTTTTTAACCTCTTGCTTAGGAGCAGGAGTTTTCTTTTCTTTTGTTTCCATAATATAATATAATATAATAATTAAAAAAGACCCCGCCGAAGCGGGATCTTATTATTGTTTTATTAAGATACAGTTGTTCCTGTAACTTTTTGACTTAAAGCAGCTGGAGCAATAGATGGTCCAGAAGCACCATTTATTTTATCAACAGCATCTAAAATTTTAGCAACATCAGCTTGTTCAAAAGCTGAACTAGCAGCAATAGTAACTGTACCTGAAGGTACATAACTTACTACTAAGTCTGGTGTTGTGAATTTTAAAGCGCCTATGTTTTCAGCTGGTAGTAAATCATATCCACTAGCTTTTGGTAATTTTACATATCCCATTTTTCTTATTTTTTAAATGTTAATAATTAATTAAGCTGCTTTGAATAACACGAAGTTATTAGCTGCTTGAGTTACTAAACATCTTTCAGATAAGAAACTAATAGTCATAGCATCTAAAGTGTCAGTGTATGCGCCACCTACAGATCCAGTGATCCAAGACTTCATTCTTCTATCCTCAGTTTCAGAAGCTCTGTAACGAGTATGTAAGAAAGGTCTACGAATATTTGAACCTAACATTTGGTCATATACAGTAGATGTACCTGCAGGAATTAACACACCGTCAATTTCTTTAGATAAACCTCTTGTAGAAGCATCGTTTAGATATTTCCAGTCAGTTTTGTAGAAGTCATAAGAACCTCTTCTGAAACCAGAAAATCCAAAGTTTAATGCCATATCACCGTCATTTTCAAATAGACCGTAAGAAGCAGCTTGAGTAGACGCATAAGATCCATTCATAGCAGCAATCATGTCATCAAAGTCAAGAGCAGTTTGTCTAGATAAGAAAAGCATGTTTTCTTCAATAGCACCCTGCTTGTCTAAGTTTTTAAGGATTTCATCAAAATCACCTAAAGCACCTGAACCAGGAGCAGCAGCACCAGCAAAGCCAGCATATACATTACCTCTTGCTTCGATAGCTGCAAATAATCCTTCAGAACCTTTAACAAGACCTGTAGCACCACCTGGAGCAGCACCAGCTCCACCAAATTGGAAACTTGTACCAGAAGCGTAAACATCTGTAGGATCCATAAATTCAGCTTCAACCATCGCCATCTCTAATTGATCTTCAAATCTTAATCTTGTTTCAGACTCAGACTTTAAATACCAAAGATATCCATCTTGACCATCTTCTGTAGATACTTCAACCCAACCAATCTGAGCAGTGTCAGAACCGTTAATTCTAAAGTTATCTTTTAAGATGATAGGTGAGTTAGAGTACTGAGTAAAGTTTGGCTCAATAGAACCATCCATACCAACAGAACCTTTTCCAAAATCAGAACCATAAACGAATAAATCAATTGATCCAGCAACGTTACCGTAAGGATTTGTTTGATTATCGTAGAACTTAATTTCAAGAATCTCACTGTTAGTACCTTTAACTCCTTGTACTAACGCTTTTCTAATTACTAATCCAGTAGCATTATCAGACATTAAAATTGTTTGACCAACTCTAATAGCACCTGATCTAGAACCAGCGGCAATATCCGGCTGAGCAACAGCTAGATTAAGCACTAGCTCTTGGTCATATCCAGTACCAGCACCATTAGCGTTAATTTCACATTTTTTATATGAGATGTGCAATCTGTTTTGTTCAGACCAAACAACTTGGTCAGATGTCATAGGCATTTCTGCGCCTACCATTCTTAGGAAACCACCAATTGTTCTGTTCCCGTATCTTTCTACTTCAGCTTCGTAAAGCTCAGGTAGATATTGTTGTGCAAAGTTTCCTCCAGCAGCTCCTGTAAAATCTAAGTAGTTGGTGTTTAAAGCCATCTGAGATTGTGCAGGTACTAAAGAAGCAGGAAAACTTCCGCTTACATTAAAAGCCATAATTTTTAGTTTTAATTTTTAGTTTTACTTTTTATTTTTAATTTAGAACTATTGGTGCCATTAATAGCTTTAACTTTCAAACCATTGATAAAGATTTCTCCATTACCTTGGCTTGGTCTAGCAGAAGAACTTACGTTATTAGACTTAGACGTTAGATCTTTGATCGCGTCAGCTTTGCCTTGTTCGTAAAAATGTTCTGCTATAGTGTCAGCATTTCTAGCAGCATAGATTGCTTTGTGATATCCCGCTGTATCGTTTACATTGCCATCTTTATCTAGGAACTTCCCAATAAAAGTGGACAAGTCAGCTTGCTTATCAGCAACGGCGTTAGGATTTGAAACACCATACTTAAATTTGTCTTCTCCTAAGTTAAAATCGAAACCTTCGAAATCTTCAGAGAAATATTCATTAGTATTTTGTTTAAAAACCTCTCGACGCTGTGCAGCAGCATCTTGTTCTTTATTATATCTGTTGAAAAAGTCTAATGCTTTTTGTTGATCAGGACTAACATTAGATGACTTCAACTTGATGTCTTCGTAGTACTGTTCTTTTAAATTGTTCATGAATGAACTAGCATTTGCCACTTCTTCTTTCATCGCAAGCTTTTTCTTGCGAATGCTTTTTTCATCTTCCTCGTTCTCATCAAATGAAAACTTGTCAGTTAATAAAAACTTTACCTCTTCATCATTTAAATGAGGTTTAGTTTTTTTATAAAATTCTTTTAATAGATCTTCATCTTTTATTGTAGAATAATCTACATTTAGTCTAGCGTAGTCTGTTAAATCACCACCAGTTTCTTTCATAAAGCTAATTAGTTTTTTAACACTATCTGGCATTTCAACCTCTGCTTTAACAGGAGCTTTTTCTGTTACAGACTCTTTTTTGTCACTAGCTATATCGTTAGTTACTTTAGTTATTAAGTTATCTTTTTTAGTTTCTACAGGTTTTTCTTCTTTAGCTTCTGGAGTTTTTTCAACTTCTTCTTCTTTCTTATCTTTATTCATTTTTAGTTTGAATATAGGATCTTCTTTTCTAGTACCTAAATTAGATGGTCTTTTTGCCTTAACCTTTAGAGGTTCTTTTGTTTCTTTTTCTTCTTTTAATTCTGACATAATATAATATAATAGTTAATAATTAAACTCCACTTAAATCTAGTCCACCTATATTAACATCTTGAGGTTGCTCAAAATCAGTAGGTAAACTATCATTTTGTCTTTGTGAAATCATTTTGCTTTGTTGACTAGCTTGAATTCTAGTTCTTTGGTCCTTTCGGTCTTCAATATCCTTTTCTCTAGCTTGGTTTACTTGAATATCTGCTTGAGCTAATTTCATATCAAACTCAAACTTTTGTTGTGCTAATTGTTGTTTTATCTGTAGCTCAGCTTGCATCCTTTGTGTTTCAAACTCTGATTTTGCTTGTTCTACTTGTATTTGAGTTTCAGCTAGAGCTTGTTGTTTTTGTACCTCAGCCATAGCTGCAGCCTCAGTAGTCTGTGCATTAGCCTGTGCTTGAGCTTCTATCATTTGCTGTTGTTGCTTCTGATCTTGCTCTTGTTTTTTAATTCTTCTTTGTTTTAATATTTGATTGGCTAGTTTTAAGTTTCTTACTTCTCTTATATCTATAGCGTCTTCTAAAAATATTTGTTGCTGTTGTAAAGCCATTTGTATATTTTGCTCTAACATAGCTTTTTCCTCTTCGTCAGGTTCTAGTTCTAGAAATATACCAAAGTCAGCATTTGTTTTATCAGATATTTCTTCTAATGTTTTAACATTAAAAACTGATATACTACTTTCTAATGCTTGTTTCAATAGAGGAAATTCTAAGCTATCAACAACTCTTCTACATACGTTCTCTGCCGTTTTAACAGTTAAAAACAAACTAGATTGTAGTATATGTCTTGTGGCAACATTAGAGTTTGCAGCAGCTAACTTTTGTAGACCCACTAAAGATTGCTTATCAGGCATAGATCCATCTCTAGCTTCGTTTAATCCGGTTACATCTCTTATCATTTGTAAGTAATACTGATAAGTTCCTATTAAAGAAGACATTTTTTGTTGACCACTTCCTGTCTGTAATTCTTGGATTGGTACTTTGCCGTGATTTATTTCACCATCTTGAGTTAAAGATCTACCTACTATACTACCAGTCTGGAAGTACATGTTTAAGGCTTCAGATGGATTGTAATTTGTACCATTACCTAAGTCAACCTCTGCTAGTCCGTCTACATCTAAGTAAACACCATCCGGAACTACTCTAGATAATACTTGTTGTATTTTTAGATGTGTTAATTGAATCATATCAGCAAAACCGGTTATCTTACCTACTAATGATTCTATACGTCCTTTATACATTCTAGGCGCACATATATTATAATTCATATGTACTCTAGTTTTATCAGCTAAAGGTCTAGTCATGTTCTCAGCCATTTTCCAATCAAGCATTAATGGATGACCTAGTATTTTAGCACCTGAGTATATAACCTCAATTGATCTAGATACTTTTTTAAATGAATCATTTTTGGGTGGATTAAAGTCACCTGATTTTTGAACTACTTTTTCTAAACCGTTTTTAGTTTTCTTTAATTTAAAAACTTGATCTATAAATGTCTTATATTCAAAATATAAAACTTGGCACGTCTGGTCATCATTTCTACCATTCCAACCTCTTAGATATTCTGAATTGCCATGGTATTTTTGTATTTGTTCTAGTTCTTCTTTTGTTAAGTCAGGAAACTCTGTTTTTAATTCTGACAAAGCGACAGGCTTTACTTCACCTACGTAGTACAAATCTTCAAAATTAGGATCTTCAGTATATGAGTAAACTAAATTAGCTGGATCAACGTATTCTATTCTAACACCTCTCATTTTATCCCAAGATGTTTTTACAGCTCCAATACCTAAAACACAAAGATCATAGTTAATTCTTCTATTAACTAAATCGTATTTATTAAAACTCATAACATTTGATATAAGTTCTTCTTGAGCTATTTCTATAGACTGTTTGTAATCTAGTTGTAAATGTAATTTTAAATCAGAAGTTGTTTGAATACCAAGTTTTTTAATACTCTCGTCTCTCATGCCTATACCAGTCTTACCTTCTATGCTTTCCAGTAATGATCTAGCTTTTAAATCTCTATCTAATTTATTTGCATAGTCTGTTCTTTCTTTTATAGATGTAGGATCTTGAGCAAATGCATTTATATCGTAATTTCTACTAGATATTCCATTAACAACTATATCTACGAATTTAGATATAACAGGAACAGGTTGCCAATCTAAATTAAGATAAGACAAATCTCCATCAATAGCTAATTCATCTTTATATTTTTGTACTGGCTGTTCTCCTCTCGCATATAATCTTAACCTGTGATAGTTTTGAAAATTTGTAGCATATCTATATCCTGTTCCTCTAGTGTTTCTAAACCATTCGCCTTCTATAGCTCTACCAACTTGTAGGCCATAATCCTCACTGTTCTTAACACTCTCTGGTACTATCTGATCAGGAAATGAACTATAATTATTAGTATAAATCATTTATTTTATTATTTGTGAAATTGACCCTTCGTTATTGTATTTTTTCATACCTAATGTTATTTGTTGGATTGAGTTCATGGAAACAGGTTTATAATTATTTTTATTACAAGCCATTACAGCTAGTCCAGAACTGATAGAAGCATCATGCTTTGTTCTGTTATTGATGTTAAAATGTGCCCAATCTTCAAGTGTTCTTTGGAAATACATACTTCCACACTCTTCATTATTGTAGCCAACAAAATTTTCTATATAAGATTCTATAGCCGAAGCATGCGCTTGCTTAATATCTTCGCTAGAGTTTGGTATACCACCTATTTCTTTTTCAGTAACTGAAAGTTTGTTGTAAACCTTGTCTGGTCTATTAATGCTAAAACTTCTATATCCTCTACGTTTAAAATAATAAAGCAACCTCGGTTTATTGTTTTCAGCTAATATTGGCATACCATAAAATACGCAAGCCATTAATACATCTTCAAAAAATATTTCAGCTGTTTGTGGTCTAGCTATATATTCTAAAAAAAAGTGATTAGGTGGCGCATCTGCCATACTAAATTTCGTTAATCCATGTAGTGATCCATTAGAACCTTTACCGTCAACAGTGCCGCTAATATCATAAGAGTCACAACCAAAAGATCCAATATGCTCGTTACCAGGGTGCTTAGTTCCATTTTTTATTATTACATTATTTTGCAAACCCTTATCTGGTATCCAAGTTATAAAAAATCTACCGTTTCTGTTTGGATAGAATAAAACCTTACTGTCTTTTTTACCATTTTCCCAAACAAAATTTCCTTGAGTTACATTTTTACTATTATCAACATCTTCATTATGATCTATTTGTTGATATATTCTAGTTAAATTAAATAAACTCTGTTTAGCTTCATCTCTAAAAGCATGCTTTTCAGTTCTTGGAAATTGTCTGTAGTATTCATTTAAACTGTCTTGATCTTCTTTTAATCCTTCAACCTCGTTGTCCCAGTGCTCGATGACTCCTGTATCAATTGGGATATTATCAATTCCGAGGATTTTATTTTCTGGCGTAGTGAATACAGGTAGTCCAAAAGTATCCATGAATCCTTCGTAGTTCCATTCCATAGGGATGAAAAGAGAATACAATCCGCTAGCTGTTTGTCCGTTTCTATTTCTTTTTGTAACGTCTGAAGAGTAGTATAATTTTTTGAAATTGTTTCCACCTTTGTCTAATGCGTTTGAAGTTGAGCCCATCATACATTTACCTACGATTCTACGTCCTAGTCTTAATGTAGTTTTTGTAACTCTCCAGTTGTTTAATATATTGTCAGGTCTTTCCCATTTACCACTTTCATCGTGAGCTAGTATTTTTAGCTTTTCACCATCGTAAGAGTTGTCTCCTGTGTTCTTCCAATCAATAGTTGTATCTAAACCTTTTAATTCAGCTAGCTTAACATTATCATCTAGTTTACGTCTAGTAAGTTTTGAAGCTGGGACTCTATACGCCAGTTCGGTTTTAGGACGATCCATACCATCTTGGATTGGCTTGAAAAAAAACGGATAGTTAACGGATATTGGTACAACTTTATCTGTGAACATTTTTTTAGCATCTGCTCCAGATTTTGAAAGGATGCCGAATCTGGCATCTGAAGATATAGTTGCTTGGTTAACAAGCTCTGCTGATGACATAAAGGAGAAACCAGACCGTCTGTTTTTAAGATAACACATTCCATAACATCTGCTGTCGGCCTTGCACGCTTCCCAAAATATGAAGAACAATCTATTTGCTTCTCTATAATCGGCTGCCCCGACATCGATTTTTGACCACTGTAAATACATGTAATGAGTACCAGTGATGTAAGTAGGCACACCGTTATTATAAAACCAGTAGCCATCTGATCTACGTTTAAATTCTTCATCTATATAATCGTACCATTCTTCTTTAAAATCTGTAGGATATTCTTCCCAGTCAAATCTAGTTTTAATTCTAGCTAGCGCTTTTGGGTATTCTTGTTTTTCCCAATATTGTTCCTTTTGTTTTTCGCTTCGTTTAAAGCATTCATGCTCCGCTGGTAATGCAATGCGGAGATTTTGAATTTCAATGATCTGTCCAATTTGTCCAGTTTTACTTATTACTATAAAATCGTAATCTTCATTATAGCCATAATTCCATTTTTTTAATCTATTTTGTTTAGATAATATTTTAGGATTTATAACATCTTTTACTTCTTTCCAAAGCGTTTGCTCATAACTCATTTGCTACGCCCTTCTGCAAATTTAAATATTCTTTCTTTCTTTTCTTCCACAGGATTTCCGTTTAAAATAGCTTCTTCCTCTTCTATTCTATGAAGTATTTCAAACGCATCGAATATAGCTAGCTTTTTAGTAGCGGCAGCATTCTTAAGTCTGTCAGCGCTTACATCGTCGTCTGAGTCTACAATCTTTTCTTTTGCTACCTTTATTAGCTCTTCAACTGCTGCTTGCCCAGCTAGGATTATTTTCTTCTTCGTTTCCTTCGTATTCATATGTTACGGCTATATCATTAGATTTCATACAATAGAGTCTTTCACCTTCTATAATAAACTCAAATTCAGAGTTTGGTGTAAAGACAACAACATCATTAGGTTTAACACCCATCACTTCTAAGGAACTATTACAATATTTTAATATACCAAAATGCTCTTGCTCTTTGCTAGTGCTTAGAAATGACTTATTTTTTATAGGTTTAACAAAACAATAGTTTAAGTTACACTTTTTATTATACATATATATTTGGTCTATAGAACAAAAATACAAGTTATCTTTAAAAAATGTAGCACTGTTTTTTTCTTTTCCTCTTACATCATAGTATCTTCTAAAAATATTATGATGTACATAAACTATATCACCTTCTTTTATATTAGTTTTATAAGCTTTAGGTGTTGATACGATTACAGCTTTTTTACTAACAAATTGGTGATGTTCTATATTAGAATTTATTATTAATTCCTTATCACCTACTAGTGTTTTGTTTTCGTATCTTTCGTTATATGGTTTTACTATAAATTGGTATAAACTTTTCATTAATACTTCAAGTCAAACTCTACAGCTATAGCCATATTGCTATTAAATTTTTTCCAAGGAATTATCTCGTTATTTTTTTTAATATAAATAGAATATTCTCCGCTAGACTCGTTACTAAGTATATCACAAATAGTATGCCCTCCGTAAACCTCTTGGCCTACGGAGTAGTGCATAGCATCATTTTTGTAATCAGAACCTATACTAATTTTTCTTATATTAGACATGTTCTACTTCTTCGACTTTTTCTTCTTCTTTAATTTCTTCGTAAGAACCGTCTTCAATATTGATGTTGACTTGGCCATACTTAGCCTCTAGTTCTTTTTTAGCTTCTTCAACCTTTTCGTTTATGTTTCCTATCTCATGTAGCAGATGATGCTTTTGAGTTTCTAAAACACCTATTCTACTAATACATTCGGTTAACTGCCCTTGCTGATCTTGAATCATTTTTAATTCATCTTCAGATATTTTGTTTTCTACTTTTTCCATTTGATTAAATTTAATTGTTATTAATTGTTTTTGTTATTATTACTATCACTTGTTTTTAATTTGTTTTAGGTTTATTATTCCATGGTATTCCGTTTACATTTCCCATCATAACTATTTATTTAGGTTGGTCTTATAATTCTATCGTTTTCATTCATTAAACTAGATACACCGTTAACGCTTCCAGTACCTTGATCTACTAGAGTCCAATTAGTATTGTCCCACGTGGCAAACTCACCCATTCTATACCAGTGTTTAGGATTTAATCCATCGGAAAATATATCACCCGGAACTCCTGAGTTCCAAAGAGTATTAACATTACTTGAATTCATTTCGTAATCATATAATGAAATTTCGTCTAAATTGCCATTAAAATATGTGGCGGATAAATTAATTCTAGTAGTACCTAAATAAAATTGATTTGAATTAGTACTATTAGTGCTACTTGTCCAATTGTTACTAGATGAAACTATAGCACTTGAGTTATCTAAATATATTTTAAAACCAGCCGCTGTTTCAGAACCATCGTATGTTACAACCATTAAATGCCAATTAGTATCTAAACTAAGCGATGAGTCAACTATATCAAAGTTACCGTTAGGAAAACCTGATAAGTTTCCAGATAATTGTGTTAACACCTCAATATTACCTCCATTAACATTAGCCCTCATTATAAAACCTTCTCTTATATCAGTATTACCCAATATTCCACCACCTGAGGCTACTGATGTATTTCTAAACCTAAACCAACTAGCAGCCGTAAAAGAACTAGTTTTACTAAACATAGCACTAGGTACATTTGCAGCTATACATGGACCAGGATTTAAACCTGCTGGTTCAAAGTCAAAACAATATTCGTTATTATAAGGTGGTGTTATATTATTTTCTTTTATACGTTGCCACGGGATGGGTATAACATTTCCTATCATAACTATTTATTTAGGTTGGTCTTAGCTATTAATTAACTGGTCTTGGTGGAGCTATTCTACATACAATAGCATTATTAGTTGTTGATCCACCTACAAAATAACCAAATATTGGTCCACCTGGTCCAGCTGTTAATCTATTAAATGTACCTGAATTAACATCGGCTCTCATTGTTGCACCAACTGATAATCCTGTT
>WLWE01001472.1_pt1 | contig 17234 bp, 19 predicted proteins | sample 6718301 | NCBI WGS metagenome assembly WLWE01 (sample SAMN12718691, study PRJNA515312) | sponge metagenome | isolation source: marine sponge | host: Mycale hentscheli | place: New Zealand: South Island, Marlborough, Capsize Point | collected 2003-05-01 | reverse complement strand
CAGGAAGATTAGTTTTTCAAGGCACAGATTCTTCAGCTTCAACTGGAGTTATAGTAGACACATCAGCTTGTGCTAATTCTTTTACAAGTCAAACTACCTCTGCAGGAGGGGGAAATCTTTTAGTAGATTCAAGAACTGGACTAGATTTTCAAAAAAACAGTTACGTTTTAGCTGGTGATTCTCAAACAGGGGTAGCTCAACAAGTATTTGCAATTCAAGTTGGTAATCAAGTAGAAGAAACTGCAGGAAATACTACAGGTCACGTAGTTACTGTTGATAGCGCAACCACTCTTACCTTAGATAATACTGTTGGTGCTGGAAACAATGTCCCTTATATATTAAGACAAAACGGATTTATAAACAGATTAGATGTTAATGTTGGTTATTTAGTTTATAACTTAACTGATTTAACACAAAATTTTGTTACAGCTGTAACTAATGATGCTCAACTTAGTGTTGGAGGTAGTATAATGGCTGCTAATGATGTTTATCAAATATACTCACAAAACGCTGCAGACTTAAGTGTAAATAGTGCTAATAATGCAGCTTTAATATTTGTTGGTGGAGGTGGTACAATCTCTACATTTGGTTCCCAGTATGTTAATATTAAGGTAACCACAGCAAACAATCAAGACATTACATTTGAAAATTTTCCAATAGGACAATATTTACCAGTACAGTGTGTTAAAGTATGGGCAACTGGAACAGATGCTGATGTTAAACCTATTGCAATCTTTTAATTGAAGATGGATAGCGACATAAAAGATACACTCGAGGTAGTAATACCTAATGCTGGAGCTATAGGCTTATCAATTACTGATTGTAATGAGTATCTTACATTTATATCATTAGTCCTGGCAATATCGATTTCACTTTTCAAACTATACAATTGGAAAAGTAAAAACAAGTAACATCAATATAGTTGATGAAATCACCAATAGATTTTAAAGATTTTGCTGCAAACCCAGTTACTGGGTTGCTGTTTTTTTGTTTAATAGCTATTGGTTATTTATATATAGACAACAAAACTACTTTAACCAATCAAATAAAAACTTTACAGGAAGAGGTAATTGTTTTAAAAAGTGATTATAAAAAGTTAAATGATAAATTTATAGAAACTTTACAAGGAATAAATGAAGATTAAATGGTATATATTGTTGTTTATGTTATCCTCTTGTTTTCACTCAGAAGATTCTACGGAAAAGATAGAATCTTTTAACGTTAATACCGATAGTTTATTTAATGCAGCAGATGGAGCTGTAGAATTATTTAATAATAATAAAAAACAAAAAGTATTATTAGAGCAAGACTTATGGAGAAAAAAAAGAGATATTAAAGTTATAGAAAAGAAATATACTGATAGTATTTGGAATCTTAGCAATATGTATGAATTAAATACTCTAAAATTAGATAGCGATAGTGTACAATATAATTATAAAATTATATTAAGAGAAATAGTTGACACTGTTAGGTTGAATGTTACTGATTCTATTTGTGTTGTTTGTAAGGCAAGGCAAAACAAAAAAGATAATAGATGGTATAAGAAAACATTTAAATGGATTAAAAATACATTATAATGAGACAAATTAAAAAAATAGTAATACACTGTTCTGCAACACCTAGAAATAAAAATTTCAATGCAGAGGACATTAGAGATTGGCACGTTAAAGGTAATGGATGGGATGATATTGGATATCATTATGTTGTACTTTTAGATGGCTCTATGGAATATGGAAGGATGGTAGATAAGTATGGCGCACACGTTAGTGGTCATAATTATGACAGTATAGGAATTTGTTACATAGGAGGAATGGATAAAGAAATGGAAGAATGGGAAGACACAAGAACTGACAAACAAAAAGAGTCTTTACTCTTATTAATAAAAACATTAAAAAAATTTCATCCAAAAGCTAAAGTAGTAGGACACAGGGATTTATCAAAAAAAGCTTGTCCAAGTTATGACGCTAAAGATGAATATAAAAATATATAACTATGGGTATTTGGAAAAAAATTTTTGGAGGAGCAGCTAACGATGTAATTGATAATGTAGGTAATTTAGTTGATAAATTTGTACAAACTCCAGACGAAAGGTCGTTGTTTAAAAAACAAATGACTAATATACTTATTGAGGCTGAAGCGGAAATAGAAAAAAATATTACAGAACGTTGGAAGGCTGATATGACTAGTGATAATAAACTTTCAAAATCAGTTCGTCCATTAGTTTTAATTTTTTTAATAGTGTCTACAATTGTATTAATTTTTATTGATTCTGGTTTTATTATCTTTGCAGTAGATAATGAGTGGAAAGATTTATTAAAAATGCTGTTAATGACAACAGTAGCAGCATATTTTGGTGGACGCTCATATGAGAAAGGTAAAAGAATTAAATAAAAATTAATGGCTAAGATAAGTACATATCCTATTACATCACCAGTAGTAGACGCAGATAAGTGGATTGGAACAGATTCTAAAAGTTTAAATCAAACTAAAAACTTTACTGCGGCAGATGTAGCTATTTATCTTAATAGTAAATCTAAAATAGAATCTGATTCTTTAAGGTATAAGTTTCAAAACTGGGAGACTGGAGATGTTAGGGAAAATGGAACGATTTCATTTGCGACTAGCAATATAGGTAATTCAGTTAATTTTAGTTCGCTTAGTACTTTTATGTTGAGTAAGTTTAGTAAAGCTTTAGTTGATGTTCAATCATTTTATACAAATCCATTAATAGGTTCACAAGTAATGATATCTGAAGCAGCCAATGTTTCTCAATTTGGTATTTATGCTTGGAACTCTGCAGCATTAAATTCTGGAGATGCTAATTTTAGTGACATAGGAGTAACCTATATTAACGGTAATGGCACCTTAAAAGCAAATCAAGATTATTTTATATCTTTGCTGCAATATGACACAGCTGCTTCGTCTGGTGATAAAAACTTTACACAAAACGTTTCTTTATCAAATACGTGGACAGTAAATCATAATTTAAATAAATATCCTGCAGTTTCAGTTTTAGACACAGCAGGCACAGAAATATACGGTCAGATTGATTATGTTAGTTTGACCCAAGTAGTAATAACATTTGTACTACCAGTCGCAGGAAAGGTGACTTGTAATTAATTAATAAAGAAAAAAAACAATGGCAATAAAATTTTTAAGTAATGTAGACATACAGGGGAGTTTAACATTAAACGATAATCAATTAACAAACTTTGTAGTAGAAAACTTAAATGCGGACCCTTCTGCAAGTAATTCATTTGTAGGGAGACTATATTACAATAATTCTGATAATACATTACGAGTATGTACAAATGCTTCTACTCCAGTATATACCATATTAGATGGTAGTGATGGAGTAAATACATTTACTTCTGGTTCTGGAGGTAATTCTACTGGTGCTGCTATAACGTCAAATACTAATGCAACAGGAGGGGTAACTGCTAATGTTTTTGCTTATAATGGTGCTGGTAATATAGGTTATGTTCCATCTGGTGGTGGTAATACTACATTCTTAAGAGGTGATGGTACTTGGGTTGTTCCAACTGATTCTGGTGGAACAGTTACAGGTGTTTCTGGAACTGCTCCAATAGTATCTGATGGTTCTTCAACAACTCCTACAATTTCTATTTCAAATATGGGCGGAGCATCATCTGGTGCTGGTGGAACTGCTGGAGCTGTTCCTGCACCAGTTGCTGGAGACCAAGTTAAGTTCTTAAGAGGTGATGGTACATTTGCTACTCCTTCTGGTTCTTATACATCTTGGACATTAAGCGATGGTTCAAACACTACTGCTATTAGTGATGGAGATACTGCTACATTTTCTGGAGGAACTTACCTTTCAAGTACTGAAAGTAGTGGAACTGTAACAATTGCGCACGATACCACAACAAGAAATGATACTACAAGTACCGATACAGTAAATTCTGGAGGAACATTTACTAAAGTAGACTCTATAAGTACAAACGCTACAGGTCACGTTACAGCAATAAATGTAGAAACTATAACAATGGGTTCTTTTGACGACTATAGTTCTTGGACATTAGCAGGTGACGGTGGTTCTTCACAAACAATATCAAGTGGTAATACCGCAACTATTGCAGGTGGCACAAACATTACTACTACAGCAGGTACCACAGACAAAGTAACAGTAGACCTAGATGATAGTATTACATTAAGTGGTGATTTAACAGTACAAGGTGGAGACATAACTACATCTGCCGCAACAACAACATTTACTATAAAAGATGATGAAGCTTCAGCTTTAACTTTCTCTTCTTCTGGCTCAGCAAACTTATTAAAATTAGATACTACTGCAACTGAAGGAGTTAGTGTTACAGGATTATTTAGTGCTTCTGGAGTTGCTACTTTAAGTGGTGGGTTTAGTGCTGGTGCAGAATCAGCAATGGGTAGTAATAAAATAACTGGATTGTCAGATGGTACTGCTGCATCTGATGCTGCTACATTAGGTCAAGTTCAAGCTTTAGTAGCTGGAGTTGGTATATTTAGAGGAGGATATAATGCAAATACAGGTCAAACAACAGACTTAGGTGCTGGTAACGGAGCTATTAATGGAGCATCAAACATTGCTTCTGATTTAGGTGATTTCTACGCAGTAACAACAGCAGGTACTCAAATTGGTGTAGCTTTAGAAACTGGTGATTTAATTTTTGCTAATGTGGCTATTGCTGCAAGTAGTAATCCTGCTAATTCAGCATTTACAGTTGTACAAGCAGGACAGAGTATAGCAAGTGCAGCATCTACTGATGTTGCCGCAACTAAAGGTATTGCAGGATTTGATTCTGCTAACTTTAGTGTTACAGGTAATGGTTGGGTTACACTAGATGATATTGTTTTAGGAACAGATACTAGTGGTAATTATACTCAGTCTGTAGCAGCAAGCGCTGTTGACAACAGAAAAGGTATTGCAGTTAGTGGAGCAACTGGTGCAGGACAAGCTGCGGTAGTTGGTTTAGACATTACTGGACAAACTGATATAGGTTCTAGTTTAGCAGCTTCTGATGAGTTTATTGTTTATGATGCTGCAAATACTACAAATAAAAAAGTAGATTATTCGACACTTGCTTCTGAAGTACACGGTTCTGGTAAATTTTCTGATACATATCCAGCTACTAGTTCATCTACTTGGACAGTAAATCACGGATTAGGGACTACACAAGTATTAGTTCAATCGTGGTTTGAATCTTCTGGTCAAGCTGTTACTATTGATTTTAGTAGAACTGATGCTAATAATGTTGCTTTTACAGCTTCATCAGCTCAAACTGCAGATAGTATTAGAGTACTTGTTACTAAGTAAAAAAATATTACCTTTATAGAAAAATTAAACAATGGCGATTAAATTCCTTAGTGACGTAGTAGGTAGTGGGGAGATTGAAGGTAATACATTAGACGTAGTAGGAGCAGCAACTTTTCAAGGTGTAGGAGACACCGCATTAATTTTATCTTCTGGTGATGTTATTGTCGGAGGTTCACACGGTAACTCTGGTCAAGTACTTACTTCCAACGGAGAAAATAATTCCTTAAGTTGGACAGATAAAACTACCAATACAAATAACTATTTAAATGCTGTTTCATTTAATTCTGGAAATGGAATTATTACCCTTGCAAGAGAAGGATTAAATTCTCTTACTGTAGATATTGATGGTAGATTTTTACAATTAGGTGGAGGAACAATGACTGGTAATATTGTTATAACCACTTTAACTACTACTTCTGCATCTTCCGCAATTGGTTCTGTTTCTAATCCAATAGTAAATATTTATGCTACAAGTTTAAGCGGTCAATTAAAAGGAACTATCGCTTCAACAGTGACTGGTACTACTCAATCACAAGATGATAATTCAACTAAAATTGCAACCACTGCTTATGTAGATACTGCAATATCTGAAATCCCTGCTGGAAACGATACAACATATGATTTAACTACATTACCTTCTGGTAGCACTGGATTAAGATTAGACCCTTCAAGTGGTACTAATGATGATATAACATTTACTGGAACTGGTGGTTTAACTATTACACGAAACAGCGCAACACAATTAACATTTGATGCTCCAGCAGCTTCTTCAACACCTACTTTAGCACAAGTTACTAGTGCTGGCTCTACAACTACAAACGCCATTACTGTAGGAACTATTACAAACAACGGAAGTATTACTACATCTACTACAGCAAGTGTTGGAACAAATCTTACAGTACTGGGTAACTCATCATTAGTTAGTTTAGATGTAGGAGGTGGATTTGGTTCTACTGGAGTTACAATTAGTGCTACTGGAAATATATCAGCTAATGGGACAATTACAGGAAACTTAACTGGTGATGTAACAGGAAATGTTACAGGAAATGTTACAGGAAATGTTACAGGAGATGTTACAGGAGATGTAACTGGAAATTTAACTGGAGATGTTACAGGTGATTTAAATGGAACAATAAATTCAGCAACAACAGCAACAACACAATCACAAGGAAATAACTCTACTAAAGTAGCGACAACTTCTTACGTAGATACAGCAGTAGGAAATATTCCATCTGGACTTTCATTTGAAGGTAGTTGGAATGCTAGTACTGACTCACCATCTTTAGCTGGTACTTCTCCAGCTAATGGAGTATTTTATATTGTAAGCGTTGCTGGTAATACAAACTTAGATGGTATTACAGACTGGGTAGTAGGAGATTGGGCAGTATATGTATCTGATGGAGCAGGAACTGATGCTTGGCAAAAAATTGACAACACTTCTACTTTAGGAGGCGCAGGAACATCTAATAAAATTGCTAAATGGAGTGGAGCTACTACTCTTGCAGACAGTACTATTACTGATGACGGTTCAGATGTTAGTTTAACTGGTGACTTAACTATCGGAACAAATCTAACACTGACTGGTGCTATGAGTAGCAGTATAGATATGGGTACTAATAATATTACCAACTTAACTACTGCAAACAATAATAGTAATAGTTATCATTTCTTAGTTATGAATGGTACTTCCGATTATAATGGTGATGTGAAAGCTAGGACTAAGTCACAAGTTCGAGGTGATATAGGCGCAGGAACAGGTGATGGTACAGTTACTTCTGTAGCTGCTTTAACACTTGGAACAACAGGTACTGATTTATCTTCTACTGTTACTGATAGTTCTGGAGCAGCAGTAATAACTTTAAATGTACCTACAGCGTCAGCAAATAATAGAGGCGCTTTATCTTCAACAGACTGGTCTACTTTTAATAGTAAAACATCAAACACAGGTACAATAACAAGTGTAGGGTCAACTTCTCCTATTACTGGAAGTGCATCTTCTGGTGGAGTAACTATAGGTATTAATACAGCCGACACTAATACTACAGGTGCTTTAACAGATACAGATTGGAACACTTTTAATGGTAAGATGCCATTGAATAATATTACTTCTAATTTTGACGCGACTGGTTCAAAAGCATTTATTGCAGTAGGTGTCAACGGAAATTCTAATGCGCTTACTTATGCTACGGACACGTATTATGTAGCTGGTTCACCATCAGCATTACATAGTCCATCACTTCAAATTACAGGTGGAATAACTGGAAGTACATTAACTATTTCTGGAGCATCAACTTTAGACTCCATAACTTCTGATAAAGATATAACTTTTACTACTGGTTCCAGTGGCGGTACAGGTTTAGTTTATGATGCTACTTTAAGTTCTGATGGAACTTATAGTGGGGAGGTTGCTTATTTTGGAAATTCAACATCAACAAATCAAGGACGTTTATATCAATTACAATCTACTGGTGGTTGGGCTTATGCTGATGCCGATTCAGCAGCTGGGTCTTCTGGATTATTAGCAGTCGCATTAGGTACAAATTCAAATGATGGAATGTTACTTAGAGGATTTATTAGAAATTCAAATTATTCAGCTATAGACGGAACAGCAGGTGCAAAACTTTACGTAAATACTGCAACTACTAACAATAGTTTTACTGCAGATATTCCAACTGGTAGTGGAGATATTGTTCGTATTGTAGGATATATTACATCTTCTGGTTCCAAAACTATTTATTTCTGTCCAGATAATACATTTATAGAACTCGCTTAATTTTTAATAATGAGCTATAACCAACAAGAACTAATTTTTACTGATAGTAAAATTTATTACATCGAAAAAAATGGCGAAGAAAGACAGGTTATGATGGATTGGGAGGATGAGCTAATGAAAAAATCTGCTGAATATGTTTGTGAAAATGGAGGAGATATTTTAGAGATAGGATTTGGTATGGGTATTTCTGCAGACTATATACAACAACAAAATATTAATTCACATACTATTATTGAATCCCATCCACAGGTTTACAATCAAGCAAGAATATGGGCGCAAGACAAACCTAATGTAAGATTAATTTTAGGCACTTGGCTTAACGCATTAAAAGACTTATCTGAATATGATGGAATATTTTATGATACGTATGCGGATGTAGACTTTAAATTATTTGGAGAAAAAGTTGTAGATTTAACAAAAGAAGGAACGAAATTATCTTGGTGGAATAGCTGTAGAGATGAAAAAAATATTTATGGTATAGAGGATGTTACATATGAATATATTCCTGTGCGACCTCCAAGTAATCATTACTTTAAATCTACTGTGTATTTTTTACCTAAAAAACAATATTAATATATGCCTACTACTACTATTTATGCTGCAGACAATAGAAGAGCTACTTTAGAGGCAGGATTAGGCTCTGATGATTGGGATGATTTATTATCTACAACTGATGCTGATAATATTACTACTGCTGAACAAAATACTTTTGCTGTTAGAGCAGGCGCTCTTACAGGTAGGGGAGGTACTACATATAGGTTATATCGTTGGTTTTGTTTTTTTGATGTAAGTAGTATTACTGGCTCAAACACTATAACTGCCGCTACAATAAAAATAGCAGGAAGAGCTACTGTAAATGATGGGAGTATAGGTCTTTATAACTCTTCAGCTTTTGGGGGTGATGGTACTTCAACTATAGAAACTACAGATATTGATAACGTTGGAGGTACATCTTATTCTTCAAATCAATATGGTTCGCCAGGTTATACTTCGTGGGTATCTGGTAATCAATCTACTAATTCGTTTACTTTAAATGCTACTGCAATTTCAGCTATGAACACTAATGGTTATTTAAATGTATGTGGAAGAAATATTTATTATGATGCTGATGAAGAAGAAACACCTTCATCGGATAATTATTTAGGTTTAAATCAATGGCTTTCAACAAATATTACTAATTCTTCTTACCGAGTTCGTATGGACGTAACGTATGGTGCTACTGCTGTAGCTTGGGGTGAAAAAATGAATGGGGTACTATCTAATGTAAGTAACAAATATAATACGGTTATAAGTTCAGATATGGACAAAGCAAACGATACAGGTGGTTAAAAAATATTTTACTTATCTTTGTAAAAAATAATAATAATAATTAAATTAAATCAAATGGCAAAAAAAGCAAAACAACAAAAACTTACAACTGAAGAGTTAGGAGAAATTCAAGGGTTACAACAAAAAATGTACGCCTTAAAAGTTAGATTAGGAGACACAGTTATAGAACAAAAAAACACTATGTCTCAAATCGACCTAATTCAAAGTCAGTTCAAAAGTAAAGAAGTAGAGTTAATTAAAATATACGGAGAGAACGCGCAAATTAATTTGCAAACTGGGGTTGTTACTCCAGAGGCTCCAGCAGACTTAAAAAAAGCATAATATGGCAAGAATAAGTGACACTAATAGTTATCCTAACATCGTACCAGATGGAGAGGACTATTTAATATTAACTGATAAAACAGATGCTTTAGCAACAAAAACCGCAACTTTAAATAGTATATCAAGTTTTTTTGCTAGCACATCGCTACAGTCTACTAAAGTCACTTTATCTACTACTCAGCTTTTAAATCTTTTTTCCTCTCCAGTTACTTTAATTGCGGCTCAAGGAGCGAATACATATATTCAAATTATCCGTGCTACTGTATTTTTTACTTATGGCACACAAGCTTATGACTTTGTCGCTGGAGCAGGAGAAATAGTTTTAGAAACTGGAACAGACGATGCTGGCTCTTGGGCAGGTTCCGTGTATAATTCAGCTGTTAATGTTGCATACAATTCTACATTAATTGAAAATGTAAAGTTAAGTGCTAATTCAGCATTAACCATCAAGGCTCTTACTCAAAACCCTACTCAAGGTAATGGAACTGCAATTGTAAATATTTTATATCGAGTTATAACACAAAGTTAAATGGATATTCGTAAAATTTCTGTAGGTCCAGATTATAAATCTGGTGCTATGCACTATTTAGTTGGACAAGAAATTTTAGGTGGTCACTATAAAATTCATTTAATTAGGTATAGTAAGCAATTATCTAACTTTCAAATTTACATTATTCAAGAAGACAAAATAGTATTGTGGAAGTCTTTTTCTTCTACAATGCCTGTATCTATTGAGTATAATATTAATTTTTAATGCAATCTCTTTTTGATTTTATTGTAAAACCTGTTAATAATAAACGATATAATAATACAACGGATATAGATGGTTTAGAGTTTATAACTAGCACTTCTCAAGAAGACCACAAGTTTTCAAATCGTGAGGCTATTGTTATTAATGTTCCTTTAGGTTATACTGGTAACATAAAAAAAGGAGACACTTTATTAGTTCATCATAATGTATTTAAATATTATTATGATATGAAAGGAAGACAAAAAAGCGGTAAAAGTTTTTTAAAAGACAATTTGTTTTTTGTAGACTCTGACCAGTTTTTTTTATACAAACAAAAAGGAAAATGGTATTCTCACGACAGGTTTTGTTTTGTAAAACCATTAGAAAAACAAGACTCAATTATTTATAAAAACACTGAGTATGAACCATTGATAGGTCATATAAAATATATTAGTGATGAATTAAAAAGCTATGGTGTAAATGTGGGAGATAAAGTTACATATAAACCAGATACAGAATATGAATTTACTGTTGATGGAGAAAAATTATATCGTATATATACGCAAAGTATTACTGCAGTTTTGTAATGAAAAAAAGAAAAAAATTTAAACCTACTATTAGAGAAGGAGAGTTAAAACCTAAAATTAAATATAATCGAAAAAAAGATGGATTCAAAAAACATAAAGTTAGAGATTATAAAAGCTGGACACAGGGCGGTGGAGCAATTGATTAAAGTTGCAAAGGAACCTATTATAAAACACGACCCAGAAGATGACTTATCAGCTGACAGATTAAAAAATGCAGCAGCTACAAAAAAATTATGCATTATGGATGCGTTTGAAATATTAAACAGAATACAAGCAGAAAAAGAAAATATTGAATTAGCCGAAAAAGGATTTTTAAAAACTGATACAAAACAAGGATTTGCAGAAAGAAACTCCAAATAAATTATATGAGAAATTAGATGGCATAATTCCAAAAAATGTTTTAACAAAACAAAATAAAACAAGAAAATGGAAGTATGGTTATAATTCTACTTATAATATAATTATTATATCTAAAACTGGACAGATAGGTGATATTATATCTATTAATGGTTTAGATATAGCATTACCATTATCTCCTGTATTTAGTCGTACACGACTAAAAAACAAAACTTCACAATATTGGGTTCGACAAGAATATCCAAAAGCTTTATCAAAAATTCAAACAATATTTCAGTGGAATGAAATGCCTGCTACGTTTAAAAATCTGTGGGTAGATTATATTGAAAGAGAGTTTGAAAGAAGAGAAGAAGGACATTGGTTTTTAAATAATGGTGAACCAACATATATTACTGGTTCTCATTATATGTATTTACAATGGACAAAAATAGACGTTGGTTATCCAGATTATAGAGAAGCAAATAGATTGTTTTATATTTATTGGGAAGCGTGCAAAGCTGACCCTAGAAGCTTTGGTATTTGTTATTTAAAAATAAGACGTTCTGGATTTTCATTTATGGGTTCAGAAGAGTGTGCAAATATTGGAACTATATCAAAAGATTCTAGAATAGGAATCTTATCTAAAACTGGTGCAGATGCAAAAAAAATGTTTACTGATAAAGTAGTACCAATTACAAATAACTATCCTTTCTTTTTTAAACCCATACAAGACGGTATGGATAAACCAAAAACAGAATTAGCTTTTAGAGTTCCTGCTTCTAAGATAACTAAAAAAAATATGCATCTTAAAGATGAGTTTGAAATGGATGGGTTAGATACAACCATTGATTGGAAAAATACTGATGATAACAGCTATGATGGAGAAAAACTATTATTACTTGTACACGATGAAAGTGGTAAGTGGATAAGACCTAATGATATATTAAACAATTGGAGAGTTACTAAAACTTGTTTAAGATTAGGTAGGAAAATTATTGGTAAATGTATGATGGGTTCAACATCTAATGCTTTAAACAAAGGAGGTAGTAGTTTTAAAAAATTATTTGAAGATTCTGATATTAACAAAAGAAATGCAAACGGTCAAACAAAAAGCGGTCTATACAATCTGTTTATACCTATGGAATGGAATATGGAAGGTTTTATAGATAGGTATGGAATGCCAGTATTAGATACCCCAATAAAACCTGTATTAGGTATTGATAATGAACCTATTAATGTGGGTGCAATTGACTACTGGCAAAATGAAGTTGATTCATTAAAATCAGATGCCAATGCTTTAAATGAGTTTTATAGACAATTTCCACGTACTGAATCACACGCATTCAGAGATGAAAGTAATCAATCATTATTTAATTTAACCAAAATATATCAACAGATAGATTATAACGATTCATTAATATTAGAGCAGCATACTACTCGAGGTTCTTTTCAATGGGATAATGGCATAAAAGATTCTAAAGTAATATTTTCTCCAAATAAAAATGGTAGATTTTTAGTTAGCTGGACTCCAGAGTTTAATATGCAAAACAGATATACAGAGCGTAATGGAACAAAATATCCTGGTAATGAACACTTGGGGTCTTTTGGATGTGACTCTTATGATATTTCTGGAACAGTTGGCGGTAAAGGTTCTAATGGAGCTTTGCACGGAATGACTAAATTTAATATGGATAACGCTCCTAGTAATGAGTTTTTTTTAGAATATGTTGCTAGACCACAAACAGCAGAGATATTTTTTGAAGACGTATTAATGGCGTGTGTATTTTATGGAATGCCTTTACTGTGTGAAAATAATAAACCAAGACTTTTATATCATTTTAAAAACAGAGGGTATAGAGGTTTTAGTATGAACAGACCAGACAAAACATATAACAAACTTTCGAAAACAGAAAGAGAATTAGGAGGGATTCCTAATTCATCAGAAGATGTAAAACAATCTCACGCAGCAGCAATTGAATCATATATTGAAAAATATGTAGGTATTGATTCTACTGGTACGTTTAGAGATATGGATGAAATGGGTACAATGCCATTTATGAGAACTTTGGAAGATTGGGCGAAATTTGAGATAAACAATAGGACTAAATATGATGCTTCAATTAGCTCTGGATTAGCTATTATGGCTAATCAAAAACACCTATACACGCCTACTAAAAAACAATCAAAAATAAGCATTAACTTTGCAAGATATGCTAATAAAGGAACTTTGAGCGAATTACTAAAATAAATGATAGAAACTAAAATAAATATATCTAATGTTGGGTTTCCTAATCAGTTTGCTTCTGAAGCAGAAATGGCTACAGAAGAGTATGGTTTAATGATAGGTCAAGCTATACAATACGAATGGTTTAGAAAAGATTCAAACAGTTGTAGATATTACAGTCAATGGCAAGACTTTAACAGATTAAGATTGTATGCTCGAGGGGAGCAGTCAATAGCCAAATATAAAAACGAGTTAGCGGTAGACGGAGATTTATCGTATTTAAATTTAGATTGGGCGATTGTTCCTGTTATTCCAAAGTTTATTGACTTAGTTGTTAATGGAATGTCTGACAGGCTTTTTAAAGTAAATGCATATGCTCAAGATGCAATGTCTCAAAGTAGACGAACGCAATTTCAAGATATGATTGAGGCTCAAATGGTTTCTAAAGATATGCTCAAAGCAGTTCAAGACAACTTTGGGGTTAATCCTTTTACTATGAGTCCAGAAGATTTACCTAATTCAAATGAAGAGTTAGCTCTTTATATGCAGCTTAATTATAAGCCAGCTATTGAAATAGCTCAAGAAGAAGGTATTGATACTTTATTTGCTTTAAATCATTATGAAGATATTAGAAAAAGAATTGATTATGATTTAACAGTATTAGGTATTGGAGCAGCTAAGCACGAATTTGAGCCAGGCAATGGAGTTAAGATTTCATATATTGACCCAGCTAATTTAATTTATAGTTATACTGAAGACCCACATTTTAAAGATTGTTTTTATTGGGGAGAAATTAAAACTCTTGCAATAACAGAGTTAATGAAAATTGACCAATCTTTAACAAAAGAAGATTTAGAAGAAATTAGTACAAGGAGTCAACAGTGGTATGATTATTTTAATGTGGCTCAATATTATGACAATAGCTTATTTTATAAAGACACCTGTACATTATTATACTTTAATTATAAAACTACAAAAAAATATGTTTATAAAAAGAAGTATAATGAAAATGGAGGTTCTAAAATTATAGAAAAAGATGACCAGTTTAATCCACCAGATGAAATGATGGAGGATGGAAAATTTGAAAAAGTTGAAAAAACTATAGATGTTTGGTATAATGGTATTATGGTTATGGGAACTGATATTGTTTTAAAATGGGAGTTAGCTGAAAATATGGTAAGACCTAAATCGGCTACGCAGAATGCATTACCTAATTATGTTGCAACTGCACCAAGAATGTATAAAGGAGTGATAGAGTCTTTGACAAGAAGAATGTTGCCATTTGCTGATTTAATTCAACTTACACATTTAAAATTACAACAAGTTATATCAAGAGTTGTGCCAGATGGTGTTTATATAGATGCAGATGGTTTAAACGAAGTAGATTTAGGAACTGGTAATGCATATAATCCAGAAGACGCTTTGCGTTTGTATTTTCAAACTGGTAGTGTAGTGGGAAGGAGCTATACACAAGATGGAGATTTTAATCAAGGTAAAGTTCCAATTACACAATTAACATCTAACTCTGGAGCTAGTAAAACTCAAATGCTTATTACTAATTTAAATAACTATTTAAATATGATAAGACAAGTGACAGGATTAAGTGAAGCTAAAGATGGAAATACACCAGATGCAAATGCATTAGTTGGTATTCAAAAAATGGCAGCGCTTAATTCTAATACCGCTACTAGACATATTTTAGATGGAGCGTTATATATTTATAGAACTTTAGCGGAAGGGTTAACTCTTCGTATGGGAGATATATTGCAATATGCAGAATTTAAAGAAGAGTTTGCAAATCAAATTGGTAAATATAATGTTGCTGTTATAAAAGAAATGAATGACTTATATATTTATGACTTTGGTATATTTATAGAGGTTACTCCAGATATTGAAGAAAAAGCACAATTAGAGCAAAACATTAGTTTAGCATTATCTAAAGGTGATATAAACTTAGAAGACGCAATAGACATAAGAGAAATACATAATTTAAAACTTGCTAATCAACTTCTTAAAATGAAGAGGTTGAAAAAAGAAGAACAAGATAGACAGTTTGAAATGCAGAAACAACAACAGCAAGGTCAGATACAAATGCAGTCTCAACAATTAGCCGCTCAAACGGCTATGCAAAAAATTCAAGCTGAAAGCCAAGCTAAAATGCAATTAGAACAAGCTAAAGTAGCTTTTGAAATTGAAAGACTAAATGCAGAGGCTCAACTTAAAGGAACATTAATGGATAAAGAATTTGGTTACAACCAACAGCTTAGAGATATTAGTGAAAAAGCTTTACAACAAAGAGAGGCTCAAAGAGAAACTGCAAAGTCTGATAGAATAACTCAAGCAAATAATGAACAGTCTAGATTGATTAATCAAAGACAAAACAACTTACCCCCTCAACGATTTGAATCAAATGAAGATAGTTTAGATGGTTTTGACTTGTCTGAATTTGAACCAAGATAGACGTTAAATAAACAATAATTAAATTACTAACTTTGTAAAAATTAAATTAAATCAAATGACATTAAAAATTAAAGAAGTTACTGCTGAACAAAAATCTGCGGTAGAAGTAGAAAACGAACTACTAGATAAACACGAAGAAAAATTAAATGAAGACACGAAAGAGTCTTCAGAAGAAACTAAAATAATTGAATCTTCAACAGAAGTAGAGAAACCAGTTGAAAAGACTGAACTGAAAGAAGAAGAAGTATTAAGTTATTTAAAAAACAGATACGGAAAAGAAATTAATTCATTTGATGATTTAGTTACTGAGCGAGAAACGAAGGAGGATTTACCAGAAGATGTCGCAGCGTATTTAAAATATAAAAAGGAAACAGGTCGAGGAGTTGAAGATTTTGTAAAACTAAATCAAAACTTTGAAGATATGGAGCCAGATAGTTTGCTAGCTGAATATTTTTTAGCTACCGAAGAAGCTGTAGACAGTGATGATGTCGAGGTTTTAATGGAAGACTATTTAATAGATGAAGATTTAGATGATGAATCTACTATTAAAAAGAAAAAGTTAGCAAAGAAAAAAATTGTTAGAAAAGCTAATAAGTTTTTTAACGAACAGAAAGACAAGTATCGTCAGCCTCTTGAGTCAAGACCAGCTGATATGTCTAATGAAGTTAAAGAGCAATTAGCCGAGTACAAACAGTATGTTAATGATGCTGCTAGTCAACGTGAGTTGACAGAAAGAAAGAGAGATTGGTTCGCCAAGAAATCAGACGAAGTATTTTCAAACGAATTCAAAGGTTTTGAATTTAAAATAGGTGAGAATAATATAACGTATAAACCAGGTGACGCAGAAACATTAAAGAAGTCTAATTCTAATATAATGAACTTTGTAAATAAGTATATGGATAAAGACGGAATGATGGAAAATGTCAGTGGGTATCATAAAGCGTTATCATTAGCGATGAATCCAGACAAGTTTGCCGAGTTCTTTTATGAGCAAGGTAAATCAGAAGCTATTGAAGGTGATGCACGTAAAACTAAAAATATAAAAATGGGATTACGTAACACACCAGAAGTATCTACTGCTAAAGGAGGAATGAAAATTAGGACTATTAATCCAGACTCTGGAAAGAGTTTAAGGATTAAAAGCCGAAAATAAAATAAAT
>WLWE01001469.1_pt1 | contig 17271 bp, 17 predicted proteins | sample 6718301 | NCBI WGS metagenome assembly WLWE01 (sample SAMN12718691, study PRJNA515312) | sponge metagenome | isolation source: marine sponge | host: Mycale hentscheli | place: New Zealand: South Island, Marlborough, Capsize Point | collected 2003-05-01 | reverse complement strand
CCGCCGTAGGTGGAGACTCTTCAGCGGTTTCAGTCGGAGACTCTTGAACAACCTCAGACTCTTGAACTTGAGCTTCAACTAGTCGTTGAAGTTCGCGTTGTCGGTCTCTTTGATAGATTCTGTGTTGCCTTCTAATTTCTCTCTCCATCATGTGTGCTATATTACTTTTTAAGCGAATCCGAGTCATACAGGCATTCCATATTAAATTAGGAGGTTTGTCCATCTCACCACCATTTAAATGGTGTAAATATCTTTTGAATGGGTAAATCCATCCGTGCTGCGGTGAATTACTAGTTTCTCTTTCAATATCATACCAACCGGTGTCTCCAAACCATGAATTGTCCCCAAAACATGAATTTAGATTTTTTTCTCCAAACTCCCAGTCAATTAGATTATGAATTAAGTCAGTGGAAATTTCATGTGCGAGCTGCTGACCTTCGGTAAGGTCGTCAAACGGTTCGTCAGGCATAAAGTTACCTTCCTCGTCTCCATAATCAAACCAAATACGTTGTCCATATGAATAAAACAATTTTTCAATAATCTTTTCTGCGTGAAAAAGAAAGCGTTTAACGCTGTTGAGCCATGTAGAATCATAAATTTGCCAGTCAGAATCCTCGTCATTATCAAAATTAGACGAAAAAAACATTAAGAATTGTAAAAATTCTTGTCTTTCTTGTTCAAATGGTATCTTATAGACGGCCTCATGTGGTGGATTGGATTCTTTTATCAAATTTGGAAAATACAATTTCGTCTTGAAAATATCCATTTTTGGAAGCCAGTGAAGAAGGTGTCCCTTCCAACTATCTTCAGCCGCACTTGGATTTGGGGTTATATAAAGGTAGTCCTCGTCAAAATCACTATCGTCACTATCATTATGTAGTGTTGCGTTTCTGTTTTTTGTCATAATATAATCGTGTGTTCGTTTCCATTCATAAAAAGGATTATCTTGAAGTTCGCTTAAGTCTGATTCTTTCAGTAAATCTCTGTTCGTAACTCCGTATATTCCGGCAGCACCTGTCCATGAGTATTCCTTATTTTCATAGAATTTAAGAACATTTGGACTTGTTTCTGAAATAATCTCTTGTTCGCGTTGTTCCAAATCATCAGTGCCATATTGAATAACATTTCTTCGATTAGCTGGAGAAAGTATTCCACGAAATCGGTAACGCGCCCGCCGGCAAACTCGAGTCAAGGCCTTTACACGCGTAACAGTCATCCCAAGAGCAGACCAAGGAAACTTGTATTCATACTCTTTGAATTTTTTTCGTAACCATGGTTTCATTTTCATGCTATAAACGCGAGGAGCATTACCCTCCCACCAACTATAAGATTTTAAACCAAATGCGGCAACGACATCCCTACAGGACATACATTTTAAATCAATCGATTGTTTTAAAGACCCGTCAATATTAAAATACTTTACACGGCCAGCTTCAATATTGCCATCAAGTATTCCTCTTTCTGCTTCTTTGCTGAGCACATGCCCACAGGGAAAGTGTCGAAAACCTTCTGGAGTTAGGTTGTCTTCGAGTGTTATCGGGCATGTAAGATTTTCATCATGAAGACTAAACGTCCTTCTTACATCGAAAGAGAATGCTTTGTCTTCGCCAAACAGTCCGGCCAAAGTCGAATGGTCAGGGTGTTGCCAAAACTCATAGTGTTCTTCAAGGTATCGAAACCAGAAAAGTGACTGAAAGTAAGCGTATGTATATACTTCGTCGGCGTGCTTACACCAAAGTATAACTTGAAGTCTGTGGAGAGCATAATCTTCAGGAAAATCCATTAAGCCTAAAAGAAGACTTAAATGCAATTCGCACTCTTTCAGGGCTATCAGTGATCGGTTTATCTGTGAAAGAAAAGCTTCTCGTAGATGGATGTTGTATTTCAATTTCTCGTCAGTGAAATCAACTGTGTTGAACTTGCTTTTATCCCAATCTGGAAGCATACAAGCGTCATACTCTGCGATAAAAGCATCTCGAACCTTGACCATTTCCAAAACGTCCTCTTTCATATGGCCGCAAAGATCCGTCATAGCAACCAACTGTTGCATTGAAGTAGTGGCATCGGTAAAGTATTCTTCGTAAATACTTGTCTTTTTAATAAAACTGGTCATGTTTGGTATCTGAATGTTTGAGTTTGAGTTGAGTTTGAGTTGAGTTTGGTTTGACTTGAACAAGAATTAATCAACATACATTTTAACGTATGTTTATCAATTTTGTAGAGTATGGTTCGGGAGTGTTTCCCTAAGTTTCGCGTATAAGATGTTACAAATAATTTTTATATCCGGACTTCTTCTAGCATGACATACCATGTAGAGATAATTTTTGGATAATTTTTAATTAAAAAAAAAAAAAAAAAATAACAAACAATTAACAGCCATTCATACCACTTCTTCAACTTCATCTTCTTCGTTTGGGTTATTGTTACCATTATTTTCTGTAACATCCGTTACACCAGAGACGTTAGCATGAGACAGCAGCGTATTGAAATTTTTGCGAAGGTTGTAAGGGGGGTCGGCGTCATAATCAACGTAAAAAAAAGAGTGTTTTTCCTGTGTTGCGTAGTTCCAATAGTTTATGAATTCACTTGGTTCGCAAAACGAGCAGCATTCCATAGCAATATCTTTTTGAATTTGAGGACTTTTATTCCTGTAAAGACACATAAAGCTCAGATTATTTCTAATTGCTTTGGGGACACCATATCCTCCTGTTCTCATTGCTTGAACGGACCAAATAATAGAACAACACTTGTGGCGATGAAGAATAGTGAAATTATTGATCGCGGCAGCAGCCTTACCTTTACCAAATAAAATAGGATTTTCCATATTATCATCGAACCACAACAAGGTGGTTGGTAGGCCCATTTTATACTCAGTTTCAGGTCGCTCAAACTCCGTTTCGTTTAAATAAATGAGGTCATCGTCGTTGAAATTATCCCAAGCTTTATCTGTTCTGCTGAACTGCTTGTATTTTTTATATAATGCAAGATCTCGTTCATATTTTTTGTATTCTTCTATACGTTTGTCCATTTCAAACTTTATTTCAGCAAATTTTTCATGGGTGAAATCCTCATACAGTTCAAATTTAGCATATTTACAGGTATCTATAAGGTTGCGAAACAGGGGTTGATTAGGTAGAGTAGGGCAAAAAATAATGATTCTATCAAAAGATTTTGTTTTATCGTAACGTTTAAGCAGATTACATATCGCAACCGTTTTTCCAGAGCCCCTTGACCCACAAAATAGAGATAAAAAATGTAAGCGAGGTAAGTGTTCTGGATGACGACGTTTCTTACATTGAACTATCGGAATATCGTTGTTCTCGAGTCCAGGTAATTTTGTTTCATTTATATTCATTTATATAATATTATTATACAAATTAATTTCCTCCAGTTCCAGGTGTATAATTCTTTGCCTGTCTTCTAGTTCGAGTGCTTCGCCTTGGAGCTGTTCCTGTTCGTCGAGTGTTTCGGACAACAGTATTCCCTCTGGCCATTCGAGAAGCTCGAGTTGTTCTAGGAGGAGTTCTTGGTGGTCCCCTACCTGCCGAACTAGGCCCCGCTTCAGGGTTTCCCGTTCTGCTTCTTTGACCACCACTTCCTCTGTTTCGTGCGGCTCCTCGACCTCCTCGTCGTGGGTTAGCACTTCGACCAACATTAGACACTCCTCTTCTGTTTGCTGGAGGGGGTTCTCTACGATTTCGTCTTTGTGCCGCTCTTGGTGCTCGATTGTGATACCCAATGACTTGCTTCACCCTGTTTTTGGTTTGCCTAACATGAGCTTCTGCTTCCCTTCTTGTCGCATGGGTCTTGTTCATTAATCTGTTTCTATCTACGTTTATAACAACATATTTGTTACCTCTCCGTTCGATTCTATATGTAACATTCGCTGGAAATCTTTGTGCCATCTATATTATAGAGGAAGAAAGATTTATATGGTAAATAAACTTTTTCGAGCCGCTTCTAAACGTTGAGCAAACAGGTCCTCTTCTTGTTGTTGCGGAGTCGGTTCTGCTGGTTCTTTAGGTGGTTCAACGAACGTTTCCCTGGAGTTTTCTTTTTGGGCAAGGTAAGCTTCCAAATCTTCGTAATAAATTATATTCTTTTTCGGTTTTTTTCTTCTGATAATAATTTCACCATCACTATCGCTGCTATCGCTGGAGCTGTAATACTTAACTTTGCGAACCTTTTTACGAGCTTTCTTCTTTTTTCGCGGTTTTCTAGGGGGTGGTGTGTATTCTTCGCTTTCAACTGTATCGTCACTGTAAAATTCTTCTTCATCTTTGAACAAATCTGGTTCCGATTCGGACTCCTCTGATTCCGATGGCGGCTGTTTAACGGGGCGATGGGTCTGCTGCTCAGCTGCTGGTTCGGGGAATTCTTTGACAGTTTCTTCCCTTGTCGATTCAGGCTCAGAATCGTCATTAAATGAACCGTCTGCTTCTCCAAATCGCGACTGTGACGGGTGCGTTACCACGTTCTCATCATGTTTTGGATTTTTTCTAGCGGTATTCGCAACTCGAGCAACGATGGGGTCATCTAAGTTTATCTGAGTCTCTTCAATTTCTTTCTTAGGCTTACCCTTTTTCTTTGTTACCATTTCGTCATACTTAGCAGCTTTATCTTCTTTTTCCTTCAAAGCTGCTTTCTTTTTGGCAGCATTCTTGCGTCTTGTTTCCAAACTCTTCTTCCTGGCTTCAGCTAGCTTTTGTAGGCGTTCCGGGTCCTCAATTTTTCCTGATCTTGGCATATAATATAGACATACAAAAAAGATTTTCTTTATAAATCTAATACAAAAAAAGTGTTTGTATCAACTGTGGGACAATGCGGGGGTTTTGACCACACTAACAGAGGGTCTGGCATCTCGTGTAGGAGTTCTATTCAATTTCCTTTCCTTTCTCTGCTTCTCAAGAGCCATACGAATAAGTTTTAACTTTTTTTCGCGCGCCATACCTTGCATCTTTGCCTGGTTCATTCCTGCTTTATAAACGACCTCGTTTGCGTTTATGTTCGTGAATCCCACCGTAGTTGGTGGGTTATACATTTGCCTCACAGTTACATAGTTATGAACTTTGTCATGTAACGTGTTAAAATTTCTTTCTAATTCTTCTTTGGTTACTGGTCTGTTATATACGGATAAAGACATTTCTTATATATTCATCCTACATTTTATTTTAATGCAGACTTTTTAACAATTTTTCCTTTTTGAACAACCATCCCAACATCACTGTTCAGAGCAGCATAAAAAGAGTTTGCTTGAGGAGGTAACACGGAATCGATTGGGTGCTGAGCATGAGAACCCAAACCAAGTTTCTCGTTACGGACGTTTCCTGTGGCAGGATATTGACCCAACATAATATTTCCTGGCGGGGGTCTCTTGTAACCACCCCCACTGATCGGCCCGATGGTCTTACACGGAATGACCATGTTTGTATGGCTCTGTTGAACTGCCGTCATCATCATGGTGGGCACAAATATTGTCCTGTCCGTTTGAAGGTTTAATCCTGAAATACTAGGTTGTTCAGGGATTGAAAAGCGGGGTCTGTTATACAACATCGGAAGGTTTGCTCCTAGTTTGTATTCTGGAATTGTAGTGGGAATCATTTATATATAATAGTGCTATTATTTTTTTTTATAAGCCTTCCTCATTCCACAGTTACATTTATGCTTTTTATGCTGTCCCTTCTTCTTCATCGTCATGGAGTTTAACGCTGCTTTAGCTGTAATAGCACTGTTGTAAGCTTTTGGTAGCATTTTTTTCTTTGCCATGTCGAAAATATAGAGCTTTTTGTTCTTTTCTTTGATACTATACATATATATATAAGTTATATAAAAAAATGTTACCGAAATATGTTGCGTTAGAAAAAAAAAGATTACCAGGTTACGATGTCAAATGGCATAAATTTTTTTATGCCGGAACAACTTGGCGACAGGCATAAATTATTTTATGCCGGAAAATATGTTGCGTTATATAAAAAAATGTTACCGAAATATTTTTCGTTATATAAAAAAATGTTAGCAGGTTACGATGCCAAATGATATAAAAAAAAATAATAACATAAAACTTTGTTATCATTTTTACAATGATATTAACCTGTTAATAAAATACGGTTAGAAAAAAATTTATTAACTTACACACATAAAAAGTTGCGAATAATGTTACCACAACAAGGTGTTTATAGGACGATTTCGATAGATTTTCCAGCGCCAATTCTGAGTGTCGAAGAACACTGAGCGACAGTAAATACTTCAACATTACCATTTATTCCGTTACCATCACCTGCTGCCAATGTGTTGAACAAGCACGAACTTGAGGTTCCACGGCAGTCCAATCCTGAAATTATTCTGGGATCTTCGAGGTCCCCTGCATGACAGAGACGCAGACAAGCGCACCAATAATTATTTAATGCCTGTGAGCTTGAAGTAACAAGTCCGCCTCTATTGTTGTCATTTGTGTCATTTTTAGCAACAGCAGTTAAACTAAGAGCTTGAACAGGTGACATTTTAAAGTTAGGAATTTCAACATTATTGACTGAGTATGAAAAAGAACCTATACCAGCACTTGTAAAGTTAAAGTATTTGGCTACTTTATCTGGTCCGAGAACAGTCCCTCCCATATCAATTTCTGCTTGGTCGCCAGTTACGTAACTATCGGTAGAATTAGCATTCCGCATCACACTATACAAACAATCGACCGACTGCGAACTAACGTTAAAACGTGCGTTTAATCCAACTCCTGCCGCTGAAGAACTTTGGGTGTTAGTAAAGGTAAAATAATTTGTGTATGGGACAGAAATGAAACCGTTTGATGCAATTTCCTGTTGGACGGATAATGAATAAAGTCCATCGGATACACTGATACTCTCGCATGTAAAATAGATGTCAGAAAGTGTGTAGCTTAAGGTCTGGCCTGTTGCTTTAGCAGCACTAAGACGAAGTATGTTACTATCGGCAAGATATAAGCGGACGGATATTTGTCCTAAAAGTGACGTATCTAGGAACTGAGGAGCCGATTCTCCTAAGAAAGAATACCACTGGTCGATGACAAATGAACCTGCTTGTTGGTCTGCTGTGGAAATATCAACGGGATATGAACCAGACAATACTTTAGTATCTGTGTTTTGCTTGTTTATTTTGTTAAACAGACGCTTCTTTATGGTGGCAACTGTATTATATTGTAAGCTGCCCATTACGACTGAGGAGCCAGACACCAAAACTTCCATTCTGTCGATGACACTGTCCATATTGGCAGGAAAACCTGCGAAAACTGTTGAGCTTGAATTTGTAATTGCTGTATTAAATACCATAGAAAGCGAGTGTAGATTGATAATCGCGTTAGAAGGAAGCTGAACTTCTACGATACCTCCGTTACTTACGGTCGTAATGTTGGTTGGTTGGAGCTTGAATAGATTTGTGTTATATCCAGATAATCTATTCAGCCCGTATCTTAAATTCTTTGGGTAATTTGACATGTTATATGATTTATATAAACATTTTTTTTTTATGAGAAATGCTAAAATATTTTTCTTAATATTTTAAAATCACTCTAGGACGTCGAACTTTAAAACAGCAAAGGCTCCTATACCATTGTTGTTTAGCAGAAATGAATCAGAACTTCCTTGATACTGACCCAATTGATTAATCGGTGTTCCTTGAAACGTTGTCAAGGCAATTTTTATATTTGACACCACATTTGCTGGAGCAAAAAATGAAAAATCTTTACCACTCTGATTTTTCCACATCCATTGAGAAGTGTCGTAACTGTAGCCACTAAGAATGTTTGGTGTAAAATTATTGGTCAAACCTCCATAACCAGCTAGAGTTGTATTAACTCCTTCATTCCACGGAATTCTACAGATTATATCGGATTGAATAAGACCTGACCCAATATTGGTTCCGTTTAAAATTGGTGCTAAACCATTAGGTAACAAAGAACGACTTCTAACGTAAATATGGTCAAGTGGTGTTAAAACAGGTGGTCTTCCACATATGTCTCCTGGAAGACTTGTGCTGACAACAGTTCCGGCGTAAATCTGTCCTAATTCAGAATTTGTAGGAGTTGCTCCAGCAAAATGAACCTCATTTAACAATAATCCCATTAAATTATGAGCAGAGGAATTATAAAGGGTGCCTTCCTGAAAATTTGTATCTCTTATACAAGCAATATCAAATAACGTATTATTCACAAATTCTATGTTTCCTGTGTAATTGGCGGGGTCGGCAAAGTTAGCTTCATGAACCCTAACATGTAATCCACCAGCTAAGCCCCAAGCACCATTTGCTTGATGAAGAGCCTTGTTAATTAACGCAACCAATGAATTAGATACAGCACCAGCAGCAAATGGGTCATTTTCACCCACACAGCTCACATTTCCTACAGGTATAATTATAGGAGTTGCTGTTCTAGGAGTCGCATTCTGGTCAATTAAAAAGAATGTTTGATTGCTTAAATTGACAACAGGCAATACTGATTTATTAAATTCTACATTCATTGGTGTTACCCGCATTCTTTGGTGCGCTTCGCATGATAATGTCATGCCAGAGATTTCGACTTGAAAATTTGTATAATCGTTACCCGCCCATCCGTGATCAACTGTTCCGTTTTTGAAATTTTGAACGTAACCGTTGAAGTCGGTCTGAAGAAAGGTTGAAGTTGTTCTAACAATTTTACTCATGATATATATATTAGTTTGATTTTTTTTCTTTTAAATCTTCCAGTTCTTTTTGTTTCTGTTCGAATTCTTCTAAATCTTTATAAATCGTAATACTATCCACGACACCACCTTCATCGTATATTACGGATGGCTCGACTTTTACGTTATTTTCTATAATATTATCAAATTTTTCAGGATTCAATTGATATGCGGTTGCCAAATGTTCAATGAAGTATCTAGGAATCTCTGGACAATCTTTCTCCAATGCCTCGACCCAACCTTTTAATTCTATTTCTTTGTCTGTTAATGGTTTTTTTCTGTTTTTTGTTAATATATTTTGTGTTTGCATTTATATAATAAATAAATATTTTTTTTCTATATATATATAAATATGGAACAAATCAAAGAAGAAATAAAACAATATCGGATGATAAGCGATTCGTCCATACGCATTTACTGCCACAATGTGAAGAAGTTGGCACTAGGAATGACAGGAAAAGAATTTGAAAACGTAGAATTTCTGAAAGACACCGATGCCGTAGTCGAACAGTTGAGTGATAAATCCTTGAGCACAAAAAAGAATTATCTAAGCTCCGTCCTAGTATTTCTTAACCCAAGGGGAATGAACCAATATGATGAATCTTTGGAACCATTTATTAAGAAATATACCAAACTTTTGAAAGAATACCATGACGAATACATGGAACATATAGAAAAGCAACACAAATCGGCAAAAGAATCAAAAAATTGGGTTTCGATGGACGATCTTCTTCACATAAATACCAAATACAAGAACAGGGTCCGAAGAAAAGGGATCACTTTGAACTCGTTTTCAGTATATAATGACAAAGAAAAACTTGACCTTCTTCAAAAATACCTGGTGAGTTGCTTATACCTCCACATGCCACCTCGAAGACTGGAATACTCCCACATGGAGATTATCGATAAACCAGGTTACGAGCACCTTCCCGATCACGTTCGTGAGTCAAACAACTTTCTTGTCCATGGTGGTCGAAGTGCTAAAAAGAAGTTTTTTTCTTTTGGCAAATACAAAAACAGAAATCACATGGGGCTTCAGAAAATTCCTATAAAATCAAAAGAATTAAATGGAGTTCTTAATCTGTGGTTAAAGCATAATAGTTCAAAGAATTTTCTGTTGGATAGTCGTGGTAAGAAGATGTCGAGTAATACGTTAAGCAAATACCTTTACAAAGTGTTTCAAGAAGCCGGGGTAAATATTTCCGCAACTATGTTACGACACATTTATTTAACGGAGAAATATGGTGATGAAAGCAGCTACAAAGAAAAAAAAGATGACGCCCATGCTATGGCCCATAGTGTGGCAGTTCAACAGCAATATTACGTTAAAAAAGACTAAGTGTTACAAAGAATTTTTTTATTTTTTTAGTATACAACCCTAATTATAACTCTAATCTATATTGATGTTACAAATATTTTTGTTATCTTATTACCCTTCGTCTAACATGACGCATGATAAAAGTTAAACTGTAACACATTATCTTTTCAGAAAATATTTGCTTATGGTGTGATGCTGTCAGTTATATTTATTTTTTCTAACAGTCATTAATTTATTTGTAACAGCCATTCATTCGCAAAAGTTGCACGCAAGTTCAACTAAAACTGGTCGATGAACTAATACTTTACAAAAAGTATTCTTTTAAACATTTCAATATAATTTAAAAGAATGTTTCTTATCCAAAAACATTTAAACAAATTTAAATTCAAAGAAAACCCAAACAAATCCAATACTACCCCCTACAATGACGTCTATTGTTGAAGAACTAGGCAAACGAAATGTCAAGATCGGCAAACTCCTAGGACAAGCCCTCGACGAATTTGTTGGGACCTTAAATGATCTTTCAGAAGAGAAACAAATTGGTATTCTTTCATACTTAATTGAAAAATACAAATTGCCCATAGCCAACGGGACTGCCGCAACGGACTCTACTGAAGCAATCGACGACCTTGTTGCTGCTACTGACAACTTGAAGGTTGATGATGAAGCAGCAACTCCAAAAGCAAAATTTCACGTAAAAGTCTTACCACCGAAACCAAAAATTACAACTCCAAGCAAAACGATACGGAACTCAGCAAAGGAGAAAACTATCGTTAAAACGAGTATATGTGTTTCAGCTGATGCGAAATTGTGTAAGCCTAAGGAAGTTATGCTGGCCAAAAAATTTCTAGCACTAAAAGATTACGAACACATTGTTGATGAAGAGTGGGAGGCTCTTGATCTAAAAGACAAAGTCCTCGAAAATCCCCCATCTTTGGACCTAAGCGAATGGTATGTTTCAGAAAAATACGACGGGATGCGTGGTATATGGCATGGTCCTACTCAAACTATGTTTTCCAAAGGCGAACAAATAATCGATTTACCAGAAGCCTTTTATGCTGATTTTCCAACAGACGTTACTCTTGATGGCGAACTTTACATCCCTGGCAAAACTTTGGGAGAGATCTCTGGAACTTTTAGGGGTTGTAAAAGTTCGGCTGAATATTATGAAGAACGCTTGGTTGGAGCTCAATACATACCGTTTGACATTATGAGCTCCGAGTTGGATTTCGAAAAAAACATTGCTTTCATTAAAAAATTTTGTAAGCCATCCACGCACATGGTATATACCCCACAGATATTGGCATCTAAACTTCCAACGAGTATATGGGAGCATATGAAGTTGGTTTGCGACGCAGGAGGTGAAGGACTTATGCTACGCAAAAATTGTCCTTACGTTCATGGAAAACGCTGTAATGAAGTCCTAAAAGTAAAGCCAAATTATACTGCTGAAGGTATTGCGACAGAAAAAACCAAAAGTGGCTGGAACCTTGAAGTTCAAAAAGCGGACTTAATTAATGGAGGCAGAAGAGGAACAGTTATGGTAAATGTTCCTTGTCCTGCCAATGCTGATATTAAAAAAGGCACCATCGTTCAGTTCAAGTATCTAACAATGAATAAGACGAAGCCGCGAAGTGCTAGCTTCAACAGAGTTGTGGAGGAATGACTACTTCCAGCTTCTTATCGTGCTTTGAACGATGAAAACATGGACAAGTTTATGAAACATTTGGAACACAACATGCCGTCAGAAGAGCTAATTGACAAAAGAAGAATTATGATTTTAGCTCAGATTTTAAGAAAAATCGATAGCATTGTAAAAGTTCCAGACCAATATCAGAAGCTTAGTTATGTTTTATCTGAAAAGTATAAAGGTGAATTTGACTTTATGTATTATATTTTTCACTCCCTAATAAGAGTAGAAAATGGAATACTTCGTTACGGTGAGAAGCACTTATATTATGAAGACGGTCGCCACACATTTGTAGAATGTTTTGAGGAAGACGAAGAAGAATCTACCCATGCTGCGATTTCAAGAGAAGATAATAAAGCTCGATTCAAATTTTTTTTGAACGTAATGTTGATAACATGGAATGGGGAACCGTTGAATAAAAGCCAGGAGATAATTTATGCTGGAGGCCTTCAAGGTGATAGACACGGAAAACATGTTTATATCGACCAAGGCGTAAAGACATTATTTGGAACAGACCTACATCGCCTCGATAAGAAGCTTGAGGAATTAGGTAGAGTTACAAAAATTAATCTTATCGAACTGAGAAATATGCTCGCAATATTGTTGCTTTATGAACACGAACTTTGCCACGCAATCATAGCAACTTATAGGTTTGAAACCGATTGGGAATCGACAGAATTAGCAACGCCAAAAGACTATCCACGGTTGAAGAGGAAAACTTGGGGAAAGCGTCATCCAAATTTTCATGAAACAAAATATTCATACACGAATAAAGGAGGTCATGGACCACTTTTTTGCCGACTTGTAAATGGATTATTTGCTCATTATGGAATTCATTCCATTCTTGATGTGATTCCCCATAATAAAGACAGAAGTGCGAAGAAATGTAGTTGCGTCGTTGCTGCCAGACGAGCAGACGATTACTATGAAACCTGCCCAAGATACTTAGAATATGGTCTAAATTTTCAGAAAGAAGTTAAAAAAGCTATTTATGCTCATGTTGGATTTAAATTTTTAATCGAGGGAGACAAAGAAATGATTAAAAGTCGCACATTTGAAAACGATATAGAAGCAGAAGAATATTACAAAGCAGTTAAAAAATACTTGGACAAAGTAGTTTATGAAGAAAAGAAAAAATATGAGCTTCACCCCCTTGGTGATAATTATTATCACCCACAGTTCGAAGACGATGATTCGGGAGAGGAGTGGAGACCATAATTATACTTTATCTATGATTGGTTTCAAAGTAGGATTTTCACCAGAATTAAGAGCAAGTTGGTCTTTATTTATTGTGAAGTTATTCATAGTCAAAGTTTTTTTATTATCTTTTTGAGCAACTATGGTATCGTCTGAAAAAATTCCTGTTTTGTTTTCCCAATCGTCGAGGCGTTGTTGGTAAGTTTCTTGGTTTTTGTTGGTCGGTGAAGGAGGGTCAAGAAGTCCTATGATTCCACCGATTAAACCACCAGCAATAATTCCCGCAACGAGACCAAAAGGTCCTGCCACTTCGCCAGCTTCTGCTCCAATCTCAGCACCTTCTGCTGCGGCAGTTCCTATTTCCGCCGCTTCTCCCGCCCCTTCTGCCGCTTCCGCCGTTTCAGTCATTTCAACTCCTTCCACTCCTTTTTCTGCTGCTTCACCTCCTCCCGATAATGCTTGTCTAACTGCTGACGTAGCAGCTCTTGTCGCCATAACGGTTCCCCCTCCTGCCGCGGCAAAAGTTGCGCCGCCAGCAGCATTTGCTATTCCAGAACTTGCCCTATTACTTAGACCATCTTGACGCAAACCTGTATATACAGCTTGAGTGACTGGTGCCGACACTGCTTGACCAACACTTCCTGCCAGGGTTAATTCGCCCAAATCACCAGATGAAACAGTTTGTCCAACTCCTCGAAGAAGAGCACCTGTTAGCAATCCAGTCGTCGCCCCACTAGCTGCTTGACCTCCTAAACTTTGGGTAAATTTCCCATCGGGGTCAAGTGCTTTAAAAAGTTTGTTGGTTCCATAAGATGCCACAATAGAAGCAGGTAATCCTTTCACACTTCCAATAAAGTTGTCTCGAACACTGTCCTTAAACGTAGGAGCCGTAGATTCATTAACAGCAGCTTCATTGCTCATCATTTCGCCGTCTAATTTCTTTTTAAAGTTGTCTATTTCTTTTTGTCTTTCTACCTTAGATTTTTGTAAAAACTTTTGCGCTTCTTGATCTCTTGTCAAAACAGTTTCACGTTGTTCAACTTGGCGAGGCTGAGAAGGTCGTTGAAAAGGAGCCTGACCAAAATTAAATTCGTCTTCTTTCTCTGATACTGGTTTCACTGTTAATTCAGGTTCCTCGTCTTTTGTTTCTTCTAATTCGTCTTGTCTGTTCTTGTATCTGGTATCTTCTTCAGTATCTATTCTACGTTTTCGTGATCTTGCATCTCTTCGTTGAAGCATACGTATCTGTCGATTTTCTGCTTCTTCGCTTAAACCTGGCTTCAATCTACCTTTATACTTGCTCCTTAACTGCTCACGAAGTTCGTCCCTCTTTGATTTAACCGCGGCTATTTTTTCTTCTCTTTTTTGCTGCTTTGCTTTGACCTTTGCCAGTCTCTTGTTGGCTTTCTCTCTCCTTAGCTTGGCCCGAACCCTCTGGACCTCTAATTTTCTACGCTGAATATCTCTTCTGATTTCATCGGGATTAGGCAGCTGCCTTTTGACATTTTTTGGTTTTAGTTCAACCTCCTGAACACGCTTTTGATATTGCTTTCTTAGGGTTTTTAAATCACTATCTTTGCTATTTTTTACAGTTTCTAACATACGCTTTTCATTTTCATTACTTGTCATATTGTTCTTTACTTTTCGAAACCTCATCATGCTAGCATTTTTTTTTATATCGTTCAAAAATACTCGCCTAGTATATTTTGTTTCGAATGCTGTGGTCTTGCTATCCAAGTCAGGGTTAATATTTTTTTTTCTAACTACCGTTCCTTTTTTGCGAAGCTCAGCAGCCTCCAGATTCGATACTTTTCCCCCACTTTTCTTCCATAAATCATACATATTATCAACACTTCGAGGACCAAATTTTCCAAGTTTATTGACCTCAAATGGCGAAAATTCAGATAAGAATTCTTTAAATGTCTGTCCTTTATCTACAGATTCCTTCATATCGTTCAGAGCAATATACTCCATTATCTTTTTGCTAAAAACACTTTGTTTTTTAAGAGCGGCTTCAAGATCAGCGGTGCTTTTATTACCAAAGTTCGTGTTCTGATGCATACGTTTATAGAAATTGTCGAGATAGTGCCATTTGACAATGTTCAACCGAGTTAAATCACCTTCAAACGTATCTAGCCGTGCTGAACTAGGTAATTTACTAAATGCCACCAAGCTTGAAACAGGGTCATCCACCGTTCTCAATATTTGATGTTTGGCATCTATTCGAAAACCGCGTGCATCAATACCAGGTCCTTTATTTATGAACTCTCTTGCCACATTTGTTGCTACATTTTGAGGATTGAGTGTAGAAACTACTTTAGGAGCAATCAGGGGGTTTAAACTGAGTGAGGGCAAATCAAGTTCTTGTCCAACTTTGTAGGACATTGCTCCGCCCAATGAGTGACCTGCCACCGTAACATTTTCTTTTCCAAACCTTTGGACAGCTTCATCGGCTAAATTCTTTAAATTTTTATAATGTTGTGAACTGGTGTTTTGTCTCGTGCTATTTCTCGCAAGTTTTACCATAAGAACTATTCATAAGCAGTTTATACATATCACCAAGTATAGGATCTGTATTTTTTACAACCTTTCGTTAATCATAAACAGTATGAACAAACTCTTTATATGGCGTGTTTTTATATTATTCATATATAATGCCTTAATGAATCTTTTTGCAATATATACCAAATTTTTATAACTCTTCATAATCACAGTGATTTATTACAACATTTTTTATATAACCAGTAACAAAACAAGCCAAACCATCTTTATTTTTTACACTAATAGGTATAAAAGTTAAGTCATTGGGTATATATAAATCAACTTCAACAAAGAAACACTTTTATTTAATTATAATATTTTCGTTTTACATTTCATAATCGTTTTCATTTAATAATCTACCGGACTCAATAACAGGGTATATACTATTCATTTACATCGCTGAGGGGTACAGACTCGTTGCATCAAACGGCACTAAATAGTCTTTTTATTATTTTACAATTTATAATTATTATTAAGTTAATTAAAACTTATGTAGCGTCGAACGCATCCAAGTCACGAATAAGAACAACTTGTGATGATAAATCAATACCGTCTACTGTTCCTAATGCTTGGTGTCTAGCTGTCAAAGACGCTGCATCTGAATGATGTCCGTCGATGATTGCAAAGATTTTACCTGCTGTACCTGTTGATACATACATTAATGGTGAAAACTCACGTACAATAGTTTCTATTGCTCCGCCAATTCCGTCTTTTGCTGCTAATGATACACCAGCGTCGATTTCGATTGCTGTTACTTGTGATGTGCTGTACTGCTCACCATGATCGTAGCCTGAACCTGCTCCTGCTACTGGGTTTACTCTTGTGAATGATGCCATTTTTTTCTCCTTAGTTATCTTAAATAGCACACACCGCTCCGGTGTGTTTCTTACTATATTATTTACCTATAAGACAAAAAAAGTGCTATTTTAGGTTCTTTTTGGCTCTCTGATGGACTGTTCTAAGCATTTGTATGTACGCAGGGCCGGCTTGTACTATTTCTGTTACCATTTTAATAACAGGTAGATAGCCTCTAATGATGTTTGCAGGTACTGATTTACTTTGTGTACTCATTTCAACAAACTTCTTAGCAAGCCATATATTTTCTGTACCTACAAGATATCTGTAGTTAACCATGCTAAGTCCTTCAGTAGGAACATCAGGAGTACTTACTGTTGGTTCGTTATCAGCAACACCAATTTCTAAATCTTTTTCGACACTTACTTTTTGTAAGTCATCTATTAAGTCATGGTTTCTTAATTTTGCACGAGCTGCTAGTATTAGTTTACTTACAGCTGTCTTTTTATCAATTGTCCTGCTGTTGTTGTAGTTGCTTAATATTCTTCTTATAAACTTATAGTCTGCATTATTAATACTTAATGCACCTTCAAGTTTAATAAACAATGCGGATCCGTTAACATCACTACCTGCGGCAATTCTCGTTAGGAATCTATTCACTGCCATTGTAGGCAGTGTTGTACGTCTACGCATTTGTGCGGCGGCACCAGGATCTTTAAGTTTGTTTAGAGCTTTCTCGTCACCGTTTACAAAATATATAAAATTATATAAATCAGTTCCTGCCATTCTAAACATATCAAAGCCTGCATATTTGCCTGTGTTCTGTGCGTATTGTTTTGCCGCTGGTGCAGAATTAGGAAATCTTCTAAGGACTTCTAATATCAATAAAGACAGATACAATCTTTCACAGCAATCGGTGTATGTCAAAACTCTTACGTTTTGATCATTGCGTGTAAGACGTGCTTCGTATAAGTCTTGAATAAATTCCATTACTGGCCTTTAGCGAATGCTGTTGCGTCTCTATCTATATCTGCGTCACT
>WLWE01001467.1_pt1 | contig 17305 bp, 20 predicted proteins | sample 6718301 | NCBI WGS metagenome assembly WLWE01 (sample SAMN12718691, study PRJNA515312) | sponge metagenome | isolation source: marine sponge | host: Mycale hentscheli | place: New Zealand: South Island, Marlborough, Capsize Point | collected 2003-05-01 | reverse complement strand
ACTTTGTTAATTTTGGATTTTCTTCTAGATAGCGAAGGAGGTTGTCTTCGCCCTGAAATTTTTCCTCGACATCATCATAACCCGCTGATTTAATTTTTTCAAGTGCTTCTTCAGTAAAAGATATCCAAGGACCACTTTTCTTTATCATTTCCCATGCACCTAGCTGACTTATGATTTCTTTTTCCACCCAAACACTACCGTTTTCAGATTTATATTTAATTGGATATTCTACTATAAGCCCACTATTCTCCGTCATAGACTTTCTAATTGCTATTTTGCAATTATGACCGACAGGAACTTCCTTGTCTTTTCCAAAAAATTTAGAAGACTTGTAGTGGTTTGGTTGAAATTCAAGAATCCAGTCACTATAGTGAAGCAGTGCGTTACCACCAGAAGCGTTTGTTACTTTTGGGTCGCCTTTCTCATAAGGATTTATTTTAATATTGCTTCTGACCTGAGAAATCATATAGCAAATGTGGCCTTTTTCTGCAAACGCTAGTGCCATGCTCCTTAAAAAGTGAGAACTTAAAACTGAACCCCCTGCTACTTTTAAAGCTTCATCAGAACTTTTTTCTAAATCTCCGCGTGGAACTAGAGCGTCCATAGAGTCCACAATAAACATATATCGGGTATCGGTTTGGTTATCTTTCACAAGCTGCCTCATGAAGTCAACAACCGACTGGTAAACATTAGATTTATACACAAACCATTTATTAGCATCTGTATCTATTCCCGCCCGTTCTATCATTTCTTCCGACAAACGACCCTCGGATTTGATGTAAACAACCATAGAGTTGTCCATCTTTTGGAAGTTCCTTGCAAACGATAGAGCACAGGAGGTTTTACCTCCCTCGGTTACGCCTGAAGCCCGAATAATTCCCGGCTTGATTCCTCCACCCATTTCAATGTCAAGCTTCAAGCTTCCGCTGGAAACTGTGTAAATTCTTTCTTCTTCAAAATTATAGTGATCCCCCTTGTTTTGCTCAAGATAGCTATTAATTTGATCTAGGGGTGTAACTCCTGAATTATCCTCTTTTTTCTTTCTCGGTGACATAATATTCTATTTAAAAAAATCTAATGGGTTTTTTGGCTTTTCTTGCGTCTTAAAATCTTCTCCTATTTTCTCATCTTTAAAATCATAATTCGTTGATACGTCTTTTTCTTTCTTGTTATAAATGATACTATGATCATTTAAGTAATAAGTTCCTAAATCGTCTTTTAGAAACCAAGATAATGTCCAGAGCTTTGTTGGACGGGTTAAAGTCTCCCAAAAAAGCTTGTCTGGAAACTTATCTACAAGCTTATTAGCCATTGACCTTTCTTGAGGCCAACGCTTTTGTGATAGATTTGGAAGAAGTTTAGCTACTATATACTTAGCTAGTTCTTTCTCTTCCTTTGACCGAGTTTTCGACATTGATGTCAAACTCTACCATCTTTTGAACCAGTTTGTCAAATGAAGATTTTGGACGCCACCCTAATTCTTCCCTAATGGGGATAGAATTTCCTAGCAAAAGATCAACTTCTGCTGGTCTATAAAATTCTGGGTTTATTCTTACTAGCAGGTTTTTATGCTCGCCATCCAAAGAATAATATTTTTCATCTATACCTTCGCCTTCCCAGAAACCCCTAAAGCCAGCGTGTTTAAAAGCTTTCTCTACAAATTCCCTGATTGAATGAGTTTCTCCACTCGCTAAAACATAATTTCTAGGAACGTCTTGATTAAGCATTAGCCAAACCCCCTGTACAAAATCTTCGCTATCACTCCAGTCTCTTTTTGAATCAATATTTCCTAATTCAATCGGTTCGAAAGTAGGTTTTACACCTTTCCTTGTTCTCCATTTGTCTGCGTCATGGATTATATTATGAATCCTAGCAACGCCTTTTGTAATTTTGCGAGTTACAAACTCTTCACCTCTTTTTGTTCCTTCATGATTGAACAAAATCCCATGAACAGCAAACATGTTATAAGATTCGCAGTAAACTTTAACTAAATGCCTAGCGGCAGCTTTTGAAGCTCCGTATGGACTTCTCGGTTTGATTGGGTGGTTGATGTCCTGTGGAGAATAATCAACGTTACCAAATTCTTCACTGCTTCCAGCAGAGTAAAAACGACAATTAGGTTGGAATTTTTTAATTGACTCCAGACACCTTAAAACCCCTATAGTGTTAGTTTCAAAAACTTGCTCTGGCATATCCCAAGAGCAGCCAACAAAAGAATTAGCGGCAAAATTAATAAAATAGTCTGGCTTGATATCATTTACCAACTTGTCAATGCTTACATCATCACTTAAATCTCCAAAAACAAACTTGAATCTAGGGTGATCTTTAAAGTTTTGAGCATTGATAAAATTTGGATTAGCACTTCTACGCATCATGCCGTAAACTTCAATTTCTTCACTTTGGCGAAGTAGAAACTCAGCCATGTTTGCACCATCTTGCCCTAAAATTCCAGTAACTAAAACTTTTTTCATCTAATTTGTATTCTATTATATTAAATATTGTTTAAGAAATCTACTAATTTTAGAATTTCATCTTCTTTTACGCCAGCGTGTAAGCCGACATAAAGACCATTCTTGTGAAGATATTCTGCGTTTTTAAATTTCTTGTAATCATCATATTTTTTGTAGCACGTATGGCGAAGTAGGTTTCCGCTGATAATTGGGCGGTATTCTATTTTCTCTTCTTGTAAATATTTTTTTATTAATTTTATTTTTCTTTTCTTAGAGATAATAGGTAGGCAGAAGGCTATATTATTATTCTTGCTTTTGGGCAATAAATATTTAGTGTCATCTAAATTATCTTGATAAACAGAGTATAGCTGATAACGATCAATGATATAGTCATACACCCTATCAAAATCCAAAAGACCCATAAAAGCAGCTATGTTCGTGCTTCTGTAATTATTGCCTAATACATTGAAGTCAAATAGAGGGTCAACTAACCTATTAGATAAGGACTTTTGGTAGTCTTTTGATAGATTGTATTTTTTAAGCTCTCTGGTCAAGCCGTGACTTCTTGCAAGAACGTAATAAACAAACTCTTCTTCGTTGTTTGTGAAAACCATTCCACCTTCTGAGCCAGTAGTCGTTTGATGTCCAAAGTAAGTAGATGTTGAAGAGGTTAATTCAGAGCAGATGTGGTTCCAGTTTTTTGTGTCTTCATCAAAGTAAGCACCAAAGCTGTTTTCACAGTTGTCTAATTTTAGGTCTACACCATAAGAGTCACAAAGCTTCTTGAGTGCTGGGACATCAGGTGTCATACCAATCAAAGAAGTAACAAAAACTGTATTTACTTTTTCGCTGTTGGCTTTTAAGTATCCGTCAAGCTTCTTTATGTCTATTGAAAAATCATCTAAATTGATGTCAATAAATTTAGGCTCAAATCCTGCGTTAATCCAAGGACTTACTGAGGTTTGCCAAGTAACAGAAGGGAAGACTACAATATCACGATCAGGCTTAGAGTGTTCGGCGTATTGAGCGATTAAGGTATTAGCGGTTGAGCCACTGCTAACCATTAAAGCATACTTAGCTCCAGTGTACTCTTTCCACTTTTCTTCATACTCAAGAACATATTTGTCTTGAGTCCAACGCTGGCTAGGATCAAGGAAGAATTTGCAGATTTTTAGTCTGTCTTTCCAAGTAAAATTAGAATCATTTAGAAACCAATTATACATATTAGCTAAAATCTGGGGTAGCCTCTGGTTGGTTAGTAGCTTTTAGGTACTCATTGATTGGGCCAACATAATCAGTATATTTTTGGTCTGCATTACCCTTTTCCAAGTAGTATTTAAAACTCCAGTTTTGTCTATTTTGATCTATTTCTTTGATAAAATCTTGTCCTAAAATTTTATATCTAAAAAAATCTTTTAAATTTACTTCTAACTCAACAGATTCAATAAAATACTCCGTGAAGTCTCCCTTCCTCATGTATTCTTCCAGCGAGTCTAGGGTTAGGTCAAGACCAAGTTCATCTTGGCAGTATAATCTAAATTTTAATCTTTGATTTTCGTGATGAGAAAGTATTTCCCTTCCAAAATTACCATAAAGTAATTGAGTATGATTTGATCTACCATATACATAATAATATTTTACTGGGTGTAGAAGAGCAGATATAGTTGGATCGTTTTCCAAAAACCTTTTACTTTGTATAAATTCGTATTTTTCGTCTTCGCTGTGGTAGTGCTTTATTGTTCCTAAGATTCCATGAAGTCCCCAGTGTGGTGAATTAAAATAAAACATTGAATCAAAGTAACGGGCTAACTGAATTTTGCTAAGAAAAGAAACAGCCCCTATACCTTCTTGATTATAGCCTTTAACTTCTTCTTTAAGTTGCTCGCACCACTCCGGTTTAGCTTTGTCAGGGGAGTCAAGCATTAAAAACCAATCACCATTTTGCATTGGCCCCTGACGCAAGAACTCATTCATTTGAAAATCATGGTCATTTGTCCATTTTCTCTGTATGATTTTTCCTTCACCTTTTCTTTCGTCAAGAATCTCGTACGTCCCATCATCTGAGTAACCGTCAACAAAAATTAGCCCATCAAAGTATTGGGCTATGTCTTTGGTCATCTCATCAATGTCGTCTTTCCTGTTTTGTGTAATCCCACAAAGCCAAAGTTTTGAATTTTTCATAATTATTCTTTAATTAAAGTTGGTAGAGGTATGTTATTCTTTTTATGAAAGTCAGTATTAAATATTAACTTATTTTCATCATAATTCCAAGAATAACTGCATCCATCGTCTCCCCATCTTTTTTTCTGGTATTCTACCTTAGCTTTACCATTTGAGTGAAGCCAAGTCATGTGTTTTATATGGGCTATGTTTCTTGGTACTTCTAGGCAAGGAGCCGCTTTATAATCAGTGCCATCATTATATACGAAATCGTCATCATAATAAAGTTTTTTTAATCCACCGTGTGCAGCAACCTTGAAAACCCTTGGTGGACAAAATCCGTCTATCCACTGCTTGCCGTCAAACACATAATTTTTATAATTAACCTTGAACCAAGTTATAAACGAGTTCATTTGCACAAATTTCAATATTTTACTTATATCTTCAAAAGAATATATTTCATCTAAACCTATAGTCCACACATAATCTACATCTGAGGATAAAACATTCTTTAAGCATATGTTTCTGGCTTCATGCTCGTTAAGATACTTCTTTGAAACATCATAATAATCTAAAAAGCCCTCACTAAAGTAGGAGTCAAACATCTCCATCGTATTGTCGCTTGACCATTGACTGAACCCAAGCTCTTGATTCTCTTTGAAGCAGTTATGAACAAAGCTACAAACTAATTCATGCTCTCCATGAGCTTTGAATTGTTTACAACCAGCAACACACTCAGCTAAAAACTGCTCACAATTATACCCAGATGCTATTAGTCCAATTTTCATTTAAAAGAATCTAGTATTCTTTGGGCAACACGTTCGGGCAAGTACCATTCTGCAATTTTAATAGCTTTTTTCATGTCAACTTTTTCATGTTTGAAATTGACTATCTTTTCTTTACAGTCTTCGACATTCTTTGGCTCATATAAGGGTAAAGTTTCTCCCCAAACTTCTCTTTTGATTGGTATGTCCGCATTTATGCACGGTGTTCCCATTAGTATTCCCTCAATGGGCTGCATACCTAGTCCAGTATATAATTCTGGACCAACTAAAAGATGAGCATGTTTGATAAGTTGATTTACATCTGATCTGTCTATCCATCCAAAGTTTCTTATTTTAACGTCTGGAGCAACCGACTTAAAATATTCAGGTGGGCAATATTCTCCGGAGATATAAAGCTCAAACCCTGTCCCTGAAAGAGCTTGAACTACGGTTACTATGTTTTTAACCGGATCAAGTGCTCTACCAAAGTAATAAACATAAGGATATCGGTCCCTTTTGTCGTAATAACGCTCGCTAGATAAAGAGCAGATGCCAACACATTCAGAATCAAGCTCCATGTGTTTTTTTACAACCCTAGAAGTTTCTTCAGAAATACTTAAAAGAGTTGTGCAGTCCTTGTATATCTCTTTTTCTGTTTCAACTAGCTCTTTTTCGCAAAGCTTCCATTCAAACTCTGTGCCTTCCATTATTGGAATGTCTAGGACTAAGCAATGAAAAGGTTTATTGAGTCTGTTAGCTTCTTTGTGGGCTTTATCTAACTGCGATCTGTCTATATTAAAGATACAGTCGTAGTTTTCAGATTTATCGTCATGAAAGATTATATCATGACCCATAGACCTCCACTCATTTTCTAAAAGCTCTAAATACCCGCCAGAAGACTCTTTGTAACCAAAAGTTTTTATTTTCATACTAAACTATCTCTTCCAATTTTTTACAGACATAATCTATTTCTTTTTTGGTTATCTCTGGGTACATTGGTAAACTAAGCTCTGTAGAAGCTTGCTTTTCTGCGGTTGGGAAGTCACCTCTTTTGTGCTTGAGGTGCTTGTAAGCCTTTTGTAAATGGATAGATTTAGGGTAATGAAGACCTGTTTGCACACCCTCCGCAAGCAGTGTTTGCTGAACAGAGTTCCTGTTTCGGATAAAAATAGGGAATATATGATAGACGCATTTATTGCCCTCTTTTACTTCCATCATTTTTATTTTTTTGTTTTCAGCAAGGTTTACCCTGTACCTATGAGCCGCCTCTATTCTTTTTTCTGTCCATTCATCAAGTAGCGGCAGTTTTATGTTTAGTGCGGCAGCTTCTATTTCGCTCATTCTATGATTACAGCCAACCATATCATGAATATATTTCTTGGACTGGCCATGATTTACGAAACACTTCATCAAATCATAAAGCTTCTTAGAGTTAGTAACAACAGCACCGCCTTCTCCACAGGTTCCTAGATTTTTTCCGGGGTAAAAGCTAAAGCAGGTCATATTTGCATATTCGGCAATCTTCTTTTTATCAAATAGCGAACCATGAGCTTGGGCTGCGTCATTGATTAAAATAGAATTAGTCTGCTTCGCTATAATTTTTAATCCCCTTAAATCACAGGGGTTTCCGTATAAACTCGTTGGTAAAATTACTCTCGTTTTTGTATTTGCAGCTTTAACTGCGTCCTCAAAGTTTATATTACAAGTAGAATTAACGTCTACAAATTTATGTTTGAAATTAGGACAGTAAGATATTGCTTCGCTGGTAGCAATAAAGCTGTTTGGCGCAGTTAAAACTTCGCCTTGGTATTGATAGCAGTTTAAAGCGGCGTGTAAGGCTGAAGTGCCGCTGCTTGTGGCTACGCAATATTTAACTCCACAATATTCCGCGAATGCAGCTTCAAATTTTTCAACTTGCTTACCGGAAACAAAAGCACACGTATCTATAATGTTAGATACTTGTAGCATTAACTCTTTTTTGATACTCTTGTTCTGTTTTTGTAAATCTAAAAATTTAACATTCATCTCTTGTAAATCCCTTTCTATCACCTAATTTGTCATTATCTGAAGAGTCGTGGTAGATAATCTCTCCGCTTTGCTCTCTGGCTTCTATTTTATCTAAAATGGGCATAGTTTCCAAAAAAAGAGTTAAACCATAGTTTAGGGCTTTGTTATAAACATCAATCACCTCTTCTTGTTCAGGGTAAATAGAGTATTTAACTTGACCTACGATTGGGCCGTCATCAATTCCTTCGGTTATTTCATGGATAGTTATGCCATGCTCATTTCTGTCATCTTTTAATGCCCAATTGATTGGTGAAACACCCCTATAGTGTGGTAATGGAGAATTGTGTAAATTTAAAATTCTACCACACTTGTTAATAAAATCTTTTTTAATTATTTTATCATAAAAACAAGAAAAAGCTAAGTCTATTTCAAAATCAGGTAAATGTTTATAGTCTCCAGATTGTACCCAGTTTATATTTCTCTGCATACACCAGTTTGGCAGTGACTCGGTCCACGTTGGAGATGGGGAAACAGGCACAACATAAATTAAATTGTAATCTGGATTATTTAAAAACCAATCGCAGATTTGTATTGCAAGTTTCCCCTTGCCTAAAACAACTACATTTTTCATTTAAACTCCAATCGCATGATCTCTGTCGAAATAAACTGGTTGGCCCATCAGCCCAATAGATTTGTTTGTTGCGTCTATTAACTGAACAACTCGTCTGCCAAGCCTTGGCCCAGAAATGCACTCTTCTCCATCCATACATTGACAAAAATGCAAAATCTCTTCTTGTATGGCTTCTGCATTTTTTAGCTTGGGAGCGAACATGTCTCCAGATCGGTAATCAAAATAACTGTCTTCATATGAAACAGCTTTATCATACACCATAACCTTTTCAGAAGGTTTATTGTCGTTATAAACAACCATTTTTTCATCTCCGTTCAGGATAATGTTTCTTACTTTTATTGGAGAAAACCAACTTATGTGAATGTGTGCCGAAAAACCATTTTCGTATTGAATTGAAATGTTTGCAACGTCAGCGTTACCTTTTGGCGTGTGACTTGAACCAACAGCAGACAAGAATAAAGGCTGTAAGTCGCCAACTAAGTAATGTAGTATAGAAAAGTCGTGAGGAGCCAAATCCCACACTACGTTTGAGTCTCTTTGAAAGAGTCCCAAGTTGATTCTAGTCGAATCAAAGTGTTTGAGTTCACCAATATTTCCAGAGTTAGCTAATTCTTTAAGTTTCTTGACCGCGCCAGTAAATAGAAAGGTGTGGGCGATCATAACAGTAAGGTTTTTGCGTTTAGCGATTTCTTCTAGCTCATCGCACTCTTCTACTGACATCGCCATAGGCTTTTGTATGAGAACGCTTTTGCCAGCTTCTAGAACCTGTTTCGCTATAGCATAATGCGTTGAGATTGGAGTCGCTACAATAACACCATCAACGTCATCATGTCTAGCTAAAGCCGTGTCTAGGTCTTGGTAGAAGGAGGTTGGGGGTAATTTTTTGATTACTTCTTCATTTTGGTCTACCACAAATTGTAGTGACATATTTTGTGTTTTTTGTATATTGCGAACAATATTTGGACCCCAATACCCGCATCCTACTAGACCTAATTTTTTATTCATTCCAGAGTTTTAAGTTGTGTTTATAAGTTTTATGTTTTTGTAGTTCTTCTGTTGTGACTGCTACTAAATTTTCTTTTTTTTCTTTTGGTCTTATTTCTTCCCACTGCTTTTGCCACACATCTTTGTTTACTTTAATTCTATTATTAAAGTTCGCATATCCTATGTGATATACAAACAGATTTTGTTTTTTTAGAATTTCAAAATACTCATTCATGTTTGATGGGTTACCAATTAGGTATCTATAGCTTGTAGCAATACTGCCATCTTCATGAATAAGGCTACTCGAATCACACTTTGATGGGTCATAGCTTCCATCTTTCAATCTGGCTTTGTCAACAACCCCCCGATAAAGCCCATCTTTGTGTATAAACCACATCAGCTGGACATTGCTTGTGCTATCCCATCTTACGCTTTGATTATCACCCCAGAGGTCTAAGACGGGAATCATGAAAGAGTCTACTGGAGAAAATCTTAATTTATAAGCCGCTTCCTCCCACTGTGTCTTTTGATAAAGACAAAATCTATGGTCTAGCCCTCCAAGAATTTTAAATTCTTGAGTTGTGGCTTGAAGAGCCAAATTGAAAAGCTTCCCATCTAGGCGTGGATCATCTAGGTCAACTGTGGCTGGGATTATTTTTAAATTAGCATGTTTTTCATCGAGCCTTTTGAACTCGTCCCAAGTATTATCATCGCTCTTGTTTACCGCAACGACAACCTCTTCAGCAAAGGCACAAAAATTTTCAATAGCCTCTTCGTAAGCGAAGTTATTTTTTACTACATTGAAAGCAATGCTATAAATGGAAAACATCTAATCCATTATAGCGTTTTTAAAAGAAAAATAAACTATTTTTTAAGAGCGTCGAGCTTTTCTTCTAATCTATTGAATCTATGGTCAATTCTCTCAACAAAAGACTGGAAATCGTCTTTAGAAACATACTTTTCAGGCATCGAAAGGGCTAGGTTAGTATGTTTTTCTAGAACATCCTCCATATCGTCGATGTGTTTAATCATTAATCTCTCTTGTTTGTTCTTCAGTTCCGAGATTTGACTCATTAACATCTTCATAAGCCAACCACCCAAAAACGAGATAATTCCAAACAATACATTTAAAAAAAGTTGGGTTTCCATCACATATATTTACACAAAAAACTTTAAAGTTTCTTGTTAATTTTAATTAAATATTAAATTATTTAGATTGAGTGTAAGTAATGCTGTTGTGCCGTCCGAAAAAGACAATAAAAACATAAGACTATTAATTTTATTAAGTATTCTTTCATTAATTTTTACTTTTGGCTATAAATATGTCTTGATTGTAGGGGATTCTATGAACCCAACGAACAAAAACCTACAGCTAGTTGTGGTTGATAAGCTTTCGTATGATTTTGAGCCACCAAGGAGGGGGGATGTTATAGTTTTTTATGATTATTTATATGACGATTTTTTAATCAAAAGAGTTATCGGGGTTCCGGGCGACACCATTCAGATAGTAAAAGGTAAAATCTACAGAAATCAGAAACTACATATTGATGAATTTAGCTATACGGATGTTGATTATGACTTAACGCTGCCCCCTGATACCCTTGGAGAAAAAGAGTACTGGGTTATAGGAGACAACCGCGATGATACTTGGTTTGGTGTAATTCACGAAAGTGAAATACTAGGGCAACACAAAGAATAAAATGGTGGAAGCGAGGGGAGTCGAACCCCTGTCTTTAAAACCGTCTGCTAAGACGTACTACAAGCTTAGTCGGTATTAATACTCGCTTGGCATGTTACCGACAAACGGCCTACACGAGTTTTGGAGACACTTTATTTATACTAGACACCTCACCCTTCCTAGTTTTTTGCCCGTTATCGACGCCCTAGCTCCTTAACGAGCATCCAGAGTAGGACGGGTAGCTTATGCAGCTACAGCAGCTTCTTCAGCCCAGCCGAACTTAGCGAGAATCGCGTCAGCTTCGTCAAGCGAAGGAGCCATATCAACATTATTGGCAGTTGAATTACCTTGATAGTTTTTTTAAGAGGCCGACCATCATCCTCTGCTTGCAGTCTTGCGTAAGGCTCTAAATCGAAACCAGTACGCTCCCATAAATTTTAAAAGTCATCTTCTAAGACGCCAGAGTTTTGGTAATCTTTAACTTTTCTTTCAAAGAAATTGGTCATCGCTCCCGTATCAACAACTTCCGCAAGCCACGGAAATGGATTTTCGTCGCTATCAAAACGGAAGTCGATGCCAATACCTTCAAGCCTTCTATTTCCGATATATTGCATATAACCCACAAACATATCAGCATTTAGACCCAAGATACCTCTTGGAAGAACGTCGTGAGCATATTTAATTTCAAGCTCTACAGCCTTTTTGATATGATCAACTGTTTCTTGCTCGAATTTCTTCGTCCACACCGATGGATATTGTTCTTTAATCGTATTTATTAAATACGTGCCAAATTGGATATGCAAACTCTCGTCTCTAAGAGTATATCTAATTTGGTCAGAAAGTCCCGGCAATTTATTTTGCCTACCAAGAGCCAACAGCATAGCAAAACCACTAAAGAAAAACGTACCTTCGCAAACAATATAGTAAGTGATTAAACTCCTCAAGAACTCTCTTTTTCCTTCTAATGATTCTGTAGAAAAGTCTTGCCGCGTTATATTTGTTGTTATCTGCATCAAGAAGTCATCTTTGTCCTTGATAGAATCAATGTTCATATAAGCTTCATATACTTCAGAAACTTTTAAATTAAAGCTATCGCAGCATGTTACTACAGTCCAATTATGTAGAGACTCTTCATAAGCCTGTCTCATTATATATTGACCACATTCAGCGTCGGTTATCCATTTCGCGACATTAAGAAGTAAATTATTGCCAACCAAGGACTCACTTCCAGCAAAAAACCCAAGGCATCTTTTAACGAGTAATTTTTCATCCTTGCTTAAGGTTCCATTCTTCCATTGATCAATATCGTCGCTCATGTTTATTTCGGATGGAGACCAGTTGTTGGCCACACCTTTCTGAAATAAATCCCAAGCAAATTTGTGTTTATGCGGTAAAATTTGATTTACCCCACCCACTGCATCATCTAACAGTAAACCAGTTTTGTTGCTCATTCTTTTTCCTCGTAGTATTCTGGGAACGGAATATTTTCTGCTCCATTGTATTTTTGAATCATTATTTGCTCTAACACGCTTTTGATCACATTATCTTCTGTGTGTTTAGAATTTATTCTTTTTAAGTCTTGCCAGATTTGAAGTAAAATTTCTTCTTCACTAGCAGGAGTCCCATCAACGCATCTGTGGTTGAGTTCTGTATCTAGTTTAATGTTGTATTCGTTCATAATTTATTGGCAGCTTTCGCATGTTGGGTCTAGGACTGAGCAAGCTTTAAGAGGAGCAGAATTATCATCAGTATTATCTGAATTATTATTATCTGCGTTACTCGTCGCTTGAGTTGATTTCTCAATTTCGCTCGCACTTCTGTTCCTTAAATAGTATGTACTCTTAAGACCACTATTTCTAGCATGAAAATATAAATCATTCAAGTACTTTAATGAGGTTTCTTTATTAAATAAATTCAAAGACTGTCCCATATCTATCCACTTTTGTTTGGCGGCAGCATTTTCGATTAGCTTGAACTGATCGTGATCAAAGGCGGTACAGTAACGCTGCTTAAGGTCTGATGGTATATCACCATTTAAACGCGTCAGATCGCCATCTACGGCCTTTATGCCCTCAATCATGCGCTGGTTCCATATGCCTCTTTCTCGACACTCTTTAATAAACCACTCATTAATGATAGTGAGATTGCCGCTTTTATTTTCATACACAAAAAGTACAGAAAAATCTGGCTCTATACAAGGAGAGCAGCCTTGAATATATGAAATGGTTGCTGTTGGGGCAATAGCCATAGTATTGCTATTACGCATCCCGTTATTTTTAATATCACCACGCAGAGATTTCCAATCTACTTCTGGGCAAAACTTTTTACCTCGGTGAATCATGGGCTTTTTATCAAGATATTCCATTAAGGATTTATAAGTATCAATTGGTAAAACATCCTGACTCCACAAAGACCCTTCATATGTTTGATAGGTTCCTCGCTCTTTGGCTAGTTTGTTTGAGTTTGAAATGCAGTGGTATGAAATAAATTCATAAAGCTCGTCAGAAAACTTTACAGCTTCTTCGCTAGAAAAATTTACCTTATAAGAATGAAAAACGTCTGCCCACCCCATAGTTCCTGCACCAACAGGGCGATGGTTCATATTTGCTTTTTCAGCTTCTTTAGTTGGGTAGAAATTTAAATCAATAACATTATCCAGCATCCTCATTTGGGTAGCGATGGTTTTGCTAAGAAGTTCAAAATCTAATTCTCCATTGTCTTTAATATGTGTTTTTAGATTTACTGAACTTAAGTTACACACCGCTGTTTCGCCTATTTCAGTTTTTTCTCCCTCTTCAAACCGAGAGGGCTTTGTGTGGAGAAAAATTTCTGTACACAAATTAGAGCTATGAATTATGCCTTCATGAGCATTAGAATAACGCATGTTGGCGTTATCTTTAAATGTCATCCAAGGGTGTCCTGTTTCAAACAGTACACGAAGCATTTTTTTCCAAAGGTCTTTGGCTTTTACGACTTTGTGGTTTTCTATTTTACCCTCATCAGCTAATTTACAGTATTTTTTGTAACGCCTGTCAAAGTCTTTACCGTATGTTTCGTGTAGGTCTCTGGCATCAGAGGGAGAAAACAAATACCAGTCCTCGTTTGCTTCAATCTTTCTTAAAAACAGGTCTGGAATCCAGTTAGCGGTGTTCATATCATGACACCTTCTGCGCTCGTCTCCAGTGTTTTTCTTTAGATCAAGGAAGTCTTCAATGTCTAAATGCCAAGGCTCAAGGTAAGCACACCCTGCTCCGGGCCTTTTCCCACCTTGATCAACAGCAATTAAGGTGTCGTTGTAGATTTTAAGCCAAGGTATTAGGCCAGAAGATTTTCCATTAGTGCCTTTAACGTAAGAGCCAGAAGCACGAAAGTTACTAACGTCGAACCCAAGACCGCCAGCGAACTTACTTTTTCTGGCTTCTTGCCAGACACCTTCAAATATACCGTCAATGGAGTCGTCGAAAGTATTAAGGTAACAACTAGAAAGCTGACTATGGGTACTACCACTATTAAAAAGAGTAGGAGTTGAGCAGCATAAATAAAATTGAGAAAGCGCATTGTAAAACTCGATTGCTTTTTCTTCTTTGTTTTCTTCGTCTATAGCTAACCCCATTGAAACTCTCATCCAAAAAGCTTGCGGAGTTTCTAGCCTTCTGCCTTGAACATGGTTAAGGTAACGGTCATGCAATATTTGAAGCCCTAGATACTTAAAATTAAAATCCCTGTCTGGCTGAATTGCCTCAGACAGCTTTTTCAAATCAAAATCAAGTAATCGCTTGTCCAGAATCTCTTCCTTAACAAGTTTTTTTGTGTTTCTGATGAACGAAAGTTTGTATTGGTGCTCAAAAGCGTCACTGTCTCTACTCTCACCAAAAACCTCTTTATGGATAGAAAAAAGAAGCAGCCTAGCAGCTACATACGCATAGTTGGGCTCTTTTTCAATCTTTTGCCGAGCAGACATAATCAGTGCTTTGTCTATCTCGGTTGTGGGAATTTTATCATAGAATTGAACATGAGCATCTAGAGCGACTTCACTAGACGAAACACCCTGAATGCTTTCACAGGCCCATTCTGCACATCTATTGATCTTGTCTATGTTAAGCTCTTCGAGTCTGCCGTTTCGCTTCTTTACGTGAATATCTTTTTCCATCTTCAAAAGTCTAGTCTCTAAGTATTACATCTATTAAGGGTTAAAGAAAGAAAAAAGTTGCTGCACGACAACTTTTTTTAAAAAGGCCAACTTTAAAGTGTAGCAAAGGCTACACCTCAAAGACATCACCACCGCCTGATGGGTCTTTTGGATGACGTTTGCCGCCTCTTTTATCGGCGTAAGAATTAAACCAGCTTGATTGGATGGGGTCGTAGCCGTTTTTTTCTTTTCTTTTTTCACTAGCCTCTTTGGCTCTGTCTTGAATGTCTCCCACTGTTTCTTTTTTGTTTGATGTGCTGTTTGCAAGAGACTTTGTGCATTCTACATCTGGTCTTGAATCTATAGACATGTTACCTGCCAAAAAAACCCTATTCCACTTTAATCCATTTTCATCAGTGTATTCGTGGGCATCAGCCATTCGCTGGCGAACCTCTCGCCTCTCTTTAGTTTCTGGATTTTCAAAAATATAAAAAGGCATTATTGAACTTTCTTAATTTCTTCAAGAATTAAATTTGTAGTTTTTTCATAAGTAAAATCATCCTGAAGATTTAAGCCAGCTTCGTTGACTTTGTTTTCTTCGACTCTTTTAATCGCCTGTTCACACGCATGTACAAACTCATCGGGATCAAAATCGTAAATGTTACCCTGATTGAACGGCTGACCTTCATGGAAAAACATTCCATCATAAGCGGGAGTCTTTCCATTTGGATTCACAAGCACAGAATTAGTTTCATTGGCCCAAGACTTATATCCAGAAGCATTAAGAACGACAGCATGTTTACCCATTGCGACAGAATGGAACTCAGGCAAGCCCCAGCCTTCTCCCCCAGACATTGAAAGTATGATGTCTCCAGAGTTCAGGAAGTCATTGTATAAGCTGTTTTTAGACATAAACCCAAAGAAGTTAACATTGAAAGGTTTTTGCCCCTGCATCACAGAGTTTGTTATTTTTTGATTATCTTCTTGACTTATAAAATTATTATAGACGGCGCATTGAAGAAAGTATTTTTTATCTCCAGCAAACCTTTTAACCCAAGTTTGAATTACTTTCTGGTGGTGCTTTCTTTTTTCAAATTTACCAACCAAGCTAAATGTAATTCTATCGTCGTTAAAATATTTCTTCTCCTTCCTTTCAAAATTAGCACTATCGAACCCAAGCGGTATCATCGCAGTATTTGAAGCCCCATAGGTATTGAATGAGTTTTCTGATTCTTTACTAGAAAAAATTACCTTCGCGTTATTCTTTACTATGTTTATTTCTGTGGGCGTTGGTTGGTCTAGCTCGTAAAATGTATATAAAATTTGTTTTTCACTAAAAGACTCCATTGACCCATTTATGTGCCAAAGTTTAAAGATTGGGTTGTTTCTTGAATGGGCGTTAAATGACTTTGCCACCCCAGAGTTTACCCAAGACGTAAAATCTGCATCTTCTTCTTGTGTCGAAAGGTCAACCCTGTCGCCTATGGGGAAGATGCAAGGCTGTAATCCTTTCTTATAGATTTCTCTAAGGATTGCTGTAGAAACCTGTCCAAAGCTTACAGAGTTAACGGGTAGATTTAGCGAAAAATCCATATCCTAGTATATGTAAAAGAATATAAAAATACAAAAAAAATCGGAAGAAATTAATCTTCCGATCCGTGTTATTTATGTTAGATTACAAAAGGTCGTCGTCGGCTGAGTTGTCTGCTGCTTGAGCAGTAGCTTTTTCAGGCATAGGACGAGATTCGTACATATTATAATCAGGATGCCTATCGGTATCCTTATGATTATTCTTAAATACGACTACCTTTTTGGTAATCTTCTCGCCTTTATGTTCAATTTCAACAGTACCAGCGAGATACTTAGTGTTAGAAGATTGGCTTTGTCTTGACCACAAGGCTCCAACCTTTACGTTTTTTGGTTTGTTTTCTTCGCTCATGATAGTTGTGAGTTTTAGTGTTTATTGAGCGAGTTCTTCCCCTTCTTCAGTAGGGGTTGTCACCGTGACAGTCCTTACCTCAGTTGGGGTCATACTCGAAGTTACTTCTTGGATATTGATCAGAGATGCAATTGCGTATCCGGTAAGCGCAAAATTAGCAGCGAGAAGCAAGATAGCAAAACGCGCATAATTAGTGGTTACGGTTACTGATTGAGTCTGTTCTGTGTTTTCTGATTCACTCATGTAGGTATGAGTATAGCTAGTGTACGTTAAAAAGTCAAATATTATTTTTCTATAATGTAAAGGTCTTCGTTTCTTAAAGATTTCATTTCTTTAATAAACTTTTTTGCATTTTTTAAGCCGTCGTCGTCAAAAGGAAAAACGCCATATCTGTAGTTTTTGTCTTTAGAGAGAACCACATACATCTTACTCTTCTTTTTCCTTTTTCTCATTTTTTTGGTAGTTTTTTATCTCTTCTTCTAGCTTGTCTAGAGTTTCCATCTCCATAGAGCCTCTATTAACGAATTGTTGATAGAGTTTTTGATTCTGTTTTTTTAGCCTTT